>Ga0310694_10000395_pt1 | contig 58713 bp, 51 predicted proteins | sample 174DNAGHGhighgp2_FD_203884 | JGI IMG/M metagenome (GOLD analysis project Ga0310694, IMG submission 203884) | Sheep rumen microbial communities from Palmerston North, Manawatu-Wanganui, New Zealand - 1742 DNA GHGhigh gp2 (v2) (version 2) | ecosystem: Host-associated > Mammals > Digestive system... | reverse complement strand
CGCTCTACAATACCAAGATAGGCACAGGGAATAGTGATTTTTCAAGGTTTGAAGACGACAACTGGAAGAGCGTCTGCATAGGCTTCTCGCAAGGCGGCAGCGTGTCGCTGGCCACGCATAAGTTCATCGAGACCAACGGACTCGCCGAAGAGCTTCACTTTGCCGGCTCTGTCTGCGGCGACGGTCCCTACGACCCCATCGCCCACCTGCGCTACTATATGGAGGACAACGGGCGTACATACGATGTAGAGGATGGTGTGGAGCATAAGACCAACCACACTCCTGGCACTATCTCCATGCCCATCGTCATGCCGCTCATCCTGAAAGGCATGTGCGACAGCAATCCCCTGATGCGCCAGCACAACCTGACGGAGTATCTCTCCAATCGCTTCTTTGCCACCAGTTCCACGTTTATGCTGGAATCAAAGAGCCAGCCCAACAACGACGACCAATACAGCACGGAGCGTGTGGGTGAGGTCTATCGCGACTGTTTGAATAACGGCAAGAGTTGGACGGGCAAGGTCAATAATCCCTACGGCGAGGATTTCACCGTGGGCGGCAGCTTCTCGGCGGAACAGATGAAACAAATGCTGTTCGAGGTCGAGGGTGACAAGACCAACGTCTGGGGAAGGATGCAGTATATGTTGACCCCGGAAGCCTACAACTATTTCACGACCAAAAGCAACTTCGAGGACGAATACGGCAGGCGCGTGACTCCCACCGGCCACGGCGTCATGCAAGACCTGCACCGTGCCTTGGAGAGCAACAACCTCACCGTGGGCTGGACACCGCAGCACCGCATAGCCTTCTACCACTCCACCTACGATACCGTAGTGCCCTACGACAACCTGCTCTCATTCATCAAGAATCAAACGGCGCTGAGTTATTATATAACCACTGGCAAAATCTTAAAAACGGGAATTCTCCCCACTCCCACTCTGGCTCAAAGCAAGCAAGAGGCCAGCGTCTTCATCTATGATGATACGGGAACCAACGACCACGTGGATGCCGGCAAAGATTTCTTTTTCTATGGTTCATCACTCGGCATAGCAGGCATCACGCCCGACTATTGGCTGTTCAAATGGGTGCTGACGGGAGACAATTGAAGTGAAAAGTGATAAGTGATAAATTTGCTACCGCAGTTGAAAATTGAAGATTGAAAATTATGATAAAGAAATATTTTACACTGGTACTTGTGTCTCTGCTGTCGCTGTCGGCATTTGCCTATCGGTATCAGGGAATGATGACGTTGACGCTCAACGGGAACCCTTTTGACCGTGTGGCATGTACCTTCGACGAAGATGACGAAACCGTGACGCTTGGTAATGGCTTCAATGCCTGTATCTCACACTATGCGGAGGGCGAACTCGTCATCCCCAGCAACTATACGAGGGCTGGGATTACCTGGAGAGTGATAATAGGTCCCATGGCTTTCCGCTTCTGTACTGGGCTGACCAAGGTTACCATTGAAGAGGGCGTAAAAACTATCGGCGACGGCGCCTTTGTGGGATGTTCGAGCCTGACCCATTTGACACTGCCCTCCACCCTGCAGACCGTCGGCTCCGGAGCCTTCTCGGAACTGGCGTCGCTGCACGTCGTGAAGTGCATGGCCACGACGGCTCCCACCTGGCAGTGGAACGACGTGTTTGCCGCCCTCGGCACGAAGAAGAGCATGGAAAAGATGGCCAGCACGCGCATTCTCTACATACCCAGTGGAAGCGCAGGCAGCTATATGAACACCAAGTTCGACGGCACTTCGACCGGTACACCGACAACGGCCAATGAGAAAGTGGGCTGGCAGGAGGCCTTCAACCGCATCTATGAGTTGACGACCGAGCCGCAGACCATCGGAACACTGGCAGAGTTGAAAGCGTTCCGCGATGCCGTGAACAGCGGGGAAAAGTATAAAGAAAGCCTAAATAATTCGGTGGTTCTTACTGCCGACATCGACATGGCATCGGAAACCAACTGGACGCCGATAGGCACAGAGGGTCAGCCCTTCGACGGTGTGTTTGACGGTGGTGGTCATACCATCAAGAACCTCTGTGTCAATCTCCCGGAAACTGACAATGTGGGCCTCTTCGGCTATGCAAATAATGCCACCATCTATAACCTGCACCTACAGGATCCTGTCATAAAGGGGAAAAAACATGCGGGAACCCTGCTGGGCTATGGCCATCAGAATGTGCGCATCAGCGACGTGCTCGTCAGCGGCTCAGTAACAGGTGACGACTACTACACCGTTTCTGGTGACGGCCTGGCGTGTGGCGGTATCGTGGGCAGGGCCGGTTACAATTGCAGTATCATGCGCTGCATGTTCAGTGGAGTCGTCAAGGGCGCACTCAGTTGTGGAGGTATCCTTGGCGACGGATACGACGTGACCATCAGCGACTGCTCGGCATCGCACAATATTCAGACCAAAGAAAATACCATTGGCAGTGCTGTGGGAGGTATTGTTGGCTATGCTGTGCTGGGCGATATCGAAAGGTGCCTGGTCAGGAACACACTGACAAGCAATAATGCATCCGCCCCGAAAATTGGCTATGTGATGGGCGAGATTGACGACGTTGACTACCCAAGAACTCTTTCCATTGACAACTGCGCTTATTGGGGCTATAGTAACGACATCAACACAGTCGGCAAGATACTGACAGACGAATTATTGACATTTACCGAAAGCAGAAACCAAGCATTTGCCACTGAAGCCGGGATGATGGGCGAGGGCGCCAAGGCGCAGTTAGGCGACGAATGGACTTACTTCACGGGGAACTATACGGACTATCCTATTCCCATAACACTGAAGGATATGTACATGCGTCAGGTGTTATGTCAAGACGAGTACGGCCTGGTGTACAGTCCCGTGGGAACTGCCACCAGTCCTTCCGCCTACGAGGTATATGCCTATACGGGTGATGCCACAGAGCTGAGCATCCCCGACAACCTTTCCAATAAGCCTGTCACCGCCATCCTGCCCGAGGTGTTCAAGGGCAACAGCACGCTGCAGACGCTGACCATCGGCAGCAATGTGACGGACATTGGCGAGAGCGCCTTCGAGGACTGTGACGCGCTGACCGCTGTCGTACTGCCCGATGCCGTGGAGTACGTCCATGCCCGTGCCTTCCGTGGGTGCGACAACCTTACGACCTTCACCATAGGCACAGGTTTCGAGCATCACGATGACAACTTCTTTGCCGACTGCCCCAAGCTGTCCACCTTGCAAATGAGCGGATGGAACAAGTATGGCTATAGATGCGAGGACAACGTGTTGACACACCAGAGCGACTATTGGTTTGCCTACATCATCGCCTGCGCCCCCGGTAAAACCGGAGACTACACTATACCCACTTATTATCAAATTAACAAAATAGAAATCTTCCCCGACTGCTTCGGCGGCTGCACAGGTCTGACCAGCATCACTTTCCCCGCTGGTATGAAATACGCCGTGGGCAAGGGTGCATTCCGTGGAGCCACCAACCTGCGCTACATCGACATGCACAGTATTGAGGGAACTGTCGTAAGAGAGTCGGATACGCATACGACATACACCGCCGACCGCCACGACCCCGACTCACCGTTCTACGGCCTCAGCCAGAGCACCATCGTTTATCTGCCTGATGGACACACAGCAGCCGACGGCGAGCCCAACATCGTGATCAATGGTACGGCCAACAGCCTCATCCTCAACGACGACTGGGACTTCAATCCCCCTGTCGACATCACCGCAACTAACGGTGTCCACTTCAACCGCAAGCTGCAGGCCACGCGCACAGAGATAACCCAACCGACAGGGAACAAAATCACCCTAAAAGACGAAAACGACCAGGATGTGGAGGTTGACGAACTCGAAGTGACGGGCTACACCTACGCCCCACGCGGCTACTCCGTATGTCTGCCTTACGACCTGACACTCACCGCCGAAAACGCCAAGGTATTTGTACCCTCCGCGATTACGGAAGGAGATGATTGGCGCGTCAGCTTCACTGAAGTGACGGACAAGAAGATGGATGCCTATAAGCCCTATTATATTGTGGTAAGCGGCGAGGAAGAGGTGAACCTCAGCTCCAACGAGAAGAATACCAGGATAGAAAGTGCCTATACAGCGGTATATCCGCAGACCGTGGGCGACACGGACTTCGAGTTCAAGGGTACCACCACCGCCATCAGCAATGCTAACCTTTACAATGCCGACAAGCCCGCCTATATCCTACAGAGCGACGGCAACTGGCACAAGGTGCCGGCAAATACCGAAGACGCATACGTGCCGCCCTTCCGCGCCTACCTTCAGGCCAGCAATGCCAAGACGGCCAACCAGCTCATCACGATGCTCAATGCCATCGACCTGTCCGACGTGCTCGACAACAGCACTGTGCTGGCCAAATACGCCGGTCAGACCGTCAGCGTCACCCTGCGTGACCGCACCCTCTACATGGATGGCGACTGGAACACGCTGTGCCTGCCGTTCAACGTAAGTGCTGAGCAGATGACCGCAACGACGCATCCGCTCTACGGGGCTATCATCAAGGAACTGAATGCCACGACATCGAACCTGGCCTCCGATGGTACACTGACGCTGAACTTCACCACAGCCAACAGTATCGAGGCTGGAAAGCCTTACATCGTGAAATGGGAGGGCGCAAGCGGCTCGGTGAGCAATCCCGTGTTCACTAATGTGATCATCGACGCAACGGCTCCAACGCCAGTGACGTTTGCCAACAACGCCAATACAGGCGGCGACTGTAAGTTCGTAGGCCAGTACTCGCCGTTCAGCATCGTAGCCAGCGGCGCTACGGGCAACGACCAGGGCAACCTGAACGAGATCCTCATGTTGGGTAGTGGCAGCACGCTGGGCTACTCGAAGAACCCAAGAACGCTGAAAACCTTCCGCTGCCACTTCTTTGTGCCTGCCAATGATGGTGTACAGCTAGCCCGCGCCTTCGTGCTGGACTTCGGTGATGGCGACGGCGAGCAGACGGGAATCATCAGCATAACGGCAGACCAGCGCAGCACTGATGGCTCAACCTACACGCTGGACGGAAGGAAGCTCAACGGCAAGCCCACCGCCAAGGGCGTGTATATCCAGAATGGACGCAAGGTCGTGATTAAGTGAGAGAAATGAGGAAGGTAATCATCAAATAATTAGGAATATACAGATATGAAGAAAGATTATATGAAGCCCACCATGCGGGTGGTGAAGATGCAGCATCGTCAGCACATCCTGACCGGCAGCGACCTCAGAGGTGTCAAAAGCGTCAACAACAGCGAAAACATCAACTGGAATGGCGACGGTTTCGCTGACACCGAGGACGACTACTAATGCTCACAAAGGGTCTGACCTAGGGTGTTAAGTTAACTATTCATTTTTCATTCACATTTTGAGTCATAAAATGTATGTGTTGCCTTTAGTATAATAGGTTTTACCTTTGTCTACATGGGCTATTGTTACTAACACAATTCAAATGTTAAAATTGAACTTATAGTTCATTGACATATGCCTGTAAAACAATAATATGCAAGTATTCAAAACTGTTAAATATTGGCACATACTTTACTAATTAACTTAACACCCTAGGTCTGACCCTCTGGGATCACGGGGTCGGTTCTACTGATCACTTTTGAAGTTTCTGTATTACACATCGTTCTTAACTCCCCATGATCCAACATCCAAATTTTCAACGTAAAAAATGATCAGTAGAACCGCCCCCCATGATCCAAAGTCACAGCGTGATATGGGAGCAACCCTCACATCCCGTGACCATAGCAAGCACGACCAAGCCGCCCGAGAGTCCTCATGAGAAGGCTCCCGGGCGGTTTTTTCGTATCTTTACGTCATTGCTGCTTTGCCTTGACGAAGACTCCTTCCATGCGCTGACGATAGTCGCCAGTAGCGTACAGCGGATTCTTCCCGATGTAGTAGCAGTTACCTTCAAAGCCGTCAACAGCATCCAGATTAACAATCTCCGACCTGTTGATGCGCACGAAGTTCTTGTGCTCCTGTAGTATCTCTTCGATTCTCCACAGCCGATGGTTCACCATCAAGCTCTTCCCGTCGGTCAGGAACACGACGCTGCCATTCTCGAAGGCTCTCACCCACAGATTCTCATCATACCTCACCTTCTCCCACTTCTCATCGGTCTTCACGAAAAAGTTGTCTCTCACTACATACGGACTTTGCCTACTGTCTTCGCCAAAATCCAATAGTTCATCTTGTTTCATTTGCTTTTCATTTTTTGTAAAACAACAGTTTGGCGTACTGACAGATTTCAAATCTGTCGGCGCTACATACAAAAATAAAAGCAAAGAAACGCTCCACCTAACGACTTACATCAACAGCCTTTCTGCTTACATAAAAGCAAATTTTTCTTCACCCCTCTCACCCTTCATGTAAGCCGTCCAGCACCTTTATGTAAATCGTTTGTCCCCCTTGTCTTTCGCCAACTCCAATTGAATCTTTCGGTCAAGTGCAGCCAATTCGGACTTCAAGCCTTTCAGTTCATCTTCTTTCTTCCATTGCTTGTTTGCAATCTCCTTTAGAAGCGGAATGTCTTTGGCAAGAGCCGCGTTCTTTTCCTTGTACTGCTCGATGGTCTGAGGTATTCGTTCCAGTGAGTTGATGAAGTTCAAGGCAGCGTGCATAGGTATAAAACTCACTGCTCCGTCATTCAAACAACAACTTCCAGGCAGGAATTACTTCAATCTGCTTACCATTATTTAACTTTGATTTTTATGTTTAATTGTAACAATTATTGTAATTTTGCTAATATATTGATTTTCACCGTCTTGAAGATTCATCACCTTTCGGTAGACAATTTATATGTGTCTTCTGTCGTTGAATGAGTGCCCCGTTCGCTAATGAAGCAAGGTGAGAATCAAGCGCCAAGAGCATTATTAAATCAAATCTGTTTGCCTATCATTTTGCAAACTAACACAATTCACTTCATTATAAATGGGGCGATAGCTCGTTAAATAATGTTATCACGCCAAAAACACGCCAAAAATTTCGTGAACGCCAAAAAGAAAAGGTGGCCGATTACTCGACCACCATGCTTTGCAACGTGCTGACTGTCAGGAACTTATTGTCAGCTTGTTTTAAGCGGCTGCAGGGCCAACTCCTGCGTTTGACAACCTTGCGTTGTCGGGATGAGGCGACTCGAACGCCCGACCCCTACGTCCCGAACGTAGTGCGCTACCAACTGCGCTACATCCCGAAACCCTCCGGAAAGGAAGGGGAATTCCTAAAAAATCGGATGCAAAGGTAGTGCTTTTTCGTGGATTAAGCAAATTTTTTTTCGAAAAGTTATGTAATGTCGGAAAAAAGTTGTACCTTTGCACCCGCAAAAAGGATAATGGTGCCTTAGCTCAGTTGGTAGAGCATCGGACTGAAAATCCGTGTGTCCCCGGTTCGATTCCTGGAGGTACCACTTAGCAAACGCTAATCTTTAGAAATGAAGGTTGGTGTTTTTTTCATAAACTAATATCCAAAAATGAAACACCTAAAACAAGTCATACTAGTATTCATTCTGCTTGCAACAGTATCGTTGAAGGCCCAAATCGTAGTGGAATCTGGCAATGCCGAGAGCCTATTGGAGGCTATCGACAAGGCAAATCATCAGAACGTAGATTCAGCATCTCAGCGTTTGTTTGTGTTTATTCCTAATGGAGTCTATGATTTGGGAGAGCGTACGCTGACTCAAATATGGGGGCATAATATCGCATTGATAGGCGAGAGTATGGAGGGTACAATTATCAGAAATGCACCCAGTGTGGAGAATGAAAGTATTAGCAAAACAGCTACACTGCTGAATCGTGGGTGGAACACATACCTGCAGGACCTGACGCTTCAGAATGCGCTGGATTATTATCACTCAGGGGCTGCAGGGCGCGCCGTCTGTTGGCAGGATAAGGGTAACTATACGATTTTCAAGCGTGTGAGGATGCTGTCATATCAGGACACCTATTATAGTCACAGCGAGGAGTGTAGTCATTATTTTGAGGACTCAGAACTGCACGGCACCATCGATTTCCTTTGTGGTGCTGGCGATGTATATTTTAATCGTTGCTTGATTGTTACGGAGAAACGAAATCTGGATGGTAGTGGCGAAAATGTGATAGCTGCTCCACGTACATCAACGTCGAAGTGGGGCTATGTGTTTAATCATTGCACCATTCGTAATGATATGTCAACATTCGCCTTTGCCCGTGGCTGGCATACTAATCCGCGCTGCGTGTGGCTGAACACCACGTTGGAAACGCCAGAGAAGTTGATGAATACACGCTTTGATCCGAATGGCATCCGCTCTGTAGATAATGCATTCTTTGAGTATAACACGATGGATGCCAATGGGCGTAATATCACCCCAAATTCGAATGTGGTGACATTCAAGGTCAACGACCAGCAATGTGAGGCCGAGACTATTATGGACAAAAAGCAGGCGAAGAAATTCGTGCTGAAGAATGTTTTTCCCAAGTGGCAGCCCGATAAAAAAACGCGCGCTCTGGAGAAGCAGAGCACGCGTATGAAGAAACAGTACCTAAAAACTGCGTTATAGTAGTTCTGGTAACTGATAGAGCTTCGTTCCGTTGGAACCCTTAATTAATATAAGGTGACCTTCGGGACGATTTTTTTGTATCTCGGCCTTTACTTCGTCAACATCCTTGAACTTGCGAAACTCCGTTTTGGTCTTTCCAAACTCCTCGCCCACGAGCCATACGTCTGTAAGACTGGAAGCCGCCAGCAGGTCAACGGTCTTTTGATGTTCCTCCATGCTAACCTCACCCAGTTCGCGCATATCACCCAGGATGGCCATCTTGGTTTCGCCCTCGTGCGGCACTACCATCTGGAAGTTCTCCAAGGCAGCCGCCATGCTCGAAGGGTTGGCATTATAGGCATCGACGATAAGGCGATTATAAGGTGTCTCCGTCAATTGTGAACGGTTGTTCGTAGGAACATAGTTCTCCAAAGCATGGTCTATCTGCTTGCGATCCACGTTGAAGTTGATACCCACGGCGATGGCAGCCAAGAGGTTGTCGATATTATAGGCACCTATGAGGTTCGTCTGTACCTTATGCCATTTCTGCGAGGCTCCCGTCTCTTCCAGTTCCATCAGAGGCTTGCGCCAGCGGAACTTCAATAACGGGTCGCAGCTGATGACTTCGCCCGAGATGCAGGCATACTGCTTGTCGGGGTCTGTGGAGTATGGAGTACACCACATCTCGTCGGTCAGCATATCGCAGAGGTAGTCATTGTCGGCATTGACGAACACCAGTCCGTCCTCACGGGTACGCAGATAATCATAGAGCTCGCCCTTGGTCTTGACGACACCCTCGAAAGAGCCGAATCCCTGCAGGTGTGCACGCCCTACGTTGGTAATCAGTCCGCAGGTAGGCTCTGCCGTCTCTACCAGCGTCTTGATGTCGCCCGGGTGACTGGCTCCCATCTCAATGATGGCAATCTCATGATCTTTGTTCAGGCGGAACAGCGTCTTGGGTACACCTACGTCATTGTTGAAGTTGCCCTCGGTAGCCAGTACGTTGTATTTCTCCGACAATACTGCCTTGATGAGTTCCTTCGTGGTGGTCTTGCCGTTGGTACCCGTGATTCCAATAACAGGGATGTTAAACTGGCGGCGATGCTCGCGGGCCAGATCCTTATAGGTCTGCAGACAATCCTCGACTTTTATCAGTTTAGAGTTTAGAGTGTAGAGTGTAGAGTTTGCTACTGCACTGGTGTCAATGTCCTCATCAACTATAGCGTATGCACAGCCTTTCTCCAAGGCCTGCACTGCATACAGATTTCCATTGAACTTCTCGCCTTTGAGCGCGAGGAAGATACTGCCTTCAGGGCAGTCGCGGCTATCCGTCGTGATACACGGATGCTGCTGGTACAGCTTATAAAGCTCCTTGATATCCATTTGCCTGTTATTTCATTCTTATTTGGAGCGCAAAGATAATACTTTCTTCTGAAACCACCAAATAATTTTTCCCAATCACTTGGCCGTTCCATTTTTTGTTTGTACTTTTGCGACCATAACCCAAACACCAAAAACGATGATTAGAAAAGCCGACAAAGGAGACATCAGCCGTATTATTGAGCTATTGCATCAGGTAAACATGGTGCACCACGTGCTACGCCCTGACCTCTTCAAACCCCATACCACCAAGTACAACGAGCAGGAGCTGACGGCAATGCTCGACGACAGCAGCAAGCCCATCTTCGTCTATGATGACGGAGTAGTACAGGGCTATGCCTTCTGTCAGATTACAGAGGTCAAGGACAACCAACTGCTCGAGGACATCAAGACGCTGTATATTGACGACATCTGTGTCGACGAGAAGGCTCGCGGCAAACACGTAGGGAAGTCGCTCTACGAATACGTGCGCGACTATGCCCGCTCCATTGGCTGCAACAACATCACCCTGAATGTATGGGAAGGAAACGCCCCCGCCCTGCATTTCTATCAGAATATGGGCATGCAAGTGCAGAAAACCACGATGGAAGTCATTTTGCCGACTTAAGTCAACGGTTCTGGCGACTCCAGTCAACAGATCCGTCGACTCCAGTCAACCGATATGTTGACTTCAGTCACCATTTGCTGTTTTGCGTCTATAGATGTACGTATTGCCCATTTTCTCCTTGACAAGTACGGCATTTGGACCCGCAGTGAGCAACTGAAGCCAATTTTTAGCGGCATAATTGGTCAGCCCAAAGTGGAATGTCATTTGCGTAAAAACACATAATTAGAAAAATCTTGAACTTTTTCATCCTTAGTTGCTCATATTTGGGATTTATTGGCTAATTTTGCAGTCGAAAGACAAACCAGATGGAATATACACTGAATATCAAGGGACGACTGTTGGATTTGAGCGAGCCGAAGGTGATGGGTATTTTGAATGCCACACCCGACTCTTTCTTTGCCGATAGCCGTAAACAGACGGAGCGCGAGATTGCTGAAAGAGCCGACGAGATTGTTGCTCAGGGCGGCACTTTCATTGACGTAGGAGCCTATTCCACAAGACCTGGTGCAGCAGAAGTCTCTGTAGAGGAGGAGACTGAACGTATGCGTATGGCTCTGAGTGTAGTCAGGCGTGTGCAGCCCGATGTGCCATTGTCGATAGACACCTTTCGTGCCGATGTGGCAAAGATGGCCGTTGATGAGTTTGGTGCCGACATCATCAACGATGTGAGTGAGGGGGCCGACGAGGCGATGTTCCGTATGGTGGCCCGACTGGGCATACCTTATATTTTAATGTCAGTACAAAAGGACCTGCACGACTCGCTGATGGCTTTTGCCCGCAAGGTGCAAATGCTGCGCGATATGGGGCAGAAAGACATCATCCTGGATCCAGGCTTCGGTTTTGGAAAGACGGTGGAAGAGAACTACCGGCTGATGAACGAGATGGAGAAGCTACAGGTGATGGAACTGCCCGTTTTGGTAGGCATATCGAGAAAATCGATGATCTACAAGTTGCTGGACACCGACCAGAGCCAAGCACTTAACGGTACGACGATGCTGAACACCATCGCCCTAATGAAAGGAGCCAGCATACTAAGGGTGCACGACGTGAAAGAAGCCATGGAATGTGTGAAGATGTTCAAGGCACTAAAATCATCATAACCGTATGATAGAATTCGGAATCAAGGACATAATCGACATCCTGTTGGTGGCTATCATGCTGTTCTACACCTACAGAGTGATGCGGGAGTCGCGCTCGCTGAACATCTTCGTAGGTATCATGATCTTCGTCGTGATATGGATTTTCGTGTCCCAGATTCTGGAGATGAAACTGCTGGGAGCTATTCTCGACAAACTGGTGTCGGTAGGTGTCATCGCTATCATCGTCATCTTTCAGGATGACATCCGGAAATTCCTCTATAACCTCGGTGCCCACCGGCGCATCCGCACGCTGATGCGCCTTTTCTCGCTGAAGCGTACCGACGAGCGCGACCTGGTGCGACTGAAGAAAAGCATCATGCCAATCGTCATGGCCGCTATGCAGATGGCTAAGGGAAAGGTGGGTGCACTGATTGTGATGGAGCGCAATGTGCCGTTGGATGACATCGTGGCAACAGGCGACAAGATTGACGCTGAGGTCAATCAGCGGCTCATTGAAAACATCTTCTTCAAGAACTCGCCATTACACGACGGGGCAATGGTTATTGGCAACCATCGTATCAAGGCTGCCGGCTGCATCCTACCCGTGAGCCATGACTTGGACATTCCCAAGGAACTAGGTCTGCGCCACAGGTCGGCTTTGGGAATGTCGCAGGAGAGTGATGCCCTCTGCATTATCGTCTCGGAGGAGACCGGTGCCATCAGTACGGCACACAACGGTCAGTTTCACTTGCGTCTCTCGGCAGAGGAACTGGAGGCCGAGCTCACAGAACTATTGAAATGAATCTTATTTAATATTATTGTTTTAACGTATTACAAACTATGGGATTAATTGAACAAATCATTGCGCGTGCAAAGAGCAACAAGCAGCGCATTGTGCTCCCTGAAGCTGAAGAGGAGCGCACCCTGACAGCCGCCGACCGTGTGCTGGCTGACGACATTGCAGACCTGATTCTGATTGGTAACCCTGAGAAGGTTCATGCACTGGCAAAGGAGAAGGGCCTGACCCATATTGACAAGGCTACCCTCATTGACCCGCTGAACTATGAGAAGAGCGAGGAGATGGCTCAACTGTTGCAGAAGCTTCGCGAGAAGAAGGGTATGACCATCGAGAAGGCTCGTGAGTTGGTGAAGGATCCTCTCTATCTGGGTTGTATGATTATCAAGACCGAGGGTGCTGATGGTCAGATCTCTGGTGCGCTTTCAACTACTGGTGAGACCCTGCGTCCTGCTCTGCAGATTATCAAGTGTGCTCCTGGTATCACTTGCGTAAGCGGTGCAATGCTGATGATTACTGATAAACCTGAGTATGGAGAGAATGGTGTGCTCGTATTCGGTGACGTGGCTGTAACGCCTATGCCTGATGCTAACCAGCTCTCGCAGATTGCTGTCTGCACCGCTCAGACCGCTAAGAGTGTGGCTGGATTCGCAGATCCTCGTGTGGCTATGCTGAGCTTCTCTACCAAGGGCAGTGCTTCTCATGAGGTCGTAGATAAGGTTGTTGAGGCTACTAAGTTGGCTAAGGAACTGGATCCCAACCTGAAGATTGACGGTGAGTTGCAGGCTGACGCAGCCCTCGTTCCCTCTGTAGGTTCTAAGAAGGCTCCCGGTTCAGAGATTGCAGGTAAGGCTAACGTCTTGGTAATGCCTTGCCTTGAGGTAGGTAACATCGCCTATAAGCTCGTGCAGCGTCTGGCTGGTGCTACTGCTATCGGTCCTATCCTCCAGGGTATTGCACGTCCTGTTAACGACCTGTCTCGTGGTTGCTCAGTAGAAGACATCTACTACCTCGTAGCTATCACGGCTTGTCAGGCTATGGACGCAAAGAAGTAAGGCCCACCCCCATCCCCTCCCCAGGGGAGGGGAGTCTATATAGAAAGTATGATGGGTAGAAAAGGAGAATATAAATACAACAAGATTATTAACAACAAAAAAATGGAGCACCCTATATGTAACTAAACATCCCTCCCTTGGGGAGGGCTTGGGTGGGCTTTTATTATGAAAATATTAGTATTGAATTGCGGTTCTTCGTCTATTAAGTACGCTCTGTACAATATGGACGATAAGAGTGTGATGACCAGTGGTGGTGCTGAGCGCGTGGGCTTGGATAATGCCTTTGTAAAGGTGAAACTCGCTAATGGCGAGAAGAAGCAGATTATGCACGACATTCCTGAGCATACTGAGGGTGTGAAGTTCATCTTCTCTCTGCTGACCGATCCTGAGATTGGTGTTATCAAGAGTCTTGATGAAATTGATGCCGTAGGCCATCGTATGGTGCATGGTGGCGAGAAGTTCAATAAGTCTGTAGTGCTGACCGACGAGGTGCTGAAGGCCTTCGAGGAGTGCTCAGACCTGGCTCCTCTGCACAACCCCGCCAACCTGAAGGGTGTGAATGCCGTGAAGGAGTTGATGCCTGGTCTGCCTCAGGTGGGTGTGTTTGATACCGCCTTCCATCAGACCATGCCTGCCAAGGCTTATATGTATGCTATTCCTTACGAGCTCTATGAGAAGTATGGCGTGCGCCGTTATGGCTTCCACGGAACCTCTCACCGTTATGTCAGCGCTCGTGCCCTGGAGTTCCTGGGTATGAAGGCTGAGGGTACTAAGATGATTACCTGTCATATCGGTAATGGTGGTTCTATTGCTGCTGTGCTCGATGGCAAGTGCATCGACACCTCTATGGGTCTCACCCCGCTGGAGGGCCTGATAATGGGTACCCGTTCTGGTGATATCGACGGTGGTGCCGTGACTTTCCTTGAGAAGAAGCTGGATCTCGATGCCGACGGTATGAGCAACCTGCTCAACAAGAAGAGCGGTGTGGCTGGTATCACAGGCGGTTCCAGCGATATGCGCGACGTAGAGAATGCTGCCAAAGCTGGCGACCCTCGTGCCACACTGGCTCAGGAGATGTATTTCTATCGTATTAAGAAGTATATCGGTGCCTATGCTGCTGCTATGGGTGGCGTTGATGTGATTGTCTTCACTGCCGGTGTTGGTGAGAACCAGATTGGTATGCGCTCTGAGGTTTGCAAGGGCTTGGAGTTCCTGGGCGTGAAGTTCGATGAGCAGAAGAATCAGGTGCGTGGCGAAGAAGCTATCATCTCTGCCGATGATTCCAAGGTGAAGGTTGTTGTCATCCCCACCGACGAGGAGCTGATGATTGCTACCGATACAATGAACCTGCTGTAAAGCTAAAAGTAATAGTGAAAAGTGAAAAATTTGCTACCGCAACAGAATCGTATTGCAGTAGCAAATTTTTCACTTTTCTCTTTTCACTCTTCCCTTAAACCTTACTTTCCCCTTCAATATATTGTTGCATAAAGAGGTGCTGACCGTCCCACACCACGTAGGTGAACTGACTGATCCAGTCGCCAAGGATAAGTACGCGGGCCTTCTTCGTCAGCTGTAGATCCAATTCAATATGACGGTGGCCATAGATGAAGTAGTCCACGTTGGAGTGGTACTGGATGTATTTTTTCGTATAGAGAACCAGATGCTCGCGGTCTTCCCCCATATATGGAGGCACCCCTTCTGCCTCATGCTTCAGACGGGAGTGCTTGGCCCATGCCAGTCCAAACCATAGTCCCCAACGGGGATGCAAGCCCGAGAAGAGCCATTGGCAGACTTTATTATGGAAGATACTGCGGATGACCTTGAACGACTTGCTGGGGTCGCCCAGTCCGTCGCCATGCGCCAGATAGAATATCTTTCCGTAGAGTTCTATTGTCTGTGGCTGTTTATGCAGGATGACGCCACACTCGCGCTCCAGGTAGTTATAGGCCCAGATGTCATGGTTGCCGGTAAAGAAGTGCACCTCTACACCCATATCTGCCAACTCCGACAACTTTCCGAGGAAACGGGTATAGCCTCTTGGCACCACATACTTATACTCGTACCAGAAGTCGAACATATCGCCCAGCAGATAGACCGCAGCCGCCTTGTCCTTGATAGAGTCAAGGAAACGCACCAATCTGCGCTCCTGCATACGCTTATGGTCAATGGCCCAAGAACCCAGGTGAGCATCGGAGAGAAAATAGATATTCTTCATAATCTTTTCGTAATAACGTAATAACGATATAACGTGATAACGAATTAGTCAAAGCCGAGTTCCACTCGGGCTTCTTCGCTCATCATGCTTTGATCCCATGCTGGCTCGAACACGAGGTTGACATTAGCGCTTTTAATGCCCTCTACACTTTCTACCTTCGTGCGTACATCTTCTAATATAAAGTCAGCGGCGGGACAGTTGGGGGCAGTAAAGGTCATATCCAGTTCCACCGACGAGTCGTCTTGCACGTCAATCTTGTAGATCATTCCCAAGTCATAGATGTTGACGGGAATCTCGGGGTCGTAGACGGTCTTCAGCACGTCTACGATCCGCTCTTCTATTTTTGTCTTTTCTTCTTGTGTCATAATAGGAAAAAATTATAGTCCACGGGCTTTCAGCAGACCTGATGCATCGGGCTGCTCCATACCAGTAAAGTCAGAGAACATCTTCATGAGGTCGCCAGTATTACCACGGCTCAGAATCTTGTCGCGAAGGTCCTGACCAGTCTTAGGATCAAGAGCACCACGCTGTGCAAAGACATCAGCAATGTTAACTGCCAATACCTCTGTCCACAGATAGCTGTAGTAACCAGCAGCATAACCTCCACCCCATACGTGGTTGAAGTAGCTGGTGTAATAGCGGGGAGGAATCTGGGCATCCAGCAGTCCTACCTGTCGCAGGGCCTCGGTCTCAAACTGTGCAGCCTGTTCTGCTGAGGGAATCTCCTTTGAAGAAAGCATATGCCAAGCCAGGTCCACGCAGGTAGCTGCGAGATTCTCGCCCAGGGCATAGGCTGTCTGGAAGTTGATGCTCTTCAGCATACGCTCCTTCAGTTCTGCTGGCATGGGTTCGTTTGTCTCGTAATGACGGGCGTAGTTATCGAACACCTCAGGAATAGAGGCAAACGACTCATTGAACTGTGATGGCATCTCTACGAAGTCGCGTGCTACGCTGGTGCCGCTCAGCTTGTTGTACTGACAGTTAGAGAGAATGCCGTGAAGGGCGTGACCAAACTCATGGAACATGGTTGTGACCTCGTCCCAGGTGAGCAGTGAGGGCTGACCTTCTGGCGCTTTGGCACTGTTGCATACATTAAAGATGATAGGCAACTGGTTGCGCTGATGACTCTGCTTCTGGAAACCGTCCATCCATGCACCGCCGCGCTTTGTGGGACGACGGAAATAGTCGGTATAGAACAGAGCCAGCGACTTGCCGTCTTTGTCGATCACCTCGTAAACCTTCATGTCGGGATGGTATACGGGGATGTCTGTGCGCTCCTTGAACGTGAGTCCGTAGGCACGGTTGGCTGCATAGAACACGCCGTTGATCAGTACGCTGTCAATATTGAAGTAGGGCTTCACTTCATCATCAGAGATATTCAAGAGTTCCTTCTTCATCTTGGCAGAATAATAGAAACGGTCGTAGGGCTGAAGGGTGAATTCTCCGACGGGGGAACCGTCGGACACAGTCTTGCGGGCATAATCCTCAATGGCTTTCGTCTCGGCATCGGCCTTGGGTCTGTATTGGCTGATAAGGTCTTTCAAGAAGGCATAGACGTTTTCGGGTGTCTTTGCCATTGTATTCTCCAATGAGTAAGCGGCATAGTTGGGATAGCCCATAATCTCTGCTTTCTCAGCACGCAGTTTTGCCATCTCGCTGACAATCGTAAAGTTGTTGTGCGAGTTGGTACCATCGGCACGATGGATAGAAGCCTCATAGACCTTCTTTCGCAGGTCGCGGTTGTCGAGGCTGGCCAGGATAGCCTGTTGTGTGGTGTTCACGATGACGATGGCATAAGGCGCCTTCTTGCCTCTGTTCTCAGCATCTTTCTCGCACTGGGCGATATCGGCATCGCTGAGTCCGGCAAGGTCTTCTTTCTTGTCCACCCATACCACTGCGTCGTTCACAGCCTCTTGCAGTTGGTCGCCCCACTGCTGTTGCAGGTCAGAGATGCGCAGGTTGATCTCCTTCATGCGCTCCATCTTATCGTCGGGCAGCAAGGCACCTTGGCGTACGAACTCCTTATAAATCTCTTCTGTGAGCTTCTTATCCTCACCTTCCAACGTGGCATACTCCTTGTCGTACACCTGACGGATGCGCTCGAAGAGTGCTTTGTTGAATGAAATCTCGTTTCCCAAGTCGGTCAACATTGGCGTCACCTTCTTCTCAATCTCGCCAATCTCTGGTGTCTTGTCGGCTTCTGCCAAAGCGAAGAACGTACGACTGACTCGGTCGAGCAGTTTTCCACTCTCTTCGTAGGCCAGAATGGTGTTCTTGAAAGTGGCCGAGTCGGTGTTGTCAATAATAGCCTTGATTTCGTCGCGTGACTGTTGGATGGCAACCTCGAAGGCAGGCAGATAGTCATCAACCTGTATCTTACTGAAGTCAGGAGCACCGAAAGGCAGTTCACTCTCCTGCAACAGGGGATTCTCGCGCTGTGCTTGTTGACAGCTGCTTAACGGCATCATCATAGCTGATGCAATTCCTATAGCCATAAGTGTCTTTGTTATTTTCATGTGAATTGTGAATTATGAATTGTAAAATGTGAATTTTTCAGATTATTCCCTGTTCGTGGTAAGAGTAGTAGCTGCCGTCAGTAATGATCAGATGATCCATAAACTTGATGCGCATCACGTTGCAGGCTTGTTGGATGCTTTTTGTCAAGTCGTTGTCAGCCTGACTGGGTTTCAGACTGCCCGACGGGTGGTTATGACAGACAGCAATGATGGTGGCATTGCTTAGTACGGCTTCACGTATCAAGATGCGTATATCTACGCTCACTTCCGAGATGCCCCCATGAGCAATAGGCAGTTTCTTGATAAGACGGTAGTTCTGGTTCATCAGCAGAATCCAGAACTCCTCTACGTCGAGGTCTTGCATCACGGGGTGCATGTGGTTGTAAATCCTCGTGGCTGTACCCAGGTCTGGTCGCTCCTCTGCACTCTCCATCTGCCGACGCTTACCCAGTTCGCAGGCAGCCATGATGGTGATAGCCTTTGCCGGCCCCACACCGTTATACTGGCACAGGTCGCGAATGCTCATCTTTCCCAGCGTGTTCAGGTTGTTGTTGCAGTCGTTCAGGATGCGCTTCATCAGCGACACCGCATCCTCCTTCGTACTTCCCGATCCCACCAATATGGCGAGCAGCTCGGCATCGCTCAATGCCTGAGCCCCTAACCGCTCCATCTTTTCTCGTGGACGATCTTCCTCTGCCCACTGATTGATATTCAGTTTATTCTCCATCTTCGTTTGCAAAGTTACAATGGCCAGCAAACAAAGTTAGCTTGGCAGGCAAGTCAGTTTGCCTATTCCTTCCACATCCTATACGGATTCTTCAGAAGGTGTGCATTGTAATAGCGTCGGTCGCCGGTGACTTCATCACCGATAAAATCAGGCTTTTCGTAAGGTTCGTCTTGCGCTGACAGTTCCACCTCGGCAATCACGAGGCCTTCGTTGTCGCCGTAAAACTCGTCCACCTCGAAGGTATGCTGTCCACTGGCAACCAAATAGCGGGTCTTGTCGATGAATCCCCCTGCACAGAGTTTGAAAAGCTCCTTGGCCTCGTCCATGGAAATCTCTTTCTCGAACTCATAGCGACCCAAACCGCCATCGTACGATGGTCCCTTGATGGTGAGAAATGCCTGGTTGTCACGTATTCGCACGCGCACCGTGCGCCCCTTCTCACTACAGATGTAGCCCTGACAAATGCGGAAACTCTTGTGTGCACGGCTCTTGTATTCCGAGCTGCGCACCAAGAATTTCCTCTCTATCTCCATGCCGCTCATTGCTTAGGCAAAGGCATAGATAGAGTAAGCACAGAAGACGGCAGCACACAGGATGAGGATACCGAAGATCCAATTCACCACATTGCGCCCCTCTTTCTCTTGTTTCTCAGCGTAAGCCTTCTGCTTAGCGTTCAAATGCTTTGCTTTTTCTTTGTTAGCCATAATATTCTCTTTTAAAAATTGGTTTCCAAAGTACAAAGGTACAATAATATTCTGACTGCCCAAAATTTACAGCCGTTTTTTTCGCTGATTTCGCAAAGCCTTCTACATTTTCCGACGTTATTCCGTTGCCATCCCGTTTCTTCGACTCTGCCATTAAGTGCTGGTGAAGCTGCCAAAGCATGGTACGGGAATTGCAAAATAGTCCATTTTACTTACTGATATGGACTGTATTACCGAGCAAAATAGACTGTATTACTGAACAAAATAGACTGTATTACTGAGCGAAATGAACTATATGACAGCCAATTTATGCATAAATGTCATCAATTTAAGCATAAATTGCCCGGATTTATGCATAAATCATCCTCCAACTTGGCGTTAACCAAATCCGCTGCAAAGTCATTCAAGTTAAGACAGCTACACCGAGGATTATGAGTGGTGATACAAAAAAAATATTACTTTTGTACTCACTTACTCAATTTTTTTGTACCTTTGCAGTCGGAATGTACGTGACGGAAATTCCGCCACGGAAATTCCGTCTCAATTGTAAGCGTTGTTTTAATAAAAAGCGAGTATGGCTAAGAATCTTCAAAATCTCAGAAATCCCTTTGTTTATCAGGGTTATGTAAGCCCTACATATTTTTGTGATCGTACTGATGAGACAGAGGAATTGATCGCAAATCTGCAAAATGGACGCAATACTGTGTTGATTTCACCTCGTAGAATTGGCAAAACAGGACTGATAAAGAATGCGTTTTATCGCATTCTGGAACAAGAAAAGGATGCAAAATGTCTGTATATTGATATCTTTGCTACGAAAAATCAGCACGATTTCGTACAATTGTTAGGTACTGCCATCGCCCAAGATGTTCTGTCAAGAGAGCGAAGAGCCATTAAACGGCTTTTGGAGTTCTTTGGCTCCTGGCGACCCGTATTCAGCACCGACCCCATGACGGGACAGCCGACGGTATCTGTAAGCATACAGCCTACAATGACGGAAGTAACGCTTAAAACCGTCTTTGACTATCTGAAGCAGAGCAAGCGTGAAGTGTATATCGCCATTGATGAGTTCCAGCAGATTACCAATTATCCTGACTCAGGTGTGGAAGCACTGCTGCGCTCATACGTCCAGTTTGCGCCCAACGTGCATTTCGTGTTCTCTGGCAGTAAACGTCATCTGATGTCGCAGATATTCTATTCGCCTGAGCGTCCGTTCTATCAGAGCACGGTGACTATGGGACTTGATCCCCTGCATGAGGAGATCTATTACGACTTTGCACGCCGTTTCTTTGAGGACAAGAAAGGCTCCCTCAGTCAGGACGTATTCCATGACATCTACCAGCGCTTTGAGGGCGTTACTCGCAATATCCAGCTTATGCTTAACCGACTATATGAGACAGAACGACATATAACGAAGACGGAACAGGTCGATGAGGCAATACGGCATATTGTCAATAGAAACTCTATGCAGTATGAGGAGTTGATAGGTTTCTTAACAGACAACCAGTTGGCTGTAGTCAAGGCTATTGCCAAGGAAGGCTTGGTAGCAAGTCCCCAGGGAACTGACTTTATAAAACAATACGACCTGCCCAGTACAAGCAGCATCAAGACTGCACTTGACGTACTGACAGACAAAGACATTGTCTACCGCACCCCAGCAGGCTATATTGTATATGACCATTTCTTCGCCCTTTGGCTAAAGCGGCTGTAATTCCTGCAATAAAAAGAATGAGTCCGACAAAACTAATCGCCGGACTCGTTTCTTTCTTTATTCTATAACCCCTAATACAAGGGAGTTTCAAGAGATCTATATTTTGACGATTACTGGTCTCCGTCATCATCATATTCATATCCCTCTTTATTCCCTTTATCTTCATCGTCTATGTATGGATTCGACATAAAGGTAGATGTCATGGACTGATCAAGCAGAGGCGACTGCAGGTGCAGGGGAATCACGCTGAAGGAGGGAGTTTGATATACACGTTTATGGTTCATTGCATTATCTGATTACTTGTTTCTTTCCGTTATGAATAAATAGTCCAGAGGCTGCGGGCTTGGCAGCGAGACGGCGACCGTCGAGGGTATACCATCCAGCAGCAGGGGATTCAATATCGCTGAGGGATACTGGTAAGATTCCTGTCAACTCAGGACTGGCGATAGAGAGCGAGCTGAGCGAAAGCGAACTGATGCTTACCGGCGAGAACCACACACGGAAGGCTCCGACTGAACTGTTCTCCCTTTTAACGAATCTGCTACCCGCAGCATTCAACTTATAGACATTGGTAAGCGACCTGCCGGCAGTGGTGCCGCAGAACTTAAAGTAATCGCCACTGACACTGGCATCGCCGGTAGCCGCAACGGTGGCATCGGTTGCACTGAACGTCACCTCGCGCCCGGTCATCTGCAACGATTCTCCGAAACGGCTATCGGGAACGGCAATGATATAAGGCGTATTGGCAGCGAGCGTCTGGGTGTCACAGAAGGTCACCGTGCCACTTTCGTCGGCAGTAAAGGCACGCAGCCAGAAGTTCTTGCCGGTATCCTCAGCACCACGGAACCAGTCTACCGTGCCTATGCCTTCGCACGTTATCGTGCTGACATCAAAGGGTACCAGCAGCGAGTTCCAGCCCTCGTTGCCACCGGCAGCCAAGGTAAACGTGCGCTTGTAGCTGATGGCCTGGGCAGTGAAGCTGAGAGGCGAGAAGAAATCGTTGCCATCTTGAAGGACAATGTTCTCGGACTGGTTGCCCTTCACTACGTTATGCCCTGTCAGCGCTGTGGGTACCGACGCATCGCTGGCCAGGAAGTAGAGGCAGTTGGGATTAGTGCTCGGAGTGACGGTCAGGCCCTCAAACGATGCTACATCGCGAAGGTCTACGAAGCAGGCTGTGCCGGCATCAATATTCTCGGAAGACGGATGGATGGTGGTGGCTCCTGTGGCATCGCCTATGCGATAACCGTCGGTGGTGGTTATCGTACCTATCTTGTTTTCCACGTCATAACCCCAGTGAACGGCATCTGTTGTATTTCCATCTTTCGTGTAAGTAAAGCGGAAGCTGTAATGTTTATCCTTCTTCAGTCCGTCGTAGGCAAAAGTAAGGGTCGTCACTCCATCGGTATCGCCAGTTTTCTTTGCCACAATAAGAGGCTTACTGATTACATTAAGACTTTCAAAGTCATTCTCCGCTTTCCATTCCCTGATAGAACAATTCAACCGGCCTGCATAACTATTGGTCTCAGAGGTGTTGGTGACGCTGACAGTGGCACGGAAAGCATGGCCATAGAGTTGTCCACCGGCAGTAAGATTGTTCACGGTGACATTGAATCCCAGGTCTAAGTTGTCGGTGGCATCGCTTTCCGTAATAGTAACAGAGTACTCTCCACCAATCTTTGTACCGTTGGCCTTAATTATCAGCTTATCAGTGCCTGCTGCTGTTGGTGTATAGAAGAAATGGACATCTACCGTGCGACTTGCTGGAATATCAGCCTGCTTTCCGGCAATCATTTGTTCCTTTTCCCCTTTACTATACAACATGAGATTATGGTGAAAATCTATTTTACCGCCAGTTAGAGAAACTATCACCTCCTGCTCATGGCCCATGACGCAATCGCCTATTACCTGAAGATTAACAAGCTCTGGCAGACTTACAGCAGGTATTGGAGCTGTAATAGTCAGACTGTTGCCGTTGATGATAGCAGTCATCTGGAACCTGTCACCAGCATAGCACTCTTGCCAAGTCTCAGTACCATGTTCCTTACTTACCACCTTAATATAATAGGTACCGTCAGAAACAGAGGCTGGAATACTCAAGTCGCTGAGAGACTCATTCAGGTCTTTATTGAAATTACAGGTTTCATTATTTGCTTCATGGAGCGTATGCACCACATTGCCATCACCATCTGTGAGCTGAACGGCATAGTCAAAAGCGTTGGAACCGAATTGATAGCTGCACAGTGTGACATAGAGACTGATGCCGGTAAAGGCATCTTCGGCTTTCTCCCTGTCAAAGGATGCAGAACTGCGTGTATCGTTACTGCCGAAACGGAATCCTTCCAGAGAAAGGCAATAACCCGAATCATCTGTTTGCGAACGTGGCGGTTGGATGCCGAGCACCGCATCCTGTCCGTAGCTAAAACCATCGACGGTGCTGCTGCCACCAATTCCCTGTTCGGCGGGGTTAAGAATCGATAAGCGGAAATATCCATCGGAAGAGCCGCTCCAGCCCCAGTTGAGGTGGAAAAAGTCATCAGTATCATAGCCGTCGCACACAAAGGAGTGTCCGCCTCCAGCACTTTGTCCGCCCATGATGACTGGACGATTAGCGGCCAGTTCCTGATAGATCAGATTCACCCACTCCTGATAACTGTAGTATTCACGACGAACATATCTTATGCCACTGTCATAGCCGAAACAGTTCATTAATACCCATGGAATACTTGCGTTGTAGGCAGAAGATCCCCCGGCAGCAGATACATCATAGTTCATCTGTAATGCCCAGCCACAATACTGCATCAGTTTGGCTACGGCATCTGCTGCCGCCCCCGTACTGTTAGAACTATAGGTATGAGTCATGGCATCCCAGTCGAAGGTTGTAGGTTCGAGACCCTTCAATTCAAACTTCTTTGTTTTAGTGGTATAGCCAGAAATAGCGGACGTGGCTCTTTCAGGCCATTTGTGATAGAACATCAGCTGTGCCATCGATGTAGCTACACAGCCTGTTACTGTATGTTCTGTTTCCACCAAAGGACAGTTGTTATTGTACGGACTGCCCTGATTCCATCTGGTGACGATCAGTGGACTTATCCTGGAGCGGACATCGGCTTGGCTTTCAGCGCGTGCCTGGGCATTGACACTCTGCGGGTGGGTCTGCAGCCAGGCTATCTGTTCTGCATAGCCGTCCAGCATATAGCGCAGAGCGTCTGGCAGGGCATCCATGTCAATATGGCCACTATCTGCATAACCCAGGATGGCGGGGGTGCTGTCATCACCGCTGACAATCACGAAACCGTCTTCATCGCTGACGTTAAACACATAGTAGGCACTTTGCGCAGCACTCGTTTCTGTAGTTAGTTTCGCTTGTGTGAGACGAATTGCCGAATGCCTGGCCGATGAATGGCGCGGTGTCAGAAACGTCTTGGCAATATTAAAAGCCTCTGCCCTACTAATAGGCTCTGCCGATGCCACCAAGGCTATCAGCAGAAGCATGATAACTGAAAAAAATCTCTTACCAAAAAAGCTACAACATTTCATTTTATTCGTCTGTTACTGGGAATTCCATCAGGTAGGCTTTGATGAAACCATCGAGTTTGCCGTTCATCACACTCTCCACGTCGCGTGTCTCGAAGTTGGTGCGATGGTCTTTTACACGTTTGTCATCGAAGACATACGAACGGATTTGAGAGCCCCACTCTATCTTCTTCTTGCCAGCCTCGATCTTGGCCTGCGCCTCCAAGCGTTTCTTCATGGCGCGGTCGTAGAGTTGTGAGCGGAGCAGGGCCATAGCACGTTCCTTATTCTTAGGCTGGTCGCGGGTCTCGGTGTTCTCGATGAGGATTTCCTCTTCCTCGCCTGTATCGGGGTCGGTGTACCAATAGCGCAGACGGACACCCGATTCCACCTTGTTGACATTCTGGCCACCGGCACCACTGCTTCGAAATGTGTCCCACGAGAGTTTGGCTGGGTCTACATAGACCTCGATGGTGTCATCTACCAAAGGGCTTACGAAGACAGAGGCAAAACTCGTCATACGCTTGCCCTGCGCATTGAAGGGGCTGACGCGCACCAGGCGGTGAACGCCGTTCTCGCTTTTCAGGAAACCGTAGGCATACTCGCCGCCCTCAATCTGCATGGTGACGCTCTTGATGCCAGCCTCATCGCCGTCGAGCAAGTTGGCAATGGTCACCTTATAGCCGTGAGCCTCAGCCCAGCGCATATACATTCGCATGAGCATAGAGGCCCAGTCCTGTGCCTCAGTACCACCAGCACCAGAGTTAATCTTCAGCACGCAGTCCATAGGATCTTCTTTCTGGCGCAGCATATTCATCAGTTCCAGCTCCTCGATGGCCTCGATGGCTTTGCGGTAGTCATCGTCGACCTCATCCTCGGTGACCATCTCGTCCTTGTAGAAATCGAAGGCAAGTTGCAGTTCGTCGGCCTTGCTACGCACTTCCTTGTAGCCGTCAATCCATTTCTTGATGGCCTTCACTTTCTTCATCTGCTCCTCTGCCCTTTTCGGGTCTTCCCAGAAGTCGGGAGCCTGGGTACGTAGATCCTCCTCCTCCCACTCCACCTGCTTTTCGTCAATCTTCAGGTAGTGAAACAGCTTGTCTGCTCTATCTAATACGTCTTTTAACTGATCCTGTGTTATCATATTCTATTCTTCGTACATCATATCGATTTGTTCCTTGTAGTTCTCGTTGAGCACACGACGTTTGATTTTCAGCGTGTTAGTCAACTCGCCACGTTCCATCGAGAAGGCTTGGGGCAGGAGCGTGAAGCGCTTCACCTGCTCATAGTGGGCAAGCGACTGCTGGAGCGTCTCAATGCGATCAGTGAGCATACGGATGATGCGTTTGTCGCGGCATAGGTCTTCACGACTGTTGTAGGCAATGTCGTGTGTACGGGCATACTCCTCAAGCAGTTTGTACTCTGGCACGATGAGGGCTGAAACGAACTTACGCTGGTCGGCAATAATGGCAATCTGGTCGATGAACTTGTCCACCAGAAGTTTCGACTCAATCATCTGGGGTGCTATATACTTGCCGTTGGATGTCTTGAAGAGATCCTTGATACGGTCCTTGAGGAAGAGTTCACCATCCTTGATATAACCGGAGTCGCCTGTCTTGAAATAACCATCAGCGGTAAACGACTGGGCGGTGATGTCATCACGGTTGTAATAGCCACGGGTGATGGTGGGACCTTTCAGGAGCACCTCGCCCTCTTCGCTGATCTTCAGGTCGATGCCCTGGATGGGATGACCTACGGAACCTACCTGGAACGGTTTTCCCAAGTGGTCACAGCTGACGGTAGCCAACGACTCGGTGAGACCATAGCCCACCACCATGTTGAGACCGATGGCATGGGCAAACTCCTCTACATGGGCAGAGACGGTGGCTCCTGCCGTGGGGAAGAAATGGGCATTCTCAAGTCCCAGCTCCTTACGAACCAGTGAGAAGACGGTCTTGTTCAGTACCTCGTATTCCAGATGCAAGGCCATAGGGGGCTGTTTACCTGCCGCCAGATACTCGATATTATGTTTGCGGCCCACCTCCAGGGCGTGCTTGAAAAGCTTACGCTGCACGGCACCGCTGGTCTCTATCTTCTCCATAACACCGTGATAGACCTTCTCCCAGAAACGGGGTACGCTGGACATACAAGTAGGATGCTGCTCGCGCATGGACTTCTGAACCTCCTGCGGATAGGTGTTGACAATCAGACGGGCTCCCACGGTGATACAAAGCAGGGTCCAGCCACGCTCGAAGATATGGGTGAAGGGCAGGAAGTTCATCACACGGTCGTTCTCGTCGACAGGCACGTCAAGGTGATTAGCCTCTATAGCAGCATGGAACTGACCCATAGAAAGGATTACGCCCTTGGAATCGCCCGTGGTACCACTGGTATAGAGAATATTGGCGATATCGTCCATCGTGGCTTCCTGCTGACGCTTCTCCACCTCGGCATGACGATTAAACCCCTCGCCCAACTTCAGAAAATCAGAGAACGACATCACCGTCGGATCACCATCGGGCAGCTTTACAGAAGGGGCATAGACGATGATACGCTCCAGGGAACGGCAGGTAGGAAATACACGGCGTGCCTTGTCGAACTGATCCTGCTCGCCCACGAAGAGGAAACGGATTTTAGCATCGTTGATCATAAACTGGATCTGCTGCTCACTGCTGGTGGCATAGAAAGGGATGGTGACAGCACGGATGCCCCACGCTCCGAAGTCGGTGAAGAGATACTGCACGGAGTTCTGGGAGAAGATACCCACGTTCTCCTGTACTTGGATACCCAATGAGAGCATCGCATCGGAAACCTGACTGACGATGCCCGAGAACTGATTCCATGAACACGATTTCCATTCCGTGGCTCCGAAATTCTTGTAGATCAGTGCCTCGCGGTCGCCATAATGGCCTGCCACATCGTGCACCAATCGGGAAAGATGGCTGTTAATCTGCATGATGATGATATTTTGTTTATGCGAAACTGATGACACCCTGCGGTGGTTCCGGTAAATCCTGACGCGACATCTCCGTGATATTGTCTTGACTTCCTATGCTGGCCAGTATTTCTTTGGTACGCTTATAGGTAGGAGTCTGTTCTACGGCCGAGATGACATCGTCGTTGTCGAGATCCTCAGGGCCGAAGATAAAGATATTGGGACGGCGTTTGTAGCGCTTGGCAGAGTCGCTGTCGCCATAGAAATGGCCACGACGTTCCTCACGCTTGGCAGCACGTTCTTGTTCCTCAGCCAGACGGTTGGCATCTTCCTTGGTCTGCTGACGCAGCATACGCTCCTCCATGCCGTCGACATTCTGCATACCGAAGCCAGTAGCCAGGATGGTCACTTTTACACGTTTGCCCAGTTCAGGATCTACGGCAACACCCCATTTGAACACGAAGTCATTGCCAAAGCGATCCATGAACTCGTGGACGTAGTTCATCTCCTCCATCATAAAGTTATCCTTAGAGTCCTTCTGGTGCGAGAACGAGATATTGAGCAGTATCTTCTTGGAGTTAAAGATATCGTTGTCGTTGAGCAAGGGAGAGTTAAGGGCATCGTCGATAGCCTTCTTCACACGGTCCTCGCCCTCACCATAACCGGTTGACATGATAGCCACGCCACCATCCTGGAGTACGGTCTTCACATCGTTGAAGTCGAGGTTCATGGTGCCATGAAGGGTGATAATCTCTGCAATAGACTTGGCAGCCACCGACAATGTGTCATCGGCCTTGCCAAAGGCATCGAGAAATGAGAGATCAGGATAAATCTCACGCAAACGCTCATTATTGATAACGAGCAGGGCATCGACATGCTTGGACATTTCCTCCACGCCATCAAGAGCCTGATCAATCTTCTTGTTGCCCTCGAAACGGAAAGGAATGGTAACGATACCCACGGTGAGGATATCCATCTCTTTCGACACACGGGCTATGACAGGAGCAGCACCGGTACCGGTACCACCGCCCATACCAGCCGTGATAAAAGCCATACGGGTGCCGTCGTTGAGCATATTATGGATGTCATGAAGACTCTCCTCGGCAGCAGCGCGCGCCTTTTCAGGACGGTTGCCGGCCCCAAGTCCCTCGCTTCCCAATTGCAGTTTGACGGGAACAGGCGAGTCGTTCAACGCCTGGTTATCGGTGTTACACACTACGAAGGTCACATCGTGGATACCTTCCTTATACATATGGTTGACAGCATTGCCACCACCGCCGCCTACGCCGATGACCTTGATAATGCTGTGTTTCTCTTCGGGAACGCCGAAGTCGAGTATATCGTTTGTCTTATTGAAATCTTCCATGTTCTATTATATATGAGAAATGAATAATGAGAGATGAGAAATGTAAATGAGAAATTACTCTTCAGGAGCAGCAAGGTTTTCAAGCCACTTCTTTGTTTTGTTCCAGAAGCTCTTTTCCTTCTTCTTGCGACGCTCCTCTTCTTCCTCCAGGCGACGCTGTTCGGCCTCAGCAGCCTCGGCAGCCTCCTTCTTGCGGCGGGCCTCCTCGGCAGCTTTCTCTTCCTCACTGGCCGTACGGATGGTGCCAGTTGCTATCTCGTCAATCTGACGCGGACGACGGTCTGCAACAACAGGAGCCTGTTCCTGATCACCAAAGAGATTGCCGTTAGGATCGATATAACCGCCGGCACAGTTAAGGTCACCCTTGATAAGCAGACCCAATACTGTGTTGTACATACAGTTGCGCTGACGTATCTGGTCATTGCTGGAGTTGACAGTAGTATTAACGAACTTGGCCACACGGACTTTATCAATATGCGTGTACTTCTTGAAGGCCACTTCAATATTTTTCATATTCGACCCACCACCTGTCAGGATGATGCCGCCCAACAGTTTGTCGTAGTATTCGGCAGGAATCTGATAGCGCACATTCTCGATAATCTCTTCCATGCGAGCCTCTACAATCTCTATGAAACGACGGCTCTCCATCTGACGCTCTGAGTCGATAGGATACTTCTTATCCGGATCTATATCATTGTTATCGGTATAGGCAGAGGCATAGGCGAGCTTCATCTTCTCAGCATCGCTCTCTTCCATCTGAAGCGACGCAATATCCTTCGTTATATTGTTGGAGCCAAGAGGAATGACTGCCAGATGGCGCAACACATTCTTTGAGAAGACAGACACCGTGGTGGTGTCGGCACCGATATCGACTAAGGCACAGCCCGAGCGCTTCTCGGCTTCGGTAAGCACCACGTTAGCCAAAGCCAAAGGTGCCAAATACATATCAGCTACCTTGATATTTGACGTCTCAAAGCATTTGTTCAGGTTCTGGAAGAACGAGTTTCGCTCAAGGATATTCAGGAAGTTGCCTTCCAGACGGTTGGCACGGATGCCAACAGGATCCATCTGCAGCTGCGTGTCGACACGGTACTCCTGTTCGGCCACATCCAAAATCTTCTGATCGCCATAGTCCATGCCACGGTTCATATCCATCAGTTCAACAACCATCTCCTGAGTGATGATAGAGTCTACAGGAAGATCTTTGACGATAGAGTTCCTGACACTACGGATAGACTGTCCACCAACGCCCACGAAGACCTGAGTGATACGGGTCTTCAGCTGAGTCTCCAGTTTCTTGACCATAGACGTGAGACACTGTGCCGTCTTGTCGATATTGTAAACCACACCCTTGCGGATGAACGAAGAAGAATCTTCCCTCACCAGTGCCAATACACTGATGCTGCCATCAGGCTTCTTCTGTCCGGCAATACCCGTCACCTTGGATGAACCGAGTTCAATTGCAACAATAAAATCCTTAAATTCTGCCATACTATATAGTCATTTTTATTTTCTTTTACAAACAATTTGATTATCAAACTCCACGCTGACACGTGAGTATTTGTTCCATCCGGCCTGCATCAATCCATAGCGATAGAACTTCTGCAGACGGGAGAGCTTCCTGCTCACGTCAGTGGGCTGACCCAGATAGATTATATGACCGCCAACACGAGGCACCATCTCCACAGAGCCGTCACTGAGTACATGATACTGCACTATCTGGTTCTTCCAGAACGAATCCGACAATATGGTATTGGAAAGGGGAGCGAGCCATTTCTCAGCATAAGGTTTGCTGATTGCGCCAGTAGCAATAATGAGATTGTATGAATAGTCGGTACGGGGCATTGGCTTTCCATGACTATCCACACAATAGTCATCGCCGCGGTCGTTCATCACACGGACTACGGGGATACGCTGACGCACGTCGATACACACCAGGCCATTTTGCCCCTTATAGCATTCGGCAGACTCGATGAGTTCCTTGCTCTCCAGGACTTCTTCCATGACACGCAGGTTGATCTTCTTCATAGGCCTTCCTATGGGGCTGATACCATCCTCGTTGAGCATGAACTTGATGTCGCTGGGCGACAGGAACCCCCCTACAATACCCTCCTCAATCGTAATACGGAGGTCGCGGCATACCTGGGTTTCATCGGGCTTGTTGAAAGCTGTCATAGCCAGTATGAGATAGACACCAAGCACGATGTTAAATGCCCCAAATGCTATTTTCTTCCAATTCATTGACGCTATTCTTTTAACCTTATTTCTTAGCCTTGCCTTTCACACCTTTTCGTAGCAGTACACTTACCATCTGAGGCACCTGATTGTCCAGATCACCGGCACCAAGCACTATGAGCACGTCAAACGAACGCTCTTTAATCAGCTGCATCACATCGTCTTTATTTATCAGCTGTTTCTTAACGCCAGGTGCCAAGCGGTCGTAGATGAGCTGTGAGGTAACACCCTCGATAGGCTGCTCACGGGCAGGGTAGATCTCAGTGAGGATCACCTCGTCCAACTGACTCAATGCATCGGCGAAATCCTGATAGAAATCGCGGGTGCGGGTGTAGAGGTGTGGCTGGAAGATAGCCGTAATATGACGATTCTTATAGAGTTCACGAATGCTGCGCGCACTCTGATAGATTTCCTTGGGATGATGAGCATAGTCAGAAAGTAACACGAGGTCATCGGTCTTGATCTTAAAGTCAAAACGACGGTCCACTCCACCATAGGTACGCATACCGATACGCAGTTCATCGGCAGTACATCCGTTCAACTGAGCCATAGCCATGGCAGCAATACCATTCTCTATATTAATAGGAATCGGCTGACCGAGCACCACGTTTGGCACATTCTCGATAGGCGAGATGAAATCAAACGAAATATCTCCGTTATCAATCTTAATATTCTCGGCATGGAAATCACCTTCATGGAGGGCATAGTCATAGCGTTTCACACCCTGCTGCAGGTTTTCCTTCATCTCCAGGTCACGATGGATAATCAGGGCACCCCCTGGCTGAATGAGCTCGGAATAATGACGGAAGCTCTCCAGATAAGCCTCCTTGGTGCCATAGATATCCAGATGGTCCGGGTCGGTAGAGGTAATGACACTCATCCAAGGGGAGAGCCAATGGAAGGAGCGGTCGAACTCATCGGCCTCGATAACCACATACTCTGAATCGGAAACGATATAGTTGGTGCCATAGTTCTTGGTAATACCACCAAGGAAGGCGTTACAATCAAGATGACTCTGATGCATGATATGAGCGCACATACTGGAAGTGGTGGTCTTGCCATGGGTGCCTGCCACACAGAGGCCCTTCATCTGACGGGTCAGGGTACCCAACACCTGAGCACGCTTCTGTATCTCAAAGCCGTTCTCACGGAAGAACTGCAACTCCTTATGTTCTGCGGGGATGGCGGGGGTATAGACCACCATACAATGCTTGGCATCCTTGCAGGCATGGGGAATCTCGCTGACATTCTCCTCATAATGAATCAACGCGCCCTCTTTCTCCAACCTGCGGGTCAGCTCCGAAGGTGTCTTGTCATAGCCAGCCACAATCATGCCACGATGAATGAAATAGCGCACCAAGGCACTCATGCCGATGCCTCCGGCACCAACGAAATAAACTGCTTTTATATCCTTAATTTCCATTTTATTTTTTTATTCTGCTCCTGCTAATTTCAATACTTCCTTTGCAATGACACGTGCCGAGTCGGGATAACCCATCTTCAGTACATTCTCGCTCAACGACCTCAACTTAAAGGAATCCTTCACCGTCTCAACAGCCAGGGGAATGAGCGTCTCAGGGGCCTCACTGTCCTTTACGCAAAGAGCAGCACCCTTGTTGACCAATGCCATAGCATTCTTGGTCTGATGATCCTCAGCCACATTAGGACTAGGCACTAAGATAACGGGCTTGCCAATAAGACAGAACTCCGAGATACTGCTGGCACCAGCACGGCTGATCACCAAATCAGCAGCTCGATAAGCCGCACCCATATCAGCAATAAAGTCGCTCACGACAAGGTTGTCAGGCTTTCCCTGCTCCTTTAACTGGGCAGCAATCTGCTCACTGTAGTATTTTCCCGTCTGCCAGATGAACTGTAACCCCGACGTGCGTATATCCTCAAGATGACGCATTACACTTTCGTTGATAGTACGGGCACCAAGACTGCCACCCACCAATAGAATGGTCTTCTTGTCGGACTTCAGGCCAAAGGTCTGAAGAGCCTCCTCGTGTGTCACCTTTGAATCGAGCAACGACTGACGTACCGGATTACCAGTCATCATAATCTTTTCCTTGGGAAAGAAACGCTCCATACCCTCATAGGCTACACATATCTTAGCAGCCTTGGCCGCCAGTTTTTTGTTGGCCAGACCGGCATAGCCATTCTGTTCCTGTAGCAATGTGGGGATGCCCAGGCTATTGGCTGCGCCAAGTGCCGCACTACTGGCATAACCGCCCACGCCCACAGCCACCTGAGGCCTGAAGTTGCGCAGCAGCTTCTTGGCCATACGCTTACTCTTCAGATAATCGAGTGCCACACCGACATTTCCCGGTTTCCACAACGGACGCAAGAAACCGCGGATAGGCAATCCCACAATCTCGTAGCCGGCCTGCGGCACACGCTGCATCTCCATACGTCCCTCGGCACCGACAAACAATATCTTGGCATCTGGGCGCAACTCTCGAATGGCATTGGCAATGGATACGGCAGGGAAGATATGTCCACCAGTTCCACCTCCGCTAATTACAACTCTTAACTCACTCATACTTCTGCTGTTTTTACAGACTGTTCCTTGCGCTTGGCACTTCGGCTGACGCTCAGGATGACTCCTATATAGGCACAGTTGACTATCGTCGACGTGCCACCTTTCGAGATAAGTGGCAACGGCTGACCAGTAACAATACCAAAGTCAACGGCCACACACATATTAATGACGGCTTGGAATGCCAGCAGCAACGTGAGTCCCATAATCAGGAATGCCGGGAAATTATTCTCACACCGACTGGCAATACGGCCGGTACGAAACAGGAGTATCACATAGAGGAATACCACGACAATGGCACCCAAAAGCCCCAACTCCTCAATGATAATCGCATAGATAAAATCAGAGAAAGCCTGCGGCAGATAGTCGCGCTCCACCGAGTTACCCGGGCCTTTACCGATGATTCCCGACGAAGCGATGGCAAAATTCGCATGGGTCACCTGGAAGTTCTTGTCGGTAATCTTATATTCCTCGGCAGGTACATTCTTGTCCGACTTGCCCGCAATACGGTTTTTCCATGTCCAGAAACGATGGGTCAGCTTCTCCCATCCCGAGCGGTCTTTCTTCTCTACAGGCTTCTCCACCTGTTCTGTGAGTCCATCGGCCTGAGCCTGTTCCAAAGCCTGACCCTCCTTGTCAAGCCTGGCTAACCAGAACACCAGTCCAAGGAATAGGGCAACCAGCAAGACGAGCACCCCCATCAGTTTTCCCATCTGTTTCAAAGGCACGCGTGCAATAAACATCATCACGACGATGACGGCAAAGAGCAGACAGGCTGTTGACAGGTTCTCCAGCCCTATGAGCAATGTTGCCGGCACCACCAGACACAGCACATATTTCATCGCCTTCGGATCGGCACCGCTCTCATCCTCGCGCTGCATGGCACTCAATATCTGAGCAGCCGTAAGCACCATTGTTCCCTTGGCAATCTCTGAAGGTTGGAACGTGAAGCCCGGCAATTGAATTACACGGTTGGCACCATTAATACTCTCGCCGCCTATGAGAACCCACAGCAGAGTGGCATAGGTCAGAACCAGCATCAACGGTGTGATGAGTTTGAAATAACGGCATGGTATGTTCAACGTCACGATAGCCACTGCCACACCGACCAGAATCATGGCGGTGTGATATATAAGCGGTGTCAGATAGTTATGGGTCTTATAGGTCAGCGTGCTCGAGGCAGAGAACACCTCGACGATGCTGATCAGGCAGAGGAAAAGGAACACAGTCCATATTCCTTTGTCGCCCTTGAAGAGATTGCCAATTTTCTTTTCCATTCTTATAGATTTCTTACCAATTCCTTAAACTGCTCACCACGGTCTTCCATATTCTTGAAGAGGTCAAACGAGGCGCAGCAAGGAGAGAGCAACACTGTCTCACCTGTCTTAGCCAGTTCATAGCAAGCCTCCACACACTCTTTCATCGAGTGAGTATCGCGGACGGGCAGGCCCAGTGCGTCAAAGTTATCGTGCAGCTTTTGGTTGTCGGCACCCAGATAGACCAGTGCCGAACATTTCTCGCGTATCAGCGGCTTGATGGGGTCATAGTCGTTTCCTTTGTCCTTGCCCCCCACAATAAGCACCACCTTGGTCTTCATCGAGTCAAGGGCATACCAGCAGGCATCTACGTTAGTGGCCTTAGAGTCGTTCACATAATGTACGCCACGCACAGTAGCCACCATTTCCAGCCTATGCTCCACACCGGGGAAGTCGCTGAGCGACTGCCGAATCACATCCTTACGGATACCTGCAATGTCACCGGCAATACCTGCTGCCAGAGAGTTGTAGATATTATGACGACCAGTGAGGCTGAGACTCTCCTGCTCCATGTTGAACGGCTCGGGCTGCTCAATGGTATATTCGCCCTCAGAGATATAACCGATTGAACCTTTTTCCTTCAACTCCGAGAAGGGATACTGTACGGCCTTGATGTCGTACTTCTTCAGCTCACGCTGGATGATGGGGTCGTCGTTCCAATAGATGAATGCATCGTCAGCGGTCTGATTCTGAATGATACGCATCTTGGCATCGACATAATTCTGCATCTCGAAGTTATAACGGTCGAGATGGTCTGGCGTGATATTCAACAAGATGGCGATATTGGCACGGAACTGATACATATTGTCGAGCTGGAAAGACGACAGTTCTATGATATAGTATTCATGTGGATCCTCAGCCACCTGCAGAGCCAGTGAATGACCGATATTGCCTGCCAGTCCGGCATCATAACCGGCTTTCTTGAAAATATGGTAAACAAGCGAGGTGGTAGTAGTCTTACCATTAGAACCCGTAATACAAATCATCTTAGAGTCCGTATAGCGACCGGCAAACTCTATCTCGCTGATAATGCCGATACCTTTCTCTACAGCCTTGCGCACCATAGGAGCCGTCTCTGGAATACCGGGACTCTTGATAATCTCGTCGGCATTAAGAATCAGCGACTCTGTATGCTGACCCTCTTCCCATGCTATCTGATGGTCGTCAAGCATCTGTTTATAATTAGAGGCAATCTTCGACATATCGCTGACAAACACGTCAAAGCCCTCTTTCTTTGCCAGCACGGCAGCGCCTGCGCCACTCTCGCCAGCTCCAAGAACAACGATTCTCTTCATCGTATTTTCAATGTTATTATTGTCAATGCCGCCAGGATGATAGTGGTAATCCAAAAGCGGATGGTGATTTTCGACTCATGGAAAGGACGGTGGGGCCACCCCTTCAGTATATAGCGCGACGTCTGGTCGAGCTGATGATCCAGTTTTCGGAAGTTATCGTGAATAGGTGTGGCACGGAACACGCGCACACGCTGGCCCTTGCGCTTCATGAACTTGAACCACTGGGTCTGGATAATCACGCTCAGGCTCTCTACAAAGAAGATGCCACAAAGGATGGGTAGCAGCAGCTCCTTGTGGATAATCACGGCACCCACACCGATAATACCGCCAATAGTGAGTGAACCGGTGTCGCCCATGAAAATCTGCGCTGGAAAGGCATTATACCAAAGGAAACCTACCATAGCTCCTACAAAGGCACACAGGAAAACTACCAACTCCTCACTATGCGGGATATACATGATATCGAAATAAGAGGCAAAGCCGATGTGGGATGACACATAGGCCAGAACTCCAAGGACAGCACCTATGACTGCGGAGTTGCCAGCACACATACCATCCATGCCATCATTGAGGTTGGCACCATTCGACACAGCGGTCACCACGATGATGGTCATAAGCACAAAGAGAATCCAACCTGCAGCCACCTTATGTGTGCCGACAAACGACATGATGTCGGAATAGCTCAGATTATGATGCTTGGTAAACGGTATCGTGGTCTTTAGCGACTTATGAGCCACGGGTTCATGTTTCACGACTTCCGTCCTATGACTTTGGACAGGTTCGCTCACATTCTCGCGCATTACAACATCGGGACTGAGATAGAGCACAATTCCTACAATGAACCCTATTGTTACCTGACCTACAATTTTATACTTGCCTTTCAGGCCTGCCTTATCTTGACGGAAAATCTTAATATAGTCATCCATAAATCCAAGGAATCCCAGCCAAACGGTAGTGATAACCATCAGGATTAGATAGACATTACGGATACGTCCCAACAACAACACGGGTACCAAGATGCTGACAATGATGATGATACCACCCATGGTGGGTACGCCTTTCTTCTCGACACCAAAGGGGTCGATGGCCGGATCGCGCTCTGTCTCGAATATTTTGCGACGCTTCATCCATTTGATAAAGAACTCACCAAACCATGCCGAGATGACCAGCGACAGAATCAAGGCCAACAGAGCACGGAAAGAGATATAGCTCCACAGGTGACTGCCCGGGATATTGTATTGCTCTAAGAATCTGAAAAGATAATATAGCATTTTTTTTCGTTATTTCGTTATATCGTTTCGCTATGACGGTATTATGCGCCAAAAATCTCTCTCACCACCTCACGGTCGTCAAAGTGATGCTTCACGCCCTTGATCTCCTGATAGTCCTCATGGCCTTTGCCGGCAATGAGAATCACGTCACCTTTCTGGGCCAACATACAGGCCGTGCGGATGGCCTCCTTGCGGTCTACAATGCTCACCACCTTCTTCATCTGCTTCTGGTCTATACCAGCCAACATATCATTAATGATATCCTGCGGTTCCTCAAAACGGGGATTGTCGCTGGTGATAATCACACGGTCGCTCTGTTTTACGGCTTCCTGTGCCATGATAGGACGCTTGCCCTTATCACGGTTACCGCCGGCACCGCACACAGTGATAATCTTTCCCTCCTTTCCGTCGAGCACCTCATGAATAGCTTTCAGCACATTCTCCAAGGCATCAGGGGTATGGGCATAATCAACCACAGCTGTATAGCCCTCGGGGGAATGGATGGGTTCCAATCGACCTGCCACGCTCTTCAGCGTGCTTAGCACCAGCAGAATCTCCTCGGGTTTCTCGCCCAGCATGACCGCTGCGCCATAGACGGCCAACAGGTTGCTGACATTGAACTTGCCAATGAACTGTACGCCCACCTCGTGTCCGTCAATCTCCAGATACATACCCTCGAAATGACACTCGATGATGCGAGCCTTGAAGTCGGCCATCGTACGGATACTGTAGGTCTTCACTGTTGCCTTAGTGTTCTGAACCATAAACATACCATTCTTGTCATCGACATTGGTAATGGCAAAAGCATCCTTCGGCAGCATATCGAAGAAAGCCTTCTTCGCGTCACGATAGTTCTCAACGGTCTTATGATAGTCCAGATGGTCGCGGGTCAGGTTAGTAAAGATACCACCTGCGAACTTAAGACCGCCAATACGCTTCTGGGCAATGGCATGACTGGAGCACTCCATGAACACATACTGACAACCGGCATCCACCATACGGTGAAGCAACTGGTTGAGTTCAATGGGGTCTGGCGTGGTATGACTGGCAGGAACGGGTTCACCCTCAATATAGTTGCACACCGTTGACAGCAGACCGCACTTATATCCCAGTTTTCTGAACATATTATATAATAAGGTGGCGATGGTGGTCTTGCCATTAGTTCCCGTTACACCTACCAGTTTCAGTTTTGACGTGGGGTCGCCATGAAAGGTGGTGGCCACCTGTCCCACTACCGACTCCGTCGATTCCACCTGCAAATAGCATACTCCCGGATGACGTTGCTCCGGCATTTCCTCACACAAAATGGCCGATGCCCCTGACTCAACGGCTTTGGATATATATTGATGACCGTCTGTCTGGGTGCCTTTGATTGCTACAAACAGATGACCATTTGCCGCCTTGCGCGAATCAATATCAACATCGGTGATATCGATATCGGCAGTGCCTTCAATGGCCTTGACCATTACATTTTTCAGTAGTTCTTCAAGTTTCATATTTTCAGGTTATTATTTTAATTCCAACGTACACACCATGCCATTCTGAATGGACGTGCCAGGCGCAATACTCTGACGCGACACGTAGCCTGTGCCATGAAGCTTCACCTTGACACCCTGGCGTTCCAAATGATAGACGGCATCACGGGCACCCATCCCTGTCACATCAGGTACCCTGCCTTCAACAACATCCAAGTCGCCCATCGCCACTTTCTCCTTATTGATTCCCAGTCGATGCAATACGACACCTGCTGCCTGGTTGTCGCCCTTCAGCACTGAAGGCACCATGACCGACATGGAGTCGCGTGCATCTGCCACGCTAAGTTTCAGGCTCTTGGCCATCACACCTTCCGAGATATGATGGAAGATGCCACCCGACATCAGTCCACCAGAGGCCGGCAAGCCCATCTTCTTGATACAGACGATGCAGGTATATTGCGGATTGTCGGAGGGGAAATAGCCGCAGAACGAGAGCCAATACTCCACGGTACCCGTCTTGTAGCCACCAGCCTTCGCCACCTGGGCGGTACCAGTCTTACCCGACACCTGGAAGGAATGCGAGCCGGCTTTCTTTCCCAAACCCTGACTGACCACATGGCGCAGAATGGTCTGCATGGTCTTGATGGTCTGAGGCTTGGCAATCTGCTCCTTGATGACTTCGGGCTGTGTCTCGGAAATAACCTCACCCTCCTTCATAAAGCTCTTCACGAAACGGGGACGCATCATCTTACCATTGTTGGCAATGGCATTATAGAAGGTCACGGTATTGATAGGTGCAATCTGCGTCTCATAGCCGATACTCATCCAAGGCAGTGTGGTCTTACTCCAATAGAGTGCCCTGTTGGAGGTCTTCGTATCTGGCATACGAATCTTTGGAGGCAGATAGCCAACAATGGGGAGCTTCAAGTCCTGACCTATACCAACACGGTAGAGACCCTCCACATACTTTCTGGGGTTAGAACCATAGAATCTGTCAATAACACAACTCACACCTATATTACTACTCACCTCCAGTGTACGAGCCACATTGATGTCGCCATAGCCACCGCGATGCCAGTTGTGGTCCTTCATCTTGGCACCGTGCATCGGCATGATACCACAGCCGGTATGGATGACGTAGCTGGTATCTACCACACCATCGTCCAAGGCCACCAGGAAGGATGCCACCTTAAACACCGAACCGGGTTCGCAACGATAGCTGATGGCATCATTGAAACGCTCGTAATAATTGCCATTCTCTGAGCGGCGCATATTGACTATAGCCTTTACATCGCCGGTCTTCACCTCCATCAGGATGGTAACACCCATAGAGGCATCCCATTTCTTCAGACCTTCCACCAGGGCCTGTTCGGCCAAGTCCTGCATACCCACATCAATGGTGGTCACGATATCACAACCATCGACGGGCGGTGTCACGGTAAAAGGAATAATCTTGTTGAGCACCTTCTGCTTGCGCTCATAACCGAATTTACCACGGAGCAACGAGTCATACGACAGTTCTATACCGAAACGAGCCGTATCTTTTCCACCTTCGAAGCTACGAATGTCGCCAATAGTACGCTCAGCCAGCGAGCCGAACGGACGACGACGGGCCTCAAATTTCTCGGCGTGGAAACCGCCTTTATTGGCTGGCAGATTGAAATAAGGCAACTGTTGCACCTCACAATAGGTGTTATAACTCAGGCGCTTTGGCCAGATAGCCCAGTGGCGGGCACCCACTGTGCCATTCCTCATCACCTTATGCTTGCCTTCTTCCAGACGAGCCTTGAACTCTTCGGCAGAACGCTCAGGGAAAATCCTGTTCAGACAGATACAAAGCGTATCGATATTGGCATACCATATACTGTCACGCTTACGTACCCATGCAGTATCGGCATTGCCGCCTGCCTGATAGTCCATGAATATCTTGTATTCCGGAATACTGCTGGCCAGCAACTGCCCGTCGCAGCTCAATATATTTCCACGGTTGGGACGCACACTGTCGCTATCACTCTTCTGGCGGTTTGACACAGTCTCCCAATACGACTTCTTGGCAGTCATCGTATAGCCAGCCTTGAAAATCACCCCTATTCCTATGAGGGTGAGCACCACTGCAATGGCCAGGTAGCGCGGCAGAACCTTATCACTCTTAAACTTACTCATTCCTCTTCATCGCTCATTCTTCAGGCACCTCAATGATATAGGGAGGCTGGTCGCTCAATTGCAGCAGCGAGTCCTGATATTCATGGAGTGCCTTCAACACATTACTCTGGCGGCATAGTTCCGTAAGATTGCTCGAACTGGAAAGTGCCTTGTATTTTGCATCGACCAAATCCTTTTCCAACTGGTCTATCTCAATCACATCCTGCTCGCACTGATAGCGAACACCAACATAGAACACAAGGAAGAAGACGATAAAGAGAATCAACAGGATATGGTGACGCACCAATGCGAACAGGTAGTCACCACCCACAATCTGCTTCAGAGACAATGAGCCCACAGGCGCATTGTCATCTTCACTGGCCGACTCTTTGATTCGTTTCAAGGCAGCCGACGACTCGGACTCAGGCCGGGCATTCTTCTCCTTTTCTACGACATTCTCTCGCTCCACGGCAGCATCACCGGCTGATGCCACAGGGCCTGACTTCTCAGGCTCCGCACCAGTCTCTATGATCAGCTCCACTTCGTTATGTTCGTCTTTCTTCATCTCTAATTCTTTACTGCTATTCTCAACTTTGCACTGCGGCTACGGGGGTTGGCCGTCAGTTCTTCATCTGAAGGAACTATCACCCTATTATTAATAAGGTGTAGGGGCGACTTCACCTGTCCGAAGAAGTCCTGTTCCACCTTTCCCTCAGCATTACCTGCACGCATCACGTTTTTTACGATACGGTCCTCCAGCGAGTGATAGGTAATCACGCACAACCGGCCTTCCGGTTTCAAAAGCTCACAGGCCCCCAACAACATCTCGCGCAAGGCATCCATCTCGTGGTTCACCTCTATGCGGAGCGCCTGGAAGAGCTTGGTCATCTCTTTCTTCTCGCGCTCTCTGGGAAACAGTTTTTCCGCTATCTCCATCAACCGTCCCGTAGTCAGTATCGGTTTCTCCTGGCGACTCTTCGCCAGCAATGAGGCTATCTTGCGGGCATTCTTCAGTTCTCCGTAAAGGTAGAACACGTCCGAGAGCTGCTCTTCCGTATAGTTGTTCACCACATCGGCGGCCGTCATACCCGCACGTTTGTTCATGCGCATATCCAGCGGGGCATCGAAACGGAACGAAAAGCCACGCGACTCGTCATCGAAATGATGTGACGAAACACCCAAATCGGCCAACAGGCCGTCCACCCCATCCACCTCGTAATAACGCATCCAGTTCTTCAGATACCTAAAGTTGCTGCGCACAAAGGTGAATCTATCATCATTCACAATATTTAACTCAGCATCGGCATCCTGGTCAAAGCCATACAAATGGCCATGAGCCCCCAGCCTGCTGAGGATTTCCCTGGAGTGACCGCCACCGCCAAAGGTGACGTCTACATAAACGCCGTCGGGCCGGATAGCCAGCCCGTCAACGCTTTCCTTCAAAAGGACCGATACGTGGTACGTCTCTGCTGTCTTTATCATCTCTGTCAGTGGCCGCTTGTCATAATGGCTTTCAGTTTCTCCGCAAACTCCTCTTGCGGCAAGAATGGCTGCTGAGTCTTCTCAACCGCCCATATCTCGATGGCATCGTTGACACCTATGAACCTTACACCTTGCACAATATCAGCCATCTGCAGATAGCGTTTCGGTATCAGGAAACGGCCGTTCCCATCGAGCGAAAGCACTTCTGCCTCAGACACATACTGGCGGAGCACCTGCTGCCCCACATCGTCCCACTCGCTAATTTTTTCCAGGAGTGCGTCCATACGGCGATTCCAAGTACTCTCAGGATAAAGCACAAGACAGCGCTGATGCACATCCTTGCGCATCACCAGCACCTCCTCGCCAGCTGCCTGCAGCACCTTACGGAATCCTGCGGGCAGGAAAATACGGCCTTTGGCATCGGTCTTGGCTTCTATGTTTCCTAAAAATCGCATACGAACATATTAATACGAAAGTTTGCGTGCAAAGGTAATCATTTTCCACCACAATCCCCCACTTTTCCCCACTTTTTTTATCAAAATATCAAAAAAATCATTTTTTCATACATTTCGCACTTTTCTTTTTTCACATTCCAAACTTTTTGTGCAATAGTTTCAGATACTTCACACCTGGAATGATACAACATCAAGACATCATCTATCTTAGATAGAACACACCATGGAATGGCACTTTACCCGCAAAAGCCCGTAAAACCTGCAAGAAAATTATTAATTTTCATAAAAAAAAAATTGAAAATAAAAGATTTTAAGTAATTTTGCAGAATGTTTTTGAGCAATAGGAGGCAACTTCAGGGAAACATGGAGAAAACCATTGACATCAAAAGGATTCTGAAAGACAAGATGGGCAAAAAAGCCCGTTGGGTGCCACGCCCTTTGGTGTGGTGGCTAAAGCATATTGTCCATGAAGACCAAGTCAATGAGCATTTATGGAATGCCCGAGACCTGAGCGGCACACCATGGCTCAAGGCCACTCTGGACTACCTGCACGTAACCATCAAGGTCAAGGGACAGGAAAACCTGCCGGCCAAAGATGATCCCAAGCGCTACACATTTGTAAGCAACCATCCCTTGGGCGGCATCGACGGCATCGCTATCGGTTCGGTCATAGGCGAGCACTATGATGACAACTTCCGCTATCTGGTCAACGACCTGCTGATGAACCTCCCTGGATTGGCACCCCTCTGCATCCCCATCAACAAAACAGGCAAGAACGGGCGTAACTTCCCCGCTATGATAGAGGCTGGATTCAAGGGCGACACTCACATCCTGATGTTTCCCGCAGGTCTCTGTTCGCGAAAGCGCAGCGGCACTATCTGTGACCTGGAATGGAAAAAGACGTTCATCAGCAAAAGCGTGGAGACCCACCGCGATGTGGTCCCCATCTATTTCGAAGGACATAACAGCAACTTCTTCTACCGGCTCTCGAACATCAGCGACCGCTATGTCAAAAAGATCAACATTGCCATGCTCTTCCTATCCGACGAGATGTTCAAGAACACAGGCCAAACATTTACTATCACCTTCGGAAAACCCATCCCCTGGCAAACCTTTACTAACGAAAAAACACCGATGGAATGGGCAAAATTTGTGAAAGAAGAAGTCTACAAACTATCTTAGAATCAAGAAAAAAGCAAACAAAACAGAGATCATGGAACAACCTATCATCGACCCGATTCCCGTTGAAGTACTTAAAGCAGAACTGACACCCGATCTTCAGTTGCGCATGACCAACAAGAGCAACAACAAGATTTACATCATCACGGCACACAATGCGCCCAACGTGATGCGCGAGATTGGTCGTCTGCGCGAGATTGCCTTCCGCGAAGCTGGTGGCGGCACCGGCAAGGAAGTGGACATCGACGAGTTCGATACTTGCGAGAACTGCTACAAACAGCTCATTGTCTGGAATCCCGAGGCCGAGGAGATCATTGGCGGTTACCGTTATTTAGAAGGCACGAAATGGGAGATCGACGAGAACGGCCAGCCCAAACTTGCCACCAGCCATATGTTTCATTTCTCTGAGAAATTCCTGAGCGAATATATGCCCTATACCATTGAGCTGGGACGCTCCTTCGTGAGTCTGCCTTATCAGAGCTCGAAGATGGGTGCCAAGAGCCTGTTTGCGCTCGACAACCTGTGGGACGGTCTGGGTGCCCTGACGGTCATCATGCCCAACGTCAAGTATTTCTTTGGCAAGATGACCATGTACCCCAGCTATATTCGTGAAGGCCGCGACATGATTCTGTACTTCTTGAAAAAGCATTTCGACGACAAGGAAGGACTGGTAATACCGATGAAACCGCTGAAAATTGAAACCGACGAGAAAGAACTTGCGGCCATTTTCACAGAGAACGACTTCAAAGAGGACTATCGCATCCTGAACCAGCGCATCCGCGCCTTAGGCTACAATATCCCGCCATTGGTAAATGCCTACATGAGTCTGTCGCCCACTATGAAACTCTTTGGCACCGCTATCAACTATGGCTTTGGCGATGTAGAGGAGACTGGCATCCTTATTGCCATGGACGAAGTGCTGGAAGAGAAGCGCGTGCGCCATATCGACTCCTTCATCAAGGAGCATCCGGAGGCCATGAAGATTACCAGCGGAGCCAACAAGATTATCTACAAGGAGAAAAAGAGTTAGATAATAGGTAGCGAGATACCGCAGATTTTCTGATACACATCCAGTGCATAGACATCCGTCATGCCGGTGATGTAGTCTATGACGGCCATCAGACGCGTCTCCAGATCATCACTTTCAATATCATACTGACTGCTCACACGCCCTATGAGCTGCTGGGAGTAGTAGCGTTCTGGATGCTCTATGGCCTCAACCATCAGCTCCATCAAGGTAGCCATGATACGATAACCCGACAATTCCACATCCAATACCGGACGGCTCTTATAGATACGCGCCATTGAAACTTTGGTACAGGCTTTGTAGGCATCGCGCTGCAGGGGCGACATATTTTCCACCAGCGATCCCTTGAACGTCCCCTCAAGGATTTCTTCCTCGTGAGCCAGGAAAGTCTTCACGCACTCATTCTCCAGTTTTCCTATCACACAGGCACGCAGATACTGAACTTTCTCGTTAGTATCCGTCAGATGCTCGTCGCTAATACGCGCACGGATGCGATTTTGCTCGGTTTCATCGAAGAATGCCAGCATCATAGTAGCTGTCTCGTCAAACATCAGAATCTTAAGTTTAAAGGCATCCTCAAGATCCATGATTTCATAACATATGTCATCGGCAGCCTCCACCAGATACACCAATGGATAACGCGCCCACCGTTCTTTGCCTTTCTCTGTCTGCAACTTAGGAATACCCAGTCGGTCGGCCAGCATCTCATAGTGCTCACGTTCCGACTCGAAGAAACCGAACTTATTCTTAGTGGCAGCAACCGACGGAAACGGGTATTTCACGATACTGGCCAGCGTGCTATAGGTCATCGCAAAGCCCCCCTGACGCCTGCCCTTAAAGCTATGGGTCAACAGTCGGAAGGCATTGGCATTACCGTCGAAACGGGTAATGTCGCTCCAGAACTCCGGCGACACACGCTCTTTCAGATAAGTACCCTTACCCTCAATAAAAAATGACTGGATAGCCTTCTCGCCAGAATGACCGAAAGGCGGATTTCCCAAGTCATGAGCCAGGCAGGCAGTAGCCACTATCTGTCCTAACTCAGGTATTAGAGTATCGATGAAATCGCGGTTTTTTGAACACAGATGCCTGGCCACATCGTTACCGAGCGACATTCCTACACTGGCCACTTCAAGCGAATGGGTCAGTCGGTTGTGCACAAACACGCTACCTGGCAAGGGGAACACCTGCGTCTTATTCTGTAACCTGCGGAAGGGGGCCGAGAATATCAGCCGGTCGTAATCGCGCTTAAACTCCGTTCGGTCATCATGCCGCTCCAGATGGCGGTGCTCCTGCCCTAAACGGCAGTTGGATATCAAATTCTCCCAGTTCATTTTCATCATCGTGACACACATTTGGGATGCAAAGATAGTGCATTTTAAAGAATTATAGCCATAATTCTAAAAATAATAGCTATAATTCCGAATATTATAGCTATTATTTGTTAGTGTACCAGCTCCATCAATGCCTGTGAGATAAAGATTACGAAGTTTGGAAATAATTTTGCAACTTTGCAGCCAACTCTGGGAGCGCGGGCGTCCTCGCCCGCAATGATGGCGGGCGAGGACGCCCGCGCTCCCAGGCAAACAGCTGTAATAACGGTTAGTTATATAGAAGACGCTACAACAAAAATGTCATAAAGGACTAAAGAACTAACTATTACTAAAACTAAAGAGGTCTTCATATGGCCTTGAGGCCACACGAAGACCTCTTTAGTTTTATTGTTGCTATATTCCCCTTTCAGCCCAATCGCCTCTGTCAAGGTTTCTATACCCTATGGCTTCGGCGATATGCAGGCTCTGCACCTGCTCTGAACCTTCAAGGTCGGCTATGGTGCGGGCCACCTTGAGAATGCGGCTGTAGGCACGGGCAGAGAGTTTCAGACGCTCCATGGCCATACGGAGCATATCCATCGAGGCTGCATCGGGTTCGGCAAACTCATGGAGCATCTTCTCCGTCATCATGGCATTGCAATGGATACCCTTGAAGGGTTTGAAGCGCTCTTCCTGAATCTTTCGGGCGGCAATGACACGCTCGCGAATAGTGGCAGACGGTTCTCCCGGCTGCATCTGCGACAGTTCAGAGAAGGGCACGGCCTGTATCTCGCAATGGATATCGATACGGTCGAGCAACGGGCCGCTGATCTTATTCATGTATCGCTGTATCTGACCGGGCGTGCAGACGCAGTGGTGGGTGGGGTCGCCATAGTAGCCGCACGGACAGGGGTTCATCGAGGCAACGAGCATGAACGAACAGGGGTATTCCACATTGTATTTGGCTCGGCTGATACTGATCTTCCTGTCTTCAAGGGGCTGGCGCAACACCTCTAAGACGCTGCGGCTCAGTTCGGGCATCTCATCGAGGAAGAGCACGCCGTTATGGGCCAGCGAAATCTCGCCCGGATAGGGATTGTTGCCGCCCCCTACAAGGGCTACTTGCGAGATTGTGTGGTGGGGAGCACGGAAGGGTCGCTGACTGATGAGACTGGTGTCGCGGCTCAACTTTCCGGCAATGCTGTGGATCTGAGTTGTCTCCAGACTCTCGGAAAGGGAGAGCGGGGGGAGAATGGATGGCAGACGTTTGGCCAACATCGACTTACCGCTGCCCGGAGGGCCTATCATAATGAGGTTGTGGCCTCCGGCAGCCGCCACTTCAAGGGCCCGTTTCACGCCCGCTTGTCCTTTTACGTCGGCAAAGTCGAACTCGAAGTGATTCTGTTGCTCGTAAAATTCCTTGCGTGTATCGATAATCGTGGGTTGGAAAACCGTGTTGCCATTCATGAATGCGATAACGTCTGCAAGCGTGTCCATGCCATAGACCTCCAGATTATTGACGATGGCGGCCTCACGGATATTCTGGCGCGGCACGATGAGCCCCTTGTATTTGTCGGCCCTGGCTTTGATGGCAATAGGCAGTGCGCCACGAATGGGCTGAAGGGTGCCGTCGAGTCCCAGTTCCCCTACAAGCATATAGTCTGACAGGCGGTCGGCAGTGACTTTTCCCATAGCGGCCAGGATGCCGATAGACAGCGGCAGGTCGTAGCCCGACCCCTCCTTCTTGATGTCGGCAGGCGACAGGTTGACGGTGATTTCCATTGTCGGAAACTTGAAACCGTTGTTCAGCATGGCGGCCTTGATGCGCTCATAGCTCTCCTTGACGGCAGTATCTGCCAGTCCTGTAAGGTGAAACTGTATGCCGCGTGTCATGCTGACCTCGCAGGTCACTGCTGTCACATCCAGTCCGTTGACGGCAGCGCAATATGTTTTAACAAGCATAGTACGGTTTAGAACAACGAGTCTATTTTCTCTTTTAGGTCATTAGTACTGAGGGTTCTGGCAACGATATTCCCTTTCTTGTCGATGACGATATTGTCGGGGATGAATGCGATGCCAAGAGTAGATATGAGAGGCGAGTCCCACATCATGCCGTCACAGATGTTTGGCCATTTGATACTGTCGCTTTCTATCGTCCGCTTCCCCTCAAAGGCCGAGGCATCCATGCAGATGCTCACAACACTGATACTGTCGTGATGTTCTTTTCGCCATCGGTTGAGCTTCTGTAGTGTGTTTTGAGAGTCATAGCTCCAGGCCGACCATACCATGATGACATTGGCCTGCTTACAGAGTACACTGTCAGTCACGGTGTCGCCATTGGTATCGATGGCCGTGAAGCGGGGCAGCTTGCCCATGCTGCCAAGTTGCCTGACAGAGACCATTCGCTGATACAGCTGCAATAAGGGAATGCAGGAGGGGCGAGCCTGATGCATCTTTTCGCAGAGTTCAAAAGCCTTGGCATAGTCGGCATCGACCGCCATGATGAAATAGCGTCGCAAGAGATACTGGGAGGCAGGCGACTGCGGATGCTCCAGAATGAATGTTTCTGCTTCGTTCCTGACCTCTGGAGGCATCATTTCCTTTGTCTTCAGTCGGAACCCCGTCATAAGCTCATTATCGTCGGTACCGCTGATCTCGGTCTCTTTCAAGTGCGACACATCACCTTCGATGCTTACCCTGCTGCCTGGCTCTGCTACAATAGGAAGTTCAGAGTAGTTGGGGAATACCAGTGTAAGGATGATTGTATCGGCGAGTTCGGCATCATAGGTAAACTGCCCGCCATTGAGCATAATTGTATCTTTGCGCCCCTGTTCAAGGTCACAAAGATACAATTCTCCTTGGTTGATATTTCGGAACCTGCCTTCCAGATGGAAGTGATTTCCCCTCTCACCACATGAAAACAACAAAAGAGAAAGGAGGAAAGCGTAAAGAACAGATTTCATTTGCTCACTTTGATAAGCTCCAAGTCCTTGGCGGCATAGTCGGCCAGCGAAGGATCCTTGGCAATGGCAGCCCTCAGTGCGCTGGCAGCCTCACCGTTGTTGCCTGTGCGAGCGTTCAGGATAGCACGCAGGTAGTCTGTAGTGGCATCGGCATTCTTGACGTTTTTCAGTGTACTGGCTGCTGCCTGATAGTTCTTGTTCAGTATCTGAGCCAATGCAGCCGAGTTCGACTGTATATGCTCAAAATCCAGTTCTGCCTGAGCGTATTTCCCCTGAGCCAGATGGAGGTTACCCAGCACCTCGTTCAGTCCGTTGGCATTAGCACCTTTGGCAATATAGTCCTCTGCACTGAGCATATCGCCTTGCTGTAGTGCCAACATACCCAGGTTGGCATTAGTCTCTGGCTGGTTGGGATTCAGTCGCAGCGCCTTGTCAAGCCACATTCTTGCTCCTTCGTAGTTGCCCTTGGCATAAGCTATACGTGCCAGATTGTTGTATGCACGCGGGTCTTGCTGATAATACTGTGTGGCCTTTTTATAGGCAGCTTCGCTGCTGGCAAGGTCATTGTCGTAGAGGGTTGCTCCGTAGAGGATTTCCTCAAGGCTCAACTGACTGGCATCGCTCTTCATCTGTTCCAGAATCTGATCGTCATCACGACCAATAAGCAGGTAGTTGATGGTCATGCGTGCACGGCGCAACTGAGGCAGAATGCCGTCGGTCAGCTCACGGAAGGCAGCCGAAATATTCTTGATCTGTTGCTCACGTTCCTCGGGATCCTGATACATTGAGAGGACACGCAGGATGACATCCTTGTCCTGGATGTCGCTGGCTGCCACCAGTTCCTGGAAGCCTTCCCAGTCCTCAGCTGTATATTTGGCATCAATGGGGGCATCCATCTTGGATTTCTTCAACTCGCCCTGCAGGTACTCGTTGGTCACGTCCTGTCGTTTGCTTGCCAGTTTCTCGTTAAGCTCAAAACCGCCATCGGGAGAGGCGTATGCCGATACCTCGATGTTATCGAGAGCCATACCTTCCTGATCAGCCACAATCTTACCAATCAGACGAACGAACTCCTGCACAGAATTGTTCTGAAGCTCGCTTTTGCGCAACTGAGCCTGTCCGATAAGGAACTTGATATTTGCCTGCTGCCGCTGCTCAGAGATACGCTGGAATTTGTCCTCGGCCAAGGCAGCATTGGCAGAAGCCAGTGTGCGCTTGTAGAGTTCCGACGTTGCAATGATGCCTGTAGCGACTTTTACAGCAGGAACCTTTACGCTCTTCTTTCCGATTTTTGCATCAAAGGTCAGGTACATATCGCTTTGCTGCATCTCAGGTGTATAGGCGAAGTTGGTGCGCATGGTATAGTTGCCGCCAACGAGATAAGAGATGGTCTGGTTGTTGCCCAGCACTTTCTCGCCTTGGAACGTAGTTCCTTCTCCGTATACAGACTTCTCGCCCTGAGGTGTCTGATAGCGCAGCTGAGGTGTAACGGTTACCACGGCCTTCTTGTTCATGTATTTTTCGGGGAACATACCATTGATGGTAGCCGACACTTGCCCGGCCTGGGTCTCCAATGGGTTTGGTGTTACCTTGAAATTATCTTCTGAGAGTGAACCCAGTTTCCCTGAGCATGAGTTCAGCACCAATGCGGCAGCCGACAGCAAAAGCAATTGATTTATTTTCATTGTGGAAAAAGTTAGATAGAAGTGCCGCGAGCGGGACTCGAACCCGCACAACCATTTCTGGTCAAGGGATTTTAAGTCCCTCGTGTCTACCATTCCACCATCGCGGCAGCCGTATTGTTGTGTCGGTTTTCATAAAAACCGATGCAAAGGTACTGCTATTAATTGGAATAACCAAATTTCTTTAGTATTTTTTCACGGATTCTGCACCGAGAGGATGCCACGGTCCGGATAATAGGTCACGCGCTTGTATTGTTCCAGTGGTCTGCCCGCATCGCCTTTCACTGTGCTGTACTCGCTGTATATGTTGTATATCCGCTTACATTTCTCGCACTTGAGTTCCTGTGGATTATCGGCCCAATGGAGTTCGCTGTTGAAGTCGCAGTTGGGACACTGAAGGTCGTAGGCGCAGAGCACACCGCTATAAGTACGCCCGATAACGAGTCCGCGTTTCCTTCCCATCCTGACATAATTACTGTTGCTATTGCCAACAGCATTCGAGATAGTCAGGTCGAGGTCTGTCTGGTCAAAAGATCCCTGATTAGGTGTCAGTTTCAGATGATAGACACCTTTTTCCATGACGGCTTTCACAATACAGAAATCGCCCCCTGCACCTGATACGGCGCGTGTCAGCGCACTGGTGGGAAAGAGCGAGGCTTGGAAAACGAAATAACAGGTTGCCGAACTGTACTGGTTGTCAGCCTCACATGCACAACAAAGCAATGCAATGCTTAATGCATAATGCTTAATGCTTAATATCTTCACTTCTCAAGCAACTTAGCTTCTGCCTGTTCCACGCGCTCGAATCCAAAGCCCTTTAGCGTCTGTTGCATCAGCTCCGCTATCTGATCGTTCATCAGGTTGCCGATGCTACCTTCATGGGTGTGATGGATAGCCTTATTTGGTGTAAAGCGGCCTGCTTCGATATCAAGTCCCACTTTCTTGTAGGCATCGCGGAACGGCATTCCGTTGGCAGCCAGTCGGTTAACCTCCTCGACAGAGAACATCGGGTCATAGCGTGGGTCATCCAGGATATGATCGTTCACCTCAATGCGGTTGATGATATAGGCCGTCATGCGCAAGCAGTCGAGCAACTCGTCGAAGGCAGGCAGGAAAACCTCTTTGATAATCTGCAGGTCGCGGAAATAGCCTACGGGCAGGTTGTTCATCATCAGCGTGATCTGCTGAGGAAGACTCTGCAGTTTGTTGGACTTAGAACGAATGAGTTCAAAGACATCGGGGTTTTTCTTGTGAGGCATGATGCTCGAACCTGTGGTGCATTCCTTGGGGAGCTTTACAAAACCGAAGTTCTGACAGTTGAACATACAGGCATCGAAGGCCAATTTCGCCATTGTACCGGCGATGGTGGCAATGGCAAAACCTACGTTGCGCTCCATTTTGCCACGTCCCATCTGTGCATACACCACGTTATAGTCCATGGAGTCGAAGCCCAACAGGTCGGTGGTCATCTGCCGGTTCAAGGGGAACGAAGAGCCATATCCGGCTGCTGAACCTAACGGGTTGCGGTTTGTCATCTTATAAGCGGCCTGAAGGAACAGCATATCATCGGCAAGACTCTCTGCATAGGCACCGAACCACAGGCCGAACGACGATGGCATAGCCACCTGAAGGTGAGTATAGCCGGGCATCAGCACATCCTTGTACTGGTTGCTTTTGGCAATGAGTTGGTCGAACAGGTCCTTCACCGCTTCTGCTACCAATTGCAACTGATGACGAGTAAAGAGTTTCAAATCCACCAACACCTGGTCGTTGCGTGAACGACCCGAGTGAATCTTCTTACCCATGTCGCCCAACTTACGGGTGAGCATCAGTTCCACTTGTGAGTGGACATCCTCAATACCATCCTCAATGACGAACTCGCCACGCTGTGTCTGTTCGTAGATATTCCTCAACTCAGCCAACAGTACGGGCAGCTCTTCTTTTCCGAGCAGTCCGATACTCTCGAGCATGGTGATATGAGCCATGCTTCCCAGTACATCATAAGGTGCCAGATAGAGATCCATCTCGCGGTCTCTGCCCACGGTGAAGCGTTCTATCTCGCTGTTTATCTCAAAGTCTTTTTCCCAGAGTTTCATATAGGAGTGGTATGTTATTATTTTTCTTTATCGTCTTAATTGATGAGACCAACATGGCAATAACTTCGTTGCAATCATAGGTAAGACTGTTGAATCCATTGTCATCTAAGAAACCTGTGTCATGTAATAGGTTTAACCAATTCATTGTCTCATTTGCTTCTTTGAGAGCTATGTGAAGTTTTGATAAGAAGTCTGAAGGACTTTGTGCAAACTCTGATTCATGAACATTTGCAGAATAACTTTTTATATGCAGTGGGTCACCTTCTCTTCTGTAGTTTGTCATAACAGCGGTAGCAAATTCTTCATTCTTCACTCTTCATTCTTCACTTATACATAAGGAACCTGTGCCAGTGCGTCGGCGATTTTCTCTACTCCGTCTTGAATAGGACCGCTTACCATGGCAGCCAGCATGAAGGGAATGTCGGCCTTCACCGTGACCTTCATCTTCGAAGCGTTCTCGTTGACAGGGAGTACCTGAATCCAGAGGTTAAAGGGCATAGGCGACTGAGTTGTCTCGAACTTCACGCACTTAGGTTCTTCACGCTCTACGATGCGCAGGGTAATCTGGCCTACAGGGTCTACATTGATGGTGACAGAGTCCTGGTCGAACGAGAACTCTTTGAGCTTATCCTCAGGGATGCGGTCGCGTACGCGCTCCAGATTACTCAGGTCGCTGATATTGCGATAGACGGCCTCCTGTGAATAAGGCACCTGCTTAATGCTACTTTCAAATTTCTTCATAACTACTGCTTAAATGCCCCATACACTGGGATCTTTTCTCCATTCAGCCAGTACGGCTTTCTCTTCTTCCTTGATATAGCCCGTCTCGGCGGCCTGCTCGATAACGGCATCGTAGTTGCTCAGGGTAATGAGCTTCACGCCAGCCTCACGGAAAGCCTCCTCGGCTACGGGGAAACCATAGGTGAACGAGGCTACCATGCCGATGACCTCAACGCCATATTCGCGCAGAGCAGCTACAGCCTTTAGTGAACTGCCACCAGTAGAAATCAGGTCTTCCACGACGATGACCTTTGAGCCCTTCTTAATCTCACCTTCCACCTGATTGCCCATACCGTGATCTTTCGGCTTCGGACGAACATAGCAGTAAGGAAGACCCAGCTCCTCAGCAACCAATACACCCTGAGCGATAGCACCAGTAGCCACACCAGCTACGGCCTCGGCCTCGGGGAACTGCTCCTGAATGACGTGACAGAGCTCCAACTTCACGAACGAGCGCAGGCTGGGATGACCCAAGGTCTTGCGGTTGTCAGTATAAATAGGTGATTTCCATCCACTGGCCCATGTAAACGGCTCGTTGGGTTGCAACTTGATGGCTTTGATGTCCATCAGTTTCTGAGCGAATTGTTTCTTGATATCCATAGCGTTATGTTGATTTTTGCCTGCAAAGGTAAGAAAAAAAAGTGAAGAGTGAAGAGTGAAGAGTGAAAAATTTGCTGCCGCTCTTCAATTTTCAGTTTGTTTACTCTTTTGTATAACCGATGGAGAGGACGCTTAGCTTGACACCTTCGGCCTTGGCCAGTTCCTGTCCGCAGGCAATGACGGTGGCACCTGTTGTCACGATGTCATCAATGATGAGCAGATGCTTGCCTTTGATCTTGTCTGCGTTTACCAGTTGAAAAGCCTCCCTCACGTTTTCTCGCCGCTCCCAGACATTGTTTTGATGAGTCTGACTTTGCGTGAAATTCTGACGCACAACGACTTTGTTGTAGATAGGCAAATGAGTTATATGACTGATGCCACGCGCTACCTGCATACTCTGGTTGTAGCCTCTTTGCCTTTGGCGCTTGCTTGTGATGGGGACGGGTACTATGGCATCGACATCGTTGAAAAAGCCTGTAGGCTGATGTCTTAGTGCCAACTGTTCGCCAATATCCTCGCCCAGCATGGCCTGACCGTGGTATTTCAAGTCGTAGATCATCTTGCTGGGATCGGAATGGGGACGGTAGTAGAACCAGGCCGATGCCTTTTCTACGGGGAACTGTCCCCAAAACAGGCGAGCCATGGGGTTGTCGTAGGGTGACTCCATAAAGGGTGTCACCTCCAATTCTGCATCACAGTCAGGACAGAGAAGCGACTCCTCCGGCGAGAGTCTGCCACCGCAGATAGCACACCTTCGAGGGGCAATCATGTCCAGGAGACTATTCCAGAAACTCGTCCTCATCCTCTACTTCTATGCATTGTTTGATGATATCCATAGTAAAGCCTCGTCCCAAAGCGAACTTGATGAGCTTCATAGTGAGTTCGTATTCACTTTTTGCCTTGATGCTCTTGCGTTTCTGCTTCAGCATGGGTCGCAGAATGCTGAGATATTCCTCGTCGTCTACCTCGTCGAGCAGGGGCTTGCTGATATGTTCATCGATACGTTTCATCCATAGGGCCTGCTCCACTTTGCGCCGTCCCCACTTGCTGTAGCGTATCTTGTCGTAGATAAATGCGTGGGCAAAGCGTTCGTCATCTATATATCGCTCTGCAATAAGACGACTCATCACCTGTGCCTGTTCCTCTTCGCTGACACCCCATTGTCGCATTTTTTCTATCATTTCCTGCTGACAATGTTCGCTGCGGGCACACAGGTCTGTGAGTTTCTGGTAGGCCTGCTGACCTGTCATCTCTTTCTTTACAACCATGATTTGGTGAATCTTTGTTTGCCGAACTGGTCATTTCTGACCTCAATGTGTGAAAATCCTTCCTCGCTTAGCATCTGTTGCATCTCGTCAGCATATAGTGGGTTGATCTCGAAAAAGAGTTGTCCGCTTGGTTTGAGAGCTCTTGCGGCATAGCGAGCGATGGCACGATAGAACAGCAACGGATCGTCATCAGGTACAAAGAGTGCCAGTTCCGGCTCATGCTCCAATACATTGCGCTCCATTCCTGCGCGTTCCTTATTACATATATAGGGCGGGTTGCTGACGATTATATCGAATTGAGAATTGAGAATTGAGAATTGAGAATTGAGGACATCCACTTTCTCGAAAGACACGTGAACATTGGCACGTTTGGCATTCTCGGCGGCTATGCGCAGGGCATCGTCTGAGATGTCCCATGCCGTCACTTCTGCATTCGGTATCTCTGCTGCCAGCGTGCAGGCAATACAGCCGCTGCCCGTACCGATATCGAGAATGTGCCCCTTCCATTTGGAGGGGGTCGGGGGGAGGCTCCATTCACAGAGTTCATAGGTCTCCGGCCTGGGAATCAGCACGCCTGGCCCCACATGGAACGTCCTGCCCCCAAACTCTGCCTCGCCCAACACATACTGCACGGGTTCGCCCGTCTCCAGTCTTTGCGCCAAATGTTCCAACTCCTCCTGCCCATCGGCAGAAAGATCATCCATCTTTCCGCAAATAACATCAGTCCACGACAGTCCGAAACGCACGTCAAGTACCATGCGGACGATGGCTTTCGCCTCGTCAGCATCATAAACGGTGGTCAGTCTGTGCCAGAATGCATCATAGTTCATATCCTTCTATATAACTAACCGTTATTACAGCTGTTTGTATGGGAGCGCGGGCGTCCTCGCCCGCAATGGTGGCGGGCGAGGACGCCCGCGTTCCCCTAGTTTGCTGCAAAGTTATGCCTTTTCTTGTGACCGTTGTCTGGTCGCGCAAGGACCGAAGCCCGGTCATACCGTGACCGATACTTGGTCATGCCGTGACCGATACTTGGTCATGTCGTGACCGATGCCTGGTCATCATGTGACCAAGGCCTGGTCATCGGATGACCAAAAAACGGTCTCCGTTTTGGTCAATTCGTTTTGATGCGTAAAAGGCTTAGTGGTCGAAGTCGTAGACAGAGGTGTAGTGGTCGAACTCCAGCCCCTCGCTATAGCCCCGGTTACGGAACAGTCCGATGATATGCTCCTGCTGTGCAGGCGAGAGCAGGCGCCGCCCCAGCTTGTAGCGCGAGTAGGTGCCGTTGCCGCCCAAGTATGCCTTTATGCTGTTGCGCAGCACTACCTCGTCCTTGCTCTTCACCTCGGCAAAGATCCTGTCGAAGCCCCATGCCATCCGCTTCAGCTCGGCCTTGCGGAAGTGGGGGCAGCTGCTCTTGCTGAGCACGCTGGGCAGTACGGTGTTCGCCGTGGTCAACTTCTGGTCTATCTGTTCGCCTGCTATCCAGCGCAGGCATTCCGTATGCTTCACACAGGCACTGTTAAAGCAATAAACGTAGCCAGGAGGCACTTGTCTCTGGTCTATCACAATATCTGTTGTTTCCATTTTTCCCATTGTTTTAAGTGTACACGATGCAAAGGTACAATTTATTTTCCATCTTCTTATTACATTTCCCGTCTTTTTTCATCCAAGATTAGAATATATTTCGTATATTTGCACCGTGTTTATCGCAATTTCTACCGTGAGGAATTTACGGGGCTTCAAAATCGTCACTTTGCGGACTCGGTTGACAGAGGGTTACGATGAGGTGCAAAGAGTGACAAAAAGGGACGGACGGAAAATCAGCCAAGGCCAAGAATAGCATGAGCCTTTTCAAAGTCGGTGCAGAACAACAAGAGAACGAGGTGCTTGACTACATTCCCGGCGAGGAAGTCATGAGCATCTAGGAAGCGGTGGACTCCGAGCTATGCTCGCCTGAGCACTTACGGAGCGCAAGAAGCCAAAGGGACAAAATGAAAAACTGCCGCTACGACAGCCTATAAACTATAATAAAGTGGAAAAAATCGTCGAAGTTTTGTTATTCTGCAAAATAATCACTAACTTTGCACGCGAAGCGTGCGAGAACGGGCTACGCCTCAGCAATTCTTGCGTCCCTTTGGTAGCAAGCGACCAGAGGTCGAGCGCAAGCGAGCTTGATTGCATTCGGCTTCCACCGTCCTTGCGCCAGAATTTCTAAAACAGCGTGAATATGGATTTGACAAATCCAATGAATACGGTGCTGAACTTCCTCCATTCGATGGCACTCTCGACGAGCAACAAACAATGGCTCGCCGACCATCTCTATGAGGAAGTAAAAGCAGAGAAGAAGGCTGCGAGTGAGCGAGAGCAGAGCCAAGTTGGCTTGGCTTCTGCCGAGCGTGAGCAGGCTCGACCGGAGGTCAAAGCGGCTGCAACGACCAATAACGGCTGGCCGAAAAT
>Ga0310694_10000391_pt1 | contig 59082 bp, 88 predicted proteins | sample 174DNAGHGhighgp2_FD_203884 | JGI IMG/M metagenome (GOLD analysis project Ga0310694, IMG submission 203884) | Sheep rumen microbial communities from Palmerston North, Manawatu-Wanganui, New Zealand - 1742 DNA GHGhigh gp2 (v2) (version 2) | ecosystem: Host-associated > Mammals > Digestive system... | reverse complement strand
CTATATAAGACAGAGCTGCCCCCTGGTACGCTTGCAAAGCAGAGGCGCGGGCAGCTCTGTCTTATTTAGTATATAGATAGCGGTATGTATTTGTCAATCGCTACAAACTGTATATATGAATGATATTTTGTACCACATATAGCGTTTATAAGTGTGCTGCATGTCAGACTTATAGAGAAGGAAGGATGATATTTATGCCTCGGAAGCCGATCCTAATCGCCTGCGCTGCGCTCCTTTCGCTGTTCGCCCTCTTCGCCGCCTTCGCGGCAGCCGGCGGCGTGTATAAGGTCAACGGCCGTGACCTGACGGACATGTCCGTCCAGGAGCTTTACGAGCTGGAGGACGCGATCGTCGACTCGCTGCACGTTGTTTTCGAACGTGAGCTCGCAGCATCCCCGAAAGGCAAGACCGTCAGCACTTATGTTGCCAATGAAGAATCCAAGAAGTTCCACTATCCTTACTGTTACTACGCGATCCAGATGGGGATCTCCCGTCAGTTCATAACCGCTGACCCCTCCGATCTTGTTGAGCAGGGCTATAGTCCCTGCGGGCGCTGCAACCCGTATCCGGATCAATAAATTCGGTAAGCACCACAGTATCTGAAGCTTAGTATCACTGCTTTTGTGCTGTATCGGAGAAATTACATGGGAACATCGTCAAACGCTGTTTAGAATCGAAGCCTGTTCTTTTCGTTCACCTTTTTGTACTTCGCAATGTTCTTAAAGGAGCAACATCAATGCCACGAGGAAGAGCTGCCAATGGATCCGGCACGATCGTCAAATTGAAGGGCCGGAAAAATCCATATCAGATCCAGTATACCGTCGATGGTGTACGCAAATATAAAAGCGGATTCGCTTCCCATGAGGAAGCAGCTGTCGCACTGCGGAGCATCACTGCATCCGTGGATAGCCGCCAGTATGTTGACCCACAGAAGATGCCTCTCTCACAATGGCTCTCCATCTGGCTCTCCGAGTACTGCAGGGACGTCAAGGCAAGCAGCATGGTCGCATACGAGGGATACGTCCGCAACCATATCGTCCCGGCTTTGGGCCGTGTGAGCCTTTGCGATCTGAATCCGCATCAGATCCAGACCTTCATCAACCACCTGACCCGCAAAGACAAGATCCAGGAAAAGCCGCTCGCATACAAGACCATCAGGAACATTCACGGTTGTCTGTCCGGAGCCCTGAAAAAAGCCGTTGAGATCCGCTATATCCGCGAGAATCCGGCCTCAGGATGCAGCATTCCCCGGCCTGACAGCGACCTCGGCGGTCGTGACATCCACCCGCTGGAAGGCGCACAGATCCCCACTTTCCTCAAGGCGATCCGGGGCTCACGCTATGAGAGGATCTATTACATCGCCCTTTGCACCGGGATGCGGCTTTCGGAAATCCTCGGGCTCCAATGGAGCCGTGTCCTCACGGAAAGCAGCGAGCTGATCGTCGACCGCCAGCTCGCGCTGAGCCGGCACGCCGGTGACGCCCGTGTCCTGACTGCGACCAAAAGCCGCAACAGCCGCAGGATCATGGTTCCGGATGCCGTGATTCGATTGCTCGATGATCAAAAGCGTGACCAGGCTGCCTGGAAAGCAGCTGCCGGAAAGCACTGGTCGAACCGGGACAACCTCTGCTTTACAGACCAGTTTGGCAACAGCCTCTCGCACGCTTCCGTTTTCGATGTCTACAAGCGCATCGTCGCCGGGATCGGGCTGCCTGACCGCCGTTTCCATGACCTCCGCCACACCTTCGCCACCGAGTCGATCCGTGCCGGCGTCGACTATGAGACCCTTTCGAAACACCTTGGGCATTTCTCCGTGGCGTTCACACTGGACGTCTATGGTCATGTGACCGATGCCATGAAACGCGATGCTTCATCCAGGATGCAAGCCGTCATCCAATCATGGGAAAACGTCTAATTGCTGTCACAATTGCTGTCATACCAGTTTGAAAAAATGAATAAAAGCCTTGAAATTCAATGATTTCAAGGCTTTCATTATGGTGTGCCCGACAAGATTCGAATTCGTCGCAAGTGATATACGGGCTGTTTTATGCATTTCATTAACCCTTATAATACAACGATTTTCCTGATTTCCTAACAAATCGAAACAAACCGGAACATACCACAATTGCTGTCATAATTGCTGTCACTATTCTCCCATAGAAGATGGTGTCCACCTTGACAGCTGCATCAAATGCCGGCTCTTTGCAGCACTGAGAAACATCGGATCCACTTGCCAGGCAGTGTACCACATTCGTCCGGGATAATCCAGACAATATCGGCATCGCTTCCGGAATCCTGGTCAACCGCTGAACCATTATTGCAACGCATCAGAAACCTCATTGGTAAAGAAAAAAGCCCTGCCTTGAAGCTTGTCAAGGCAGGGTATGCGCATATTTACTTGTTTCTTTCCCGTCTCGCTTTGCGCAAAGCGTAATAACGCAGCATATCATAGTCCGATTTTTGGGACTCTTCCAACGCGTGCCGTCTGTTGTTTTCGTTTTCAACAAACTCTGAATACTTCGCGCATGTTGCATGGCATTCAGCCGAACGATCCGGGCATCCTTTCTTGCATGGGCATCGTCCGGTATCGAAGCTCATTCCGCTTTGTCGCCTTCAACTTCATCGTTGACTTCTTCGTCCTCATCCTCTTCAACGATAAGAACAGGTACCTCTTCGGCAAGCCCGTTGTTGATCTGGTAGACGGCAGCTTCGATGGCCTCCCGTATCTCACCTTTTTCAAGATGGTATCCCTTGCCTTTGAGTTTCGCGATTGCATAATCAAGCTTCTGTTCACCGTTTCCGGCTCCGTAGAGTTGTTCAGCGGCATAAGCCGCGATCTGGGCCGCAGCCGTCAGATTCTTCATCTGCTGCTCCGTTGAGCGTCCCTTGAGCCAAGGGATCAGCTTGAATGTGATCAGCGCCGCAAGAAGTGCGATTATCGCCTGAAAGATGGGGGTAAGATCAATGTTCATTTATTTGCCTCCTTATTTCACCAATAGTCCCTGCAGGTATTTCATCAGGTCGTCCCGTGCCTTTTCCATCTGGTCTGCGTTGCCATTGTGCAATTCGTGATCCAACAGCGCCAGTACGCCATTGCATATGACCCGGTTACAGACCTGAAGGTCTTTGATCGCGTCTTCATGTTCGTCCAAACGCCTTTTGTCGTTTGCAAGCATCTTCGCAATGTCCGTTGCTGGCGTTCTCCATTTTTTGAAGATATCAATCGCCTTGTCGATGGTTATGATTGCAGCCAAAGCGGCAAGCAAAACTGTAATGGCCGTCATCAGGTCTGTCGGGGTAATACCGTTCATTTGTCAATCGCCTCCGAATAATTTCCGCTTACCCACATGATCTGTGAACCGAATTTGATCGCATACCAGCCGTTTACAGCGGTCGCAACGTATTCAAACTCCGATCCTTTGTCAACAGTTGTCGCGATGGCATACTCTGTTCCATTGCCATACCGAATGTTTACGGCCTTTGTTATCCGAACGACCTTCCGCGCAACTTTGTAATTGTCCTTGGTATTTTCCACGTTCGTCTCTTTTGCTGACTCTTCAATGGAAATTTTCCCGTCAATGTACTCAAGTACATCTTTGGGAAGCTTGCCCCAGTGCGTCCAAGTCCCCTGCTCGACCTTCTGCCGGACGCAGTCGTAAGCAAACCCTTTCATCTCGATGGTCATGCCGTTCCCGACATAAACGCCGATGTGTCCGCTTCGCCATACGACAAGGCCCGGGATATCCGGGATCGTTGAGATCACTCCGTATTCCTTGCACAGCTTAAAAATACTGTCGGCTCCCCTGTCCTTAAACCCATTTGACGCATATTTCGGAGTCGCCTCAGTGTTCCCGCCCTTCCAAAAAAAGGCTTTGAGCATTCCGGCGCAGTCCGCGCACGTTTTGCCGTTTCGGATGTCGGTCATATACCCGTTCTCACGCGATGCTGTGTATTGCTCCGGGTATTGTTTCCGCTTCTCATTGTACAACGCCTGAGAGCATTTCTTGCCGTATGTGCCGTACCAATAGCACCATTTCTCGCTGTAAACTTTCTCGCAGAACGACGCAAGCTGCTTATTTGTAAGCAAGCCGTTCCCCTCCTTTCTGTCGTTTGTTTCCCAAAGCCGCTGAAGATACGCAGCCCCATATGCGGCGCGTTTTTCCCTGACCGACTCACTCTGATCTGACGGCTTTTCAAATCGCGTCAGGAACAAATCGGATGCCTCCCGGACAGAACGTGCGTTTTTAAGCCCGTCCTGAAGAACCTTGTCCAGCTCGACTTCCTGCCATAAAAAAAGGAGCTGGGTTTCCAGCTCCCCAATCGAAGTGCCTCGCTTCTTGGCGAAAGTCCATAACGAAACTTTGCGCGTTGGATACGACCACTGGGATATCCCGTATCCGATTCCGTCATTCGCAAAATTCTGGTTTAGCCCGGCATCCGCTTCCTGCGTATACCACGCCTCGTCAATTCCAAGCCGTCTCTCGTGCTTGTCCTCAACATTGGTAGGCTTTAATCCGCTTTCAGCGTACAGGTTTCCGATTATCCCTGAAGCTCCGTACGGATTGCCCGTCATGTCAATAAGGAAATTCCAAATCTTCTGTTCGTTTGTCATTTATGCCTTTGGTTATCCCTCCGGCTCCGGCTCGGGCTCTACACTGTTTACCCAGCGTTTCCGTTCCAGCACGCCCTGCTCGATGGTTCCCCACTCAACTGCGTCCACATCGTTCCCATCTGCGTTTGTGGCCGCACTGGCGCAATACAAATGGAATTGCCGCTCCATCTCCGCGCGTTCGCCGTAGCGATTGTTGGGCGTAATGGGTTGTCCGTTTTTAATCGATTTCCTCTGAGCGTAATAGATTGCCATGATTCTACCTCCCTTTTTATGCGTAAATGTGAATCGTGTACGTGCTTCCGGTTTTCCATTTCCCTGCGGCGCTCGACCCGCGCTGAATCTCGATTGCTGATTCGGTCATCCTGAACTGTCGAGGATTTGAAGGTTCTTCCGAGACCAAGCTCCACGGTTGGGCTGCATCACTCCCCTGGTACACGTATCCTCCTGCCCCAGCTTCCGGAATTGCCGCAAAGTCAAACATTCCGATTGGATGATCGCCGGATCGTATGCGCACAAGCTTTGGGACGATTCCAAGCGGATTTACACAAGTCAGCATGTTAAGGTCGCTTTCAGGCGTCACTGTCACAACTGCATGCAGACTTAAATCACCGATCATACCTTTCGCCTCCTCACGCGTAAACCTGCACATGATAGGCAGTTCCCGTGTCCCACGGCGAACGGCCTACACTATAGACAGGCTTCAATGTTATTTGCGTGCTGTCTGCGTCGAAATATGTCGTGTTTGGCAAAAGCCTCCTGTCTGTCGAAACGGCATTGTTGTAATGGTATCGATACGCCATGAACCCGGTTTTGTCGTTCTGCATATCCGGCACATCCAGTTCGTAAACCGCGAAGATGCCGTAATTGTTGATTGTCGGTTCTCCAACCATCACTACAGACACGAATTTTGGCATGACCCCAAGATTGTGCGTGATCACCCATTCGCTTGTACTGTCCGGGATAAGCGTCGCCGCGTATCCGGCGGTGAATTCGCCAAGGATCTCCTGTATCTTTGGCGCAAGCATTTCCCTCCTCCTCATCATCATGCTGTCGTTCATGTTGACACCGTCACCTCGACCTTACGATACAGCGCGATCCCGGCCCACACATCGACTTCATAAGTCGCCCCGGCTTCCAGTGTCGTATCCCCGGTCGTGCCTGTAATCCCGTTGATCGTCAGTACGGTCGCCGCGCTGCTGGGGCAGGTAAACATGAAATGATATTGTGACCGCGGCGTTACAGTCACAGTCAATTCTGCGCACTCACCAAAATTGTACGTTGCCGGACACGGCGAGAGGTTGAACGTGCTTCCGCTCTCTGGTGTGATGACGGACACTTCCGATGTCGGACTCGCGGGCGTTACGTAGATGTCACTGTCTGAGTAGTTGATTGTCACCCCCTCGACCGTGACGCTCCCATTCACAAACAGTGTCTGTAACTGTGCCTCGCTCAGATAAACGATTTTTCCAAGCCTACTCAAGCTATTGTCCACCCCTTTCCTGTCGCCACGGCAATTTCATCCGCTGACAAAAGTCCCTTGCTTGCCCCCGACAGTTTTAACTGCGCACCTGACGAAGCCGTCCCCAACCCGTTGATCACCGTCATCAAGCTGTCATGCGTTAGCAATAGGCAATTCGTCAAATCTGTCGTAATCGTCAGTCCGCTTCCGAGATTCAGATTCTCCAGCGCGTAACAGGATGAGAATGCTCCTCCAGTGTTTGTGCATTCCGACAAGTCGCATCCAGTCATGTCAATCGTTTTTATGTTTACACATCCGTTAAACGCATTTTGAATTGTTGTGATTTTGAGCCCGTTTGTCCTGAGCAAAAGTGATGTAATTCCCCGATTGTTTTGGAATCTGGTGGATAATCCGATTTTTCCTCCATCCGCCATCAGGCCAGATAGGTCACAATTCCTGCAGTTTGTTCCCACCCCAAACAGTACCGTCTGGTCTGTCCGTGCGTTCCGCAGGATAATGTCTCCCTCGGTTCTGATTGCGACTGTGATTCCAGTCCATAACAGCCCCTCTCCATGGAAATCTCCTCCGTTTAGAATCAGCGATTTCAGTGGACTGGCAAGAAAACCATAACCGATCCCCATGTTTGTAAGTTCAAGTCGTACACGCTGAAGCGTCAGCGGGTCGATCCCAGCACTCTGGTTCACATAGACACTATCTTGGCTTGATTTGTAGATTTTCCCGTACATCCAAAGGCACGGCTGATTGCCTCCATGATTGTTTGACTGACTGTATAGTCCCCGACTGCTGTTGTTCGCAAAGGCGTATTTCCCGCCGTCGTCTACACGCACAACAGCGTAATCGCAGTCATCCGGTAACCTGATGTAACGACTCCCTCCATCCACTTCCATCGCGGAACTGTCAAACGCCGAAAGTGTCCCGTTTACATAGGACGCGATTGCCACATCTGTGCCGCTGGTACACCCGCTGAAACCTGCGTATCGCACTGGCGTTGTGCAGTCGTAGAGGTAATAAACGCGAGATTCATTTCCGCTCGGCACAGGCAATGCCTCAATGTCTGGCCACGCATCAGGCTTTACCCATTCCTCAGGCGAAACTGGGTTGTAAGTTGCGATTCCGACCGGGTCACGTCCCAAATAGATCATGTAAGCCTCACCACCTCAAGTCCGACTGCATATACCTGTGTCCAGTGCGCGGCGTTCCACGCCTCCGGCGTCTCGATCGCCGTTTTGCAACGGTACACATTATCCTGATACAAACAGTATTCCCCGACTGCGTAGGTCGTTGTCGGATCATACGGAGCGGCTCCAGCGCCGCCTCCGCCTCCGCCGCCTGTCCCGATCTCGCTGATCGGGACCCGGCGCACATCCTCATAGGTCTGTCCCCCGACCGTGACCTCCTGCGTGATCAGCACGTATGCGTCATCGTCAGGATGTTCCACGACCGCCTTTTCGGTAATTTTGTTGATGGCCATTATTGCTCACCTCCTCAGGGCCTGAACGCAACGTAGAGATATTTGGTCCCATCCCGATTCATCCATGACATGTAGTTCTGGTGATATCCTACAGCGAATCCGTCCACAATCACTGCCGCTCCTCCATAGCCACGAGAAAGCAATGTGTTGGCATCACATGTTCCGTATATTGGCTGGTCGCGATATATCGTTGGGTAAATGTTTTCTTGGTAGCCAAAGTAATAGGCTCCGTTTATGGCCGCTATCCTCCAGTTATCGGATGCAGGATGGCCTTGCACTACATAGCCTTGGTCGTACCCGGAACCAGCCATGAATATCCAAACCTTCGCTGGCTGGAATCCAATGGAGATATCCTTCCTTGTCGAGCCATTCCCTGTAAACTCGCCGAATACAAAGTTGATGCCGAGTAACGCCATCAACGCCTCATAAGTTGAAACGCCAGTGCCGCCTCGTTCAATCGGGAAAGTGCCGCTCGTAATCTCTGATGCACTGTGCGTATGATTTGCCGCCGCAGCTCCAACCTGAGAATATGTCACGTTGTGCGGATTTGTCGCCGCAAGATGCGCCTGAAAATCCTCCGTTGTAACATATGCATCATGCGGAAGCACCCAAACCGTGATATTCTCGCTGTCACCTATCGCAACGATTACGTTGATCGTCTGCTCCGTTACCACATCGCTTGCCCCGGCCTTTATCAAGTCGGCATATTCATCATCGTATCCATATGCATAGAGATACTCGTGCCCATCCTCATCTTCAGCAATCAGGCCGAGCTCTGTCCATCGGAAGTCCTGCGTCACATCCGTCTGATTGTCAAAGCGTCCTGTCACCTCGATGAAGCCCTCGTCCTCTGTGCCTTCGGCTTTGATAAGCGGAATATTCGAAAGAACAACATTTTTGAGAGCCGTCATCGTCTCAGGTGTCTCCCCCGTATCAAGCACTCCGCTCCCTGCCTGAAACTTTGTGAACGTGATCTGTTCTCCTCCGGCAGCACGCAAAAGAAGCGTCTTGCCAGTCTCCGTTATTACAGGCGCAACTGAAAACATGTCTTCCCTCCTTCGCTATTCGAAAAATACAATATCCCGACCGTCTGCAAGATAATTCCCGGCTCCATCTCCAAGAAAATCCATCGCATCGATATCTGGATTGTCTGTTTCCATCTCGCCGGATTCTTCGCTGAAAATCGCCGCGCCAGCATACATCTGTATTGTGCCGCCAGATACTGGCTCCCGATTCAGAACCTTGTAGCGAACGCCCATCGGCTTTGGGACGAGATGCCCTCCCGGTATCAAATGGAGCAACAAATCGGAAACAATGCCGTCTACAACAATGGTCACTGTCATGTCCATGTTGTCCACATAATGCGCTTCCAGAACATTCGCAAGCGTCTGGTCCCAAATCGACTTGAAATGCTCAATCGACCCATCCCAGTGATTCGCAAATATCTTTGCATAAAGCATCGTGCGATACTGGTCATCCGTAAGCACAGTGCCGTAATACGGGCTTCCTTCGATGTTGATTGTTCTCCCAAATCCGATCAGCAGACCAAGCTTGTCAAGCTGGTCGCCGACTGCCGTATCCAGAAAAAAAGCGGTCAGCATGTCTGATGCCGCCGCTGTCGCTCCGTCTACCTTTTCAAGCAATGCAGTCACATGTGCCATGTAACGTGGTCGCAATTTGTGCTGTGATTCAATACCGTCCAAGTATCTCTGGATGTCCGGTTCTGCCATTCAACCCCTCCTCCCTCAGGTCGATATGACGATGTCAATGTTCGTAGCGCGTCCTCTGGCCGTCTCGTTGAATCCAATCTCAACATCGGCAGTGCTGAGTGTCTCTCCGTGCTCTGCCGCTTTTACCAGCGTGATCGAAAATTGAGGGAATCGAATGTCTTCGTTGACCGTCTGCGCGACCATCCAAATGATTGATGTCGTCAGGTCTGTGCCGATAGCAAATGTGTCAAGATAATTAACGATTGCCGTGCGTATCTTGTCCGGGATCGTATCAGACCATCCGTCGCGCTTCGTAAGAGTGATCTGGATGTCCACATCTACATATCCGAGCCGTTCAAATTTGATGTTGTGCGACACTCCTGAATCATCTGCCACGGGTACAGTGGTCGTGCCGTGTGTTCCACATCCAAGCCCCTTGCGCATGAAAATAGTCTCAGCGATTTCCGCATCCGCGCCGCCCTCAACTACAGCACAAACGCTATGCGCCGGGATGCCGTTCGCATCCGTGCTGTTCGTATCATTCTCATACACTTCGACCCGCCCAATATCAGTAATGAGCTGCAATGCCGCAATAAGGCTGTCGAGAACCGAACGAGACGGAAGCGCTACAGAACGCACCTGACGGGCTCGAAGTTCGCTGTCCGTCTCGACCACGGTTCCAACATATGCATCTGCAATGTTGGTTACGCTCGTCCATCCAAGCGTTGGTGTCATGATGCGTGTTATCGTTCCTGCTGGTGCGCTAATAACGCCATATTCACGACAAACAGCCTCTACCGTCACTGCACCGCCTTCGCCAATCTCAACTGACTCCGGCAAGTCCCACATGACTCCTGCCGAGTCGGCAACCGCTCCATTCTCGATAACTGCTCCTGCCGCACCCGTCAACGTAACAACCGCCGTTGAACGTGTTGCCTGTTTTCGAGAAATGCCGCTGACAGCAACGATATTATCAAGCCCAGTGCCGATGGCTGTTGCCGGACTATGACTATTGTAAATAACCTCGCACACCTGATACGTATCGTAGATTTTCTCCGCAAACTTTGACAGCAACTCATAATCCTGTGAATCGCTTCCCAAGTATATGCCAGCACCATATATTGTCTGCATATCATTGATAAGCTCTCCAAGGATATCGTTGTATGTCGGATAATGATACCCGGTTACATCGATGTATGGCTTGAAATAGCTCATGCCGTCACCTCCGCAGTCGTTGCTCCATATACTGTTGTGACTGTGCACTTAAAGTGATATCCTCTCCCGTTGTATGAGGATGTGATGTCAGAAACGGAAACAACGCCAACCGTGTCGAGGATGCGCTCAACCACCATTAAATCAATCAGCTCACGATTGCGCTCTGTCGAATATGCTCCAAGTATGCCTCCCATGTATGGAATTGCAGTCGCGTCTCCCTCCCACCATTCTCCGGCCGAAACATTGAGCCGTGTCTGCAATACTTGGCGCATCGCATCGATCCCCGACAAAAAATCAGATCGTCCATTCCCAAACACGCTGTCTCCGTTTTCGTCCATCTTGCGGACAATTAAGTCAGTCTCATACTGCGCTATCATGCGTACGTCATCACCCCCGTATAACCGCCGTGCGGACTTGCATGCACATGCTGTTCAATATCGTTCCCATTAACCAAAACAGTACCATGAAGGCTGATTTCAGGAGCCGTTATAAACATGCTGGATTCAGACTCAATAGCAATATCACTTTGAGCGTGAATTGAAATGTTGCTCTCCGCATCAAGTGAAATATTACCCGTTGTCTCGACCTTCAGGTTTTCACATTTTACTTCAATATCATGACCGTTAAATTTAATATATACATTCTCGTCCTCGCCCTGGATCAGCACTTGTCCGTAATTGTTGATTCCGCCAGCCGCGCTGATGACAATCGTACTTCCCTCCTTAATCCACACATGCGCACCTGCATCTGCATTTTGCAAGCGCACTCCCTCAAGAGGCATCGTGCCAAGGTCTGGCCGTTCTTTCTGACTCCACGGGCCAAGAATCGCAAATCCATCTGACAAGTCGTGCTTTCGGCTATCAGCCTGATTCTGCACTCCTCCCGATTGCCACCAGCTATCAATGCACCTGTCTCCAAACACTACAAGTACTTCATCTCCGATTGTCGGAGTGGATGCCAGCATATACTTGGAGCCCCTCGGCATGCACAGCGGAACATCGACAAGCATCGGTACATTCATATCCTGAGTCGTGCCGTTTACATTGACCTTCTCTCGTACCGAAAGCTGTACGGAAACAGTTCCTGCAACCGGGTTATATCCCGTCACAATACCGGGACTCGACACACGGGTATTGCTCGACACATTGTCCATTGCCTCGCGGATCGTCGTGTTCAGGTCCGATGTCCGTTCGTCTACGCTTCTCATTCTTTTCCCCTCCAGATGTTCGCAATGCCCTGATACAGATCATAGGCCATCGATGTATTCTTCCTGTCCGAAGGCGTCTGCTTGCCAGGTGTGGTCTTGCCGCCCCCGGAAGAACCAGAAGACGGGGCGTCATACATCTCTTCATTCAGGTCATACAGCTCTTCAGATGACGTGTTTGCTCCCGCCGGGCTTCGCCCGTCCTGCGCGATAGCCTCGAAATTGCAGTACCACGCCTCCCCGCGCGTATCGCCCTCGTATGTGATCTTGAGAATGCGGTAAAGTCCGTTGCGGCTGTACTCGACCATGCCGAACGCACCGTTGTCCGCGGTCGGCGAAGCGGCCTTTGCTTTGATAAAGGCAGAGTTGATAAACACGATGCTGTTGAGCCGCATGGACGGATTGAGCAGGCACTTTGCGCTGACCCCGTCGTCCGTCTGGGACGGTTCCCCAAGGAGCGCATTGTCCGGATGAAGCTCGATGATCACATTCCCGTAATCGCGTGAAGCAACGACATTCAGCACGCCGTCGTCTACGTACATCTGCGTGTTCGTCTGATGCGTGACCTGGCGGACGTATTCCGCAGCCTTCCCGAACAACACCCTTCCCCTCGGAAGCGGATGCGTCTGCACCGCATCCGAGATCACGCCCTTTTCGATCTTCTGGGCGCAGGCGTTCACCACGTCCGCGCCTGTGCTGCCCGCCGCCATCGTGCCCATGATGATCTGCGAGTTGAGAAATACGTCCCCGTCCTGGCAGATCAGCGTCAGTACGGTATCCACGCCTCCCTCGTAGTCGAACATGACCTGGACGATCCGTCCCCGGAAGATCATTCCGAAGGTGCCGCCCTCATATCCGGCTTCCACAGTCACTTCACCGCCCTTCGCGGATACCATGCTCCGGAACTCAAGGGACGTGTTGTAGATGCAGATCTGGGCGAAGTTCGGCGTCTCCGACAGTGCTTTCTCAATGTTGAACGTACAGCGCAGGTCCGAGACGTCGTAAGCTTTCCCCGTGTCGCTCGGAAGCACCATGATGCGGCACTTCCGCATGAACTGCCGGTAATACTGATCGGCATAATACTGTGTCGCACCGCTGTCGACGATCTCGTCGCTCATTCCGCATCCCCCCAGACAAGTATGTATTCACTTCCAAGGTCTGCCAGGCCGGGGATGTCCGAGATCCTGCCATCCTTCACCTCCGTTGCCTTCACGATCAACGCGCTTCCGATACCGAGATAGGCATGCTGGCGAAGGATGTCAGCGGCCGGGTACTCCCCGGTGACAAGCGGTACTCCAGAAACCAGAACGTTCCCGCTGTAGCCGTCCATGACGTCCATGTGCCAGAACTGTCCCTCCGTGTTATATCGCAATCGAAGTCGAAGCGAAATGTTGACGCCCTTCACTTCCGGCGCAACGGTAAATTCCTGATCCGGGTACGTTCTGAGCGGGATCGTATGCCAGGACATTGGATCACCTTCTTTCTGTTTTCGGATATAAAAAAACGCCGGCCCGATGGGCGGCGTCCCATTTTGTACTCACCGGATCCACGGGATTCAAAAGAATCACGGGCGTGGATCCCCTATTGCCCGGCAGGCGGTCCCTCCTGCCCTTCGGATCCGTCCTCCGCTTCCCCGTCCCGGGACGCGTAAAGAGGCCATCTTCCGTCCCTGACCAGGTCTCCGTAACGGCCGATCTCATTGCCGTCGTCGTCGTAGAGCATGTCGTCGTCTTCGTAATCGTCAAGGTCCAGGAAGTTTTCAACGAAGAACCGAATCACCTCCGATGAACCCGCTTGCGGATGCCCGGAAATGAACCGAACCATCTGTTCGCGTTCCTCGCCCTTGGATAGGAAATCTGTAAGGCCGATGACAAAGTCGTCATACGATCCCGGTACTTCCTTCAGAATATCCATGAATGCTTCGTCGGAGATCCTCATCCTGTCACCTCTTGTTCCGAACCTTTTTGAAGAAATTGTATTCACCAAATCCATGATTCTCGAACAGATAATTATATGCCTGCCCATTATCCGGATTATAACTGATGTGCAAACATAATTCTTTCCCCTTATATTTTGCGTAGTTCGTATTGATCTCATGCCCGATCTTTGAGGCTTCACGCCCCGTCATATTCCCGGCGCGCGGCATTGTATAGGAACGGCCGCTGCTGTCCTTCGGGATCCGCTGTTTCGGCTTTTTGATTGTACCACGCTTTGAAGCCTCCGGCGAACTTTTCCTTCAGGGCATCGTTCCTTTCCCGAACCTTCCGTTCGTTTCACGTTTCTGTCCGGGAAAGTCTTCTGTGTGAGTGGCCTCATCCAGAGCAAGCAAAACCATTTTTGCACAGAGCTGCCGGAGGCCGTGCCCATTTTCCGCCAGGCGGCGGACTGCATCTTCGTCCCTCATCGCCATGCGCAAGAAGGCGCGAACCAATGGCCTCAAAAAGCATCTCCTCCTTCCGCTCCTCAGTCCACAGGGATCAATCATTTGGTGAATCCGTTGACCAGTGAAGTAACACGATCGCGCGCCTGTCCGAAAAGCCCCGTAGTCGTCACAGGCCCGGCATTGTCTGCCGGAGCGATTTTGAACCAGCTTTTCAGCGTGCTGATATTCGGATCGTCCTTTGGGTCGTCCGGCGCCCATTTTTCTTTTTTCGTCTTCTTTTTGGAAGCCGTCGAGCCTTCAAGCTCCGATCCGAAATCGTCGTCCGGATTGGGCGGATGCGGCGTGGCCTTGCTCCCCGTTTTTGAGCCTGACACCTCCTGCTGCACGAGCAGGACGTTCACATTCGACATCCTGATCTGCTGGAACGATACGGAAGCCTTAAGCGCATACATCGTCTTGAAATCCTCGGGAACGGAGATCGAATCGATGATCATATCCGGATACGTCCGCAGGCGCGTGACCAGCGTCACTGTCTCCCGCTTCTCCATGATCTCCCGCAGGCGCTGGTACGCAAGGACCGAATGATCCGGTCCGGCGTTCCACACCGCGTCGCTCATGCCGATATCAAGCTGTACACTGTCCGGATTCATGAATACGTGGTCAGTGATCGCCGCCCCGACCTGTACCGGGTGCTGGGTCACGGTCGCCTGCACCGAGTGGTCAATGCTGAACACCGCGTCAAAGGCAAACTGCCCGTAAGTCGGGCTGTCGATCAAAACAGCCATAATGTTCCCTCCTTCCTGAGTCGTGGCACAAAAAAAGCCCCACCCAGTTGACCGGAGGGGCAAATGCAGCTAAACTGAAGCTGCTAATGTTATTATTCTAAAAACTGAGGTTGTGTTATAACTGGTGATTGTCCACTTCCACCTGTTATCTCGGAGATAATCAATGAAGTCCTTGCCATGATTTCGTTCAGAATTCCGACACAGTCTTTCTTAAAAGCCTGAATAACCTCATTATCACTTAGTTCTGAAGTATCCGCATCGTCTGAAAACCCAATCACAACCTGCATCTCAACGCTCATCTCAAACACCTTAACGGGTTCGATCACCAGCGAGCGCGTAATAATGAACACGGATTCTTTCAAGTTGCGCCTGGCAATCTTTATACTATCGGATGGCGTTATATTTACATTGATTGTCTCTTCTTCCGATTCGTACGGCAAGGTATGGTAATCAACTGAACGTATGAGCCATCTGGCCCTGCTTTGAAAAATTGAATCCATTTTCTTCTCCTCCGTTCCATGTACCACGAATAACACGCGGCTGCCATTCAGTTATATTCTCACCGTTAATTGCCAATTCACACTGTATCCCGTTCCCGGAACGATCCAGATAACACTCAATAGCTTTTTCAACTTCCGCATTCAGTGAGCAGTGATTGTGAGCTGCCTGAATCGAGATTCTCTTATGCAATTCGGGATTGATGCGGACATTAAAGGTCCCTGAATAAGTCTTTTCAGGCTCCTTCCCGATTTGTTCGCAAAGCTTCAGGTAATCATCAACAGCTTTATGGAATTCATCCTCAATGCTCGATACATCCTCAGAACAAAAATCAACCAGATCATTGATTCCATCAATTTTCCCGTGCAAAACTTTATCCTCAACAGAATACTCAACAGCAGCAGAGTATCCTTTATATTCCAAAACATTCCCTTTCACAAGTATCCTTGCTCCTTCAATATCTGATAAATATCTCTTAGTTGGTATTTTTTCATTATGCTTCCCGGATGTGGTTCATGCAGATAAATCACATGTTTTGTTTCAGAATGAACAAAGGATCTTCTTGACCCATCGTTACTGTCTTCCTCATAACCAAAGTTTCTGAGCAACACAACTGTTTCACTATATGTAAAGTCGTTTGGAATGCTCCTAAACCGTTCAATTAGCTTGTCCTTCTTTGACACATTGTTCCCCCCTCCTTCCTTTGTAACTGTTTTTCAGTTGCAAGGCGAGTATAGTGGACTGACATCCTATTGTCAACATGTAGTAACCGCTACCTTCATGAAATCAATCACATGATTGAATTCTCCAGTGATGTCATCAGGCCGGCCGGATCTCCGCAAGATCAGAGATGCCGATAAACAAACTTTTATATCCGTCATATTGTGGGTTGGGCGATTTATCCTTTATGTTTTTGATATACATCTCGACATCGTCTTCTCCGTTTGTGATATATGAATAATCTGCTTCAAACCTATCGCCGTCATAAAAGAAAAACTCATAGCGGGTTCCACGCGTTAAGTTCCTTTCAAGATATTTCCATCGATCAATCGGGCGTTCACCCTTTTTAAGCAGCATCGTCTTATTCTCCTTCTTTATCCGGAAATATATGAATTCCGTTTTTTTCGGAAACAGCGACTTTGACGCGTCCTGTCTTGATTTGCTCATTATTTTGATTATATGTGGTTCCACGGATTGAATCAAGGTATACAACTGCCCGGTATGTACCTCCACGGGATTCTGCCAGCTCGTACTTCCCGCACTTCAGTTTCTCAATCACCTCATTTTCTACCGCTTTCTGATCTTTCGAATCGAAATACCCCTGAGGAGGCAACCCTTTGCCAAGCCGGTTATGCAGGTATTTCCGGTACTCACCAGTACCTTCGATATGTTTATTCATTTCCCTTTGGTTGATCGTAGGACTCCCGGACAGGTAATTGCGGATCTCAGCTTCACTTTTGTGCACGCCGGCAGAGTAGGATGAGGTCCCCGGTTTCTTTCCTTCTCCGAACTGTCCATTCCTTTCTCGCTTCTGACCTGGAAAATCTTTTGCAGTCTCCGCCGCGTCCAAAGCCAGCAGCACCATCCTGGCGCAAAGCTTTTGGAGCCCATGCTCGTCAGCCGCGATATTCCTGACTTCTGCTTCGCTTTTCAACGTCATGCGCCAGAAGGCACGATTGAGTCGATTCACAGTCCTTCCTCCTTGCTGGACAATGAAAGGGCCGCTTCGCAGCTGAAGCAGCCCTTGTTCCGTGTTCAGGATATCCGGTTTGTCAGGCAAAGATCGACTTCATGTTCCTGAGAACCAGCCGTTCCTGATTCCGCGAAACATTTCGGGCCGTGGATACGGGATCAGTACCGTACACGTTGATCGTTGCCGGAGCGTTTACGGTGTTGCTGTTGCTGACAGAACGGTTGTTTGTTACGTTGCCCGAAGCGGCATAATACGGAGTGCGGTTGAACTCCGCATTCCCTCCCATCATTCCGGACGCACCGCGAAGCGAATCCGCACTGATCCCAAGGTCTGCCGCAGCGTTCTGGAGCAGGCTGATAGCCCGCTCCCTGTGCTTGACAGGGATGATATACTCCTTGCCCTCTTCGCCGACAACAGCCCTTGTTTCCGTGCTGACAACGCCGCCAAACCCAAACGCCTGTTGAGGCGTGACGGTGACCGTGAAGCTCGTGCGCAGACGATTCAGGGCAGCGATCATCTGGTTAACCTGCTCATTGACGGATAATGTCGCTTTCTGCATCTGCTCATCAATGCCTTTGACCATGGAAGTAAACGCGCTGACCACTTCTGACTTCATACCACGGATCGTATTGACAACTTCCCGGCGCATACGCTTTGCGGCAGCCGAAATCGCCCGGAATGCCGCTTCGAGCTTCTTCTGCGCTGTTTCAATCGCGGAACGGAGGGATGAGAAATCATTCTTGATTTCCTCGATGGATTTGTGGATCCCCGTCTGCATATTGCTGACAGCTGATTCGCTGTCTTCGCGCATCGTTTCAAAGACAGCTGCCACGTCACCGTCCGCGCCTTCGAACGCAGTGACCAGCTCATCACGCGCATTCTGTGCAGCCTCGCTCACGCCTTCCGTGGTTTCGGAAGCAGCTTGTTCCCCTTTTCCACCCCATCCAAACAGTTTCCCAAGCCATCCGGTCACGCTGTCCCAGACGGATTTCGCACCTTCCCAGATCGTCGAAAAAACGCTTTTGAGCTTTTCCGTTACCGTGCCGGTTCTGCCTTCGGCACCCTGGCTGAAGCCGTCCATAACGTTCTGGGCAGCTTCTTCCGCCAGTGTGCTTGGCGAATGGATTCCGAAAAAGTTCAAGACTCCGTCCCAGACGCTCGAGAAGAATCCCTTAACCGTTTCTTTGACGGTTTCCACCATATCGCCGAGACCACCGGTCAGGCCATCCCAGATGTTTTTTGCGATTCCCCTGAAGGTCTCTCCGATACCGTCAAAAATGCCGGTAATCTTGTCAAGCACATTCGTCTGGAACCACGACTGCACGGTACTGAAAGCCGTCTGGATCCCGGACCATCCATCCGTAAACGGTTTCGACAGGCCTTCGACAATCCCAGAAAGGCCTTCACTGCCGGTGATTCCGGACCAAAGGTCTGTAAAGAACTCGCTCACAGCATTCCAGGTGGTCTGTATTGCCGACCATGCGTCTTTAAAAGGCGCAGATACCGTATCGACGATTCCAGTCAGGGTCGGATTATTCTTTACGGACGTCCAGAGAGTGCTGAAAAACTGACCGACAGCTGCAAAATTCGTCTTGATATTCTCCCATGCGTCCACAAACGGCTGTGAAACAGCGTTTACGACATCCGCAAGCGTAGCGTCTCCGTTGATTGCGCCCCACAGGGTTGAAAAGAAGCCGGTTACCGCTTCCCAGACAGCCTGAATCGCTTCCCAGGCGTTTTTGAACGGTAGGGATACCGTATCGACAAGTCCGCTCAACAATGAGTTGCTCTGAATTGATTCCCAAATCCCACTGAAAAACCCGGCAACCGTATCCCAGATCTCCTTGATGCTTTCCCAAGCATCTGCGAACGGTGACGATACAGAATTCCAGACATCCGCAAGCGTAGCGTCTCCGGTAATCAATCCCCAAATCGTTGTAAAGAATCCGGTCGCTGCATCCCAGACCGCGGAAACCAGTTCCCACGCCGTCTTGAATGGTGCAGAAACAACATCTGCGATTCCAGCCAGCGTTGGATTGTCTTGTATGGATGACCACATGTCTGCAAACCATCCCGAAACGGTTTCCCAGACGCCCTTGATACTCTCCCATGCTCCGGAAGCAAAATCAGAGACCGAACCCCATGCCGTTTCCGCGCTGGAATTGATGCCTTCCCATAAATCGGAAAACCACCCTGCCACAGATTCCCATGCAGATTGAATCGTTTCCCATGCACCTGTGACCCAGTCCGCAACAGATGTCCATGCTGTTTCTGCCGCAGATTTGATTGTATCCCATATGTCTGTAAACCAGCCGGTCACTGTATTCCATGTATTCTCAATATCTTCCCATGCTCCGATTACCCAGTCCGATACAGCATTCCATGCAGTTTGAGCAGTCTCGCTAATAGCATCCCATATACCTGCAAACCAATCTGCGACTGTGTCCCAAGTTTCTTTAACGCTGTCCCAAACACCTATGATCCAGTCCTTGACTAACCCCCACACATACTCTGCTGCAACTTTGATTTCATCCCAGTGTTTGACCACAGCTCCAAGAAGCGCAATAAACCCGACAACAGCAGCAATAATCAGAATGATCGGATTTGCAGACAATGCCCAAAGAGCAGCGCCAACCAAACCAATGGCAAGTATCGCATCAGTACCAAGTAGATTGCAAAGCCAATCAATCGCATCTACGATTGCTTGTACACCTATTTCAAAGTATTCAATAAAATCTTCAACATATGGCTTAGCTATATTGATCCATTCGATTAGTTTGCCCCAGAAGTCTCCAAACAGGCTCTGGCCGCCCTCCAGATAAGTCATGAAGTCGTCGATAAGCAGAAGTATCAGTGCTATGATTGCGGTTACAAGAACCGTCTTGGATTTTATCATCGCAATGACAGCAAGGATTGCGGCTCCAACAAGTTTCACGCCCGGAGGCAGCTTGTTTATCCATCCAAGAATCCGCTGTACGAACTGGATGACAGAAGCAAAAACATGTGAAACTTCCCGGAACGCTTTCGCGATGCCTCCGGCGATCTTCTCAATGTTTCCTGAGAACCATTCACGAGCCTTTCTGAGCATCTTCTGGATGTCTTTGAGCGGCCCCTCCGCAACGGTCTGGATCTTGTAAAAGATCCACTGCATGGCATACGTGCCCACAACACGCAGACGCATCAGCTCGTCGCGGATATCGTCGATTGCCCGTACGCCCTGCGCGGCCTCAGGCAGAGCCATCTGTTTTCCGATTGTCTGAAGATCATTGAAGAGCGTCTGGAGCGTTTTGTTCTTTTTGATCTCGTCCGCCGTCTTTCCCATCGCCTGAAGCGCGACATTGTAGGCACGGGTGTCTTCAATGGACTTACGCAGCTTCTTCGCGCTTTCGGCAAGCCCTTCGTTGAACTTGATCACCTGAGAAACCGCCGACTTGATCGAACTTCCGATCAGGTAGGTCGCCGCCATGTTGATAAACTTCTTCAGCGTTCCGGTCGCCTTTCGGAGCTGGGCTTCAAGCGATCTGACGTTGCTTGAGCCCTTCTTCGCGTTGCTGAGGGAGGCTTCCCTGTTGGCCTTGGACAGGCCCTGCGAGGCTTTGTCCGCGGATTTTCCGGTCTCTTCCGTGGATTTCGACAGCTCCGCGGCAGACTTCGCGCCCCTGGACATCGAATCGGAGGCCTTGTCCCCGCTGTTGGCCAGCGTGTCCACGGAAGCCGCGGCCTTGTCGGACGAAGCCGCGCCACTGCTCATCTCACCGAAAAACGCCTTGAGCTGGTCGACGCCCTGCTGGATCGCGTCATACAAGGCGCGGACGAGTTCGTCCAGATTCCCGATGGATGATTCAGCCCGTTTCGCGCCGCTGTCGTCGACCTGAAAACCTATGCCGATCAGATAATCCTTGATGGTGTCTGCCATGAAGATCACTCCCTCCGCCCGTCAGAGCCCGGTATGAAAAAACCGCCGTCCCTTTCGGAGCAGCGGTTCGCTTCGCTATTTGTCAACGCTCAACAGGGCGGCCATTTCCCGTCCCTGACCAAATCCCCGTAACGGCCGATCTCGTTGCCGTCGTCGTCATAGATCATGTCGTCGTCTTCGTAATCGTCTTCCTCGTTCCAGAAATGATCCGTATAGAACTTCAGAACATATCCGGCATTCAACCCGGGATTTTCACGGATGTAAGCGGCAATCACTTTCCTTTGTTCGTCTGTGCGGACATCCCGTACCATGCAGTTGACAAAATCATCATACGATCCAGGAACACCCGAAAGTATTCCACGAAATTCCTCATCGCTCATTGAATCGCCTCATTTCCGGTTCCGGCGCTTTCTGTAGATGTTGACTTCACCAAAGCCGTGAGATTCAAAGTAATAATCATACGCTTCACCGTCATCAGGGCTATAGGAGGTAATGACGCCCGTTGGATGACCTTCGTATCTGGCATGATACAGAGTATTGATTTCATGCATGATTTTAGATGATTCGCGGCTCGAAAGATTCTTTGCACGAGGCTTGCTGAAGGATTCACCACTACTGTCCTCCTGATCCCCTTCTGTTTTGATGTCGGCCGCTCAATAGACCCCGCCGTTTTTCTCAAACTCCGGATCATACGGGATCGAGCCGATATCCCCTTTCGCTTCAACGTCCCCGTAATTGCGGAAGATGCACACAAGCGTCGCATAAGCCTGCAGCATCGTGCCTGGATCGGGATGATAGCAGTTCGCAATATAGCCTGATGCGGAATCGATACATGCCCGAACCAGCGTGACGAATGCCCTGTCCTCACACCGGATGTCCCGAACCATCAGGTTTTTGTCGCCTGTGATTGTGATCTTCCGGGTTCCGGTAAGGGTTTCAAGACCATGCAAATAACTCCGGACAGGACCCTCCGCCCGGATTGACGACGTTTCTTCGAATCGTGTCCCCGACTCCTCAATGCCCGTGAGGCTGCCTTCGACCGTGATGTCGTCATACCGGAAAAAGAAGAACAATGCGGCATAAGCCTGCAGCATGGTCCCGGCTTCCGGACAGGATTGGCTGATGATGCATCCCGCTCCCATCCTGATATGCCACTGGACGAAATCCAGAAAGTCCGGGTCGTCGCATTGATATTCCCGGACCATCCTGTCCCCGGATATCACGATTTTCTGTGTCCCGTATGACTTGCCTCCCAGGTAACTGGCCGGACCTTCCGCCCGAATAACAGTCATGTATTCTCCTCCTATACTGTCGCAAGCACACCGATAATCCATTCACGCATTTCAGGATCGGCATCCAGTGAGTGGTAATCCGTCTGCAGGTACTGAATGCCCATTGAAAGCAGCTCGTAGATGCGTCCGCCATAATCTTTTCCCATATAATCATTGACGAAGTGGTCCTTGCGTGTCTTTTCGTTTGGCTTATAGCCTTTCCCAACAAGCGGTATCAATGGTTCGCCGGCAGTGCGCTTGTTATAGAAATCGCGTTCACGTTCCAGCAGGCCGGGAACGCAGGCTTCCATTCTGTGGGCCATTTCGTGCGATCCGATGGCCTGCGTACTGTTCAGCATGATTTCTCCGTTAGAGTGGCTATAGTGCCCTCGACCATCCGTCCTGAACGGGCGTAGCGCGACGGAATCGTCTTTGCTGTATTGCAGCCAATCCTGCGGCATCGCGTTCATCCCATTGACCAGCTCATGCTTTGTTTGCGGATCGATCATGCTGTGCTGCATCCGGATCATCATATCGCTTCCGGCAGAGGGGGTAATCATCTCCATGACATTGTCCTCGGTAACGCCGCCCATGGGGCGCAACTCGGACAGAGACTGATAGACTGCATACGTTTCCGGGTTCTGTATGACCTTACTGCACGCAAGCAGCTGCGGATCGATCTCCTTTTCAAGCCGAGCCTTGTTTTCCATGAATTCCGCGGTTATCCGTTGGATCTTCGCCTTGTCTCCCGAAACCATTGCGTCAAAGAGTTCGTCATTCAGGCGCTCGTTTTCCTGATTGAGTCGGCTCTTTTCCGATCTGAGATCTGCAGCCTTGTTTTCCGCTTCTGCTTTGTATTCCGGAGCTTTTGGAATTGCTCCTTCCGCTATATCATGACCAACCGAGCGTGTTTCGTCAAGAGTCCAGTTCCCGGAATGGTTTTGAATCCGGCTGCGCAGTGAAGCAGCGGTGTTTTCAATGGTATTTCCCGGTTTTTTACCTTCGCCCTGACTCTTTGCGGACCATTCACGAAGCTTTGAAGGTCCTCCTGTGATTTGTCCCTGTTCCCCAACCAGCACATGCGTCCCTTTGATGGTCTTCCACTCTTCCGCGTCCAGTGCGATCAGGACCATCCGTGCGGTGAGCTGCCGGAGGCCGTGCCCATTCTCCGCCAGGCGGCGGACTGCATCTTCGTCCTTCATCGCCATGCGCCAGAAGGCGCGGCTGAGTGTATTCATGGGCATGGCCTCCTTTCAGCCTCGTTTAATGCCTGCGCATATCGCTTTCTATCTCGGCCTGAACACGCGCACGCCGCTCGTTCTCGGCTCGAACAGCAAGCATTTCATGCGCATCCAGCAAATCTTCAAGGGAATACGTTCCATCCCAAAGCTCGTGCTGTCGCCACATGCCATCCTGTACCGGAGCAAACAGGTATGCATCGTAATTTACTGGTTCTGCGACAACCCAGTTGATTTCATTAATCGGCTCAAATCCAAGCCGTTGTCTCCGAAAAAATCAGATGCTCCCCATTTGATTGCCTCAAAACAGAGCTTCAGCGTAAGCGGCATGTCATACTCGATGCCTTCCACGCCATAGTTTCCGTTTTCGTCCAGTACGGGCTGTAACCCGGCAGGAAGCTTCACAAAGCATGCCCTGAGGCACTTGTCAACAATCATATCAAGGTCTTCGTCACTGAGCGATTCAAGCACTGTTCCAACTGTCTGGTAGATATCTGCGTTGTCTGCAGCTTTCTTCTTGCCTTTGCCTGACGGTTTGTCATCATCAAATAGATTAATCAACTTTGTAGCCTTTGCTACGATAAGCCGCGCAAGCTTCAGACCTGTCTTCGCATCAAATTTGCGAATTGTATAAGTCGTGTCCCCGATTAAAACATCCGTGAAAAGATTAGTAGGCATTGTGTTCTCTCCTTTTGATTTTTGTTATATAAAAACCGCCACTCTGTTGCGGCGATTGATATCTCGAATTTCAAAAAGTAGGAAGCGCCATGCCTTAACATGACGCTTCCGGAACTCCTTCTGCTCTGGCAGATGAGATGCAAACAAGTAACGAGCAAGTTACTGGCAAGTTAGGAAACCGAGTGTTTACAAGGTCGGTACACATTATATTCCCCCGTCCCAGCCAGCCAAGCAAGTTAAAGCCCGTTACGTTTCTCGCTCATCAGCCGGAAATGGTGTCTGCGAGGAAATTCCAAGTAACCTGCTGGCCAGTCTGCTGATAGGCGGCGTCCGCGCGTTTCTGGAACGCCATGCCGCTGATGTCGATGGTTTCGCCGACCGCAGGATTCTTGAGTACGCCGCTCATCCGAGCCCACTCGTTAGTAGGCGCAGTCACAAGGTATGCGTACAGTTTCTTGAGCCAGATGTTCGCAGGGCTCGTCTGCTGGACGGACAGCGCAACAGATCCGTTCGCCGCGATGATCTTCGAGGTCATCACGGAACCGTCCGCAGCCACATCGTGCTGGGACGAGTCGGTAGCGCGTGTCACCGTGATACTTCCAACGCCCTCCCCGGTGATGGTGCACATCCCGGCAGCAGGATGCGAAAGCACAAGACTAACGTCCGAAAAACTATAAACCGAATTCGCCATGTTCCTTACCCTCCTTCCTTACTGTACGTTGACCTTGATCGTAGCCGAATGGATCGCGCCCGCCATGTTCACGCAGACATAAAGAGGCGGACATTTGCGCAGCGCCTTTTCACTCTCGGGGCGTTCGGCAACAGGCACGGCCTGACACATATAGCCAAGCTCAAGCGTGTCACCCTTCTCAAGGTTAAGTACCGTGTTCTGCCTCCAGATGCCCGGCGCAAGGAAACCACGCACAGCAGCTTCTTTGCACACATCGTTGCAGGCGAGGACAAACTGCTGTGCGCCGGCGTCCGTGTACGGGATCTTGGTTCTGGTCTTCGCCAGCAGATCCATGCAGCCACGCTGGAGATCGTATGCAAGCTGGTCAAGGCCAAGCACCTCATCGAACCACTTTCCGGACGCAACAACGCCAGTTTCAAGTACCGTGTACGTGGCTCCACGCATTACGTAATAGTTTGCGTTCTTGGCTTGGAGATAGCCAACCTGCGTCACGTTCAGGTCATCGACAGCAACGTTCGCAAGCGTCTTGTAGGCCATCGTGAAATGGCTGTTTGCCGTACCGTCATTCGCGCCCATCGCAAAGCCCATCGCGGCGGCCGCGGCATACTTCGTGGTCGAATACATGCCGAAAGTCCGGCTCAGGTTCAGCCCCTTGAGGACGCTGAAGACGTCCGTGGTCGCGTTGGTGATGTCGGCGGCAGTGCCGTCCTCGAAGAAGAAGCAGGCTGTGATCGTCTCCACATAGGAGGCGACCGCCTGGATCTCGGCAGTGGAAAGCGCGGTCGAATCCGCAATGTAAACGGTATACCACTCATGGTTCGACGCACGGGCTTCCTCAATAGCTTTCGCCCAAGTCTCGTAAGTCGTGTCGTTCCCGGACACTGTGCCTACGCACAGACCAAGTACAAGCTTGGCAGGGGCCGGGTCTTGCGCAAAGTACATCTCGGCCGCTTTGTACTCCGGGTCAGTGGTCTGGTAACCTGATGCGGTCATTTCGGCAAGACTGGTGACCGTAATCGTACGATTCGTATCAGACATGCCGTTTCCGACCGTCTTGCCGATGATAAGGCCAACGTTGAATCCGTCCCTCGGAGTCGCCGCAGCCGCAGTCGACACGACAACATCAACCACAGGATCAATGTTCAGATAAGCCATGTTTATTAACCCTCCTGTTCAATGTGTTCCTCGAATACGACCCCACTTCCGTCCGTGGAAACATTCCCGGCTCCGTCACGCAGGAATCGCTCCGTGTCTGGCCTTAAGACCAGATCAATATCTGGTATCGTATCAATCATTCCTTCGGTGTATTTTCTTGATGTGTAGATATAGCACCTTGCTGTCACATCACAACGATTCCACCACAATCCAGCCTCGTCCTGTTCCGGCACATGGACGGGACTTTGGATATTGGGAATGATTGCGATTCCATTCTTGTGCAGGATTGCCCTGATCGGTTCGCGAAGAACGCCGATCCGTATGCAGTCGGCAATATCCTGCGCTCCGGGCCCATAACAGACCCACTGCACCTGATAGCCCTTGTGATATGACACGACCTCCGTAAATGTGCCTGTCTGTGAATCGTAATCATGCGTGATATCGTGCAAATCGCCGTACATCTCATTCGCTGGGGCCACTCGCAAAAAGACTGTGTCATCGTTTCTATCCCAGTCGCTGCTGCCTTCATCAGTCAGCGGCCAGCTGATCCGAACCTTCTTAATGACCGATTGGTCAGAAGAATCCGGATCAAGCCCAAGGACCATCATCGTCACATGCCAGAATATATCTTCGATTTGTGTATGTGTCAGGATCATCGGGTCACCTCATCTTTTCACAGCATACGCGGCGCAGTATCCCCAGTCGTCCCAGCGATCAACGCGCACGATCTTGTAGGCTTCCCCGTGCCATGTGATCACATCACTCACATTTCCTTTGTCGCTCATGTGGAGAATCGTCTTAGTGTAGATAACCTTTTCCCCTTCGCGCCGCTCACCTTCGGGAAAGTATTGAAGATGGTCCGGGGATGGCGGTTGGATGATCCCGACCGCATTGAACGTTTCTTCGCTCCCATCCGGAAACGTAAGGCGTCCGCCAACCCAAGTCCCTGTCTTACGCGTCACAGCAAAAGTCTGTGCACCAAGGTCGGGATCGGACAGCAGATGCGTTACATCCGGCATCAGGCTCATGAGGATCACTCTCCTTCCACAATGTGCGTTACGGAACTCCTCAGGTTTCCGGTATCGATCAACGGTGCGGACGATCCCTTGCCTTTCACCTTGAACGGCTTCCCGGATACACGGTTGCGCATCCAGCCACCTTCAACGGTAATCGGCGCATTCGGCGCAAGATTTGCGCTGCCGAAATAGTCCTTTGCGGCGTTTTCGCCATAGATCCCGGCCTTGTGAAGCTCCTCGACGGCTCCGGCTCGGTTTCCGGCAACCGCCTGTTCAAACGCATTCCTCATGCATTCCGCAATACGATCCATCGTTTTGGGATCTTCGATGGCCGGCTCGAGAAAAGGCCGTGCCGGCATGTGATTGACAGGGCTTCCATGCGAGTGCAGGAACGCAAGTTCAGCGTTGCTGATGCCTCCGGAACCGGATCCGGAGTCAGGGATCCCGACCAGCACCTTCATGCTCCTGAGTTCAGCCACGGCCTTTTTCAGCGCATCCATTCCGTCCATAGCGTCCCCCCTTAACGGACGAGCATCCCGCCTTTGCCGACCAGCTTCGCCAGGGTCGCAAACTGGACCCCGTAGGACGTCAGCTTCCACGCGGCCCATCCGGTCAGGTCGCTCGTCGCCTGTGAATTGTCATATCCTACAGATACTGAGCCAACAGATTTACTGCTGACGGCCCCGCTTACTTTTGACGCGTTTACAAGCTGGTCTTTCGTTGCCCCCTCGTCGGGAGACATCAGCAGCAGCGTCACAAAGTGAGCGATGAACAGCCGCATGCCTTCCCGCCACAGGCCGTGCCAGCGGGCTTCCCGAACGGATGCATGCGCCATGTCGATATAGGCCTGCAAGGTTTCGTCGGAGATGATCTCTTCCGAGAATGCGGGCATCAGCGTGCGGAAATCCTCGACGGTGAAAGACGGGTTCTCACCGTCACGAAGGTTTGAGGCGATCGCGTACGCCTGCTGCGGGGTGATCCCGAAGAGCATGTCAGTCCCTGCCCTTGTCCGCCTGCTTCCCGTCCGCCGCAGGCTTCTCCTTGCCGCGCTTTGGCTCGTGCGCGGCACGCTCAATGGCAGCGCCCTGCTTCGCTTCGTCGAAGGCCTGGATCACGCCGGCCTTCACGCCCATTCTGAACGTGGGGTCACCGGTGAATTTCTCCGGCACTTCGCAGAACCCCAGTGGCTTGAGGATCATTTTGCTCCCGTCTTCCGCACGGAGCAGATAGGTTGCGCGATTATTGAATACCCTGATCATGCAATTGCCCATCCTTTCGTGTTGTTTTCCCGGTTAACAAACCCTTACGGTTTGTGCTATGGTTTGTTTGTGAGGCGCCCCTCTGCCCCTTATTGGCGGGGGTGGCAACGCCTCACTTTTTGTATCTTCGAAACTGGCACGTCCCCATCGCTCAGATTCATAACATCAACGTTCCCATTGAATGATCGGCGTATCCGATCGAGGTATGCCAGAAAAGCTTTTCAATGCGATGGATCGGGATCAGCTCCATTCGTACAAACAGCAGATGACCGCTGCCGGTCATGCGACGGCCTGTATTCTCTTTTGGCGGCGCCATGCGCATGCCGGCAGCGATTCGCTGCGCTCAGATGCCGTCCATATACATGGCGTGCTGCCGGTACGGCCACTGGAGCTCAGAGAACTGAGTGACGTAGGGAGTCAGGTAGGCCATGTGTTCCGCGCTGGCCTGCGTCAGCATACGCTGCAGCGGAACGGTGATGTCGAAGCGTACGCGGTCCTCGTTGTTGCAATAGGCGACCATGCGGTCGGCGCCGCCGGTACCGGCGCCCTTGCACCAGGCGGACGGCGCAATGACGAGATCGTTGCCCTGGTTATGCGCGAGGTTGTTTTCCAGCACATAGGTCAGGATCGACTTGTCGCCGGTCACGCCGACTTTGGTGGAGACGATCTTCGTGTACTGCTCGGGCGGGATCAGAATATGATTTGCCATGCCAGACAGGTCATACTCAGCAGCTGCCCACGTTTCTTCCAGCACACGGTTGATATCCGCGAGGATCTCGTCCGGGGTTTTGTCGTCCCAGGTGGTGTCAGAACCGCCCGCAGTATGAGGATCAGCCGTCACCGTCGTGATGCTCGCATCGTTGACAAGGCCGTAGCTGCGGCCCGCAACGCCCTGGTACACGCAGCGGTCGATGAACTTGTCATGCGCCAGATGAAGGCCGCGATTCAGGACATCGTCGAGATTGCGGCCGATCTTCTGCAGCTTCTGCTGATCGATCAGGGGCACCTTCAGGATGTGTCCCCACTGGAAGACCTTGTAAGTATCCTTGCCGATATCGGCCTGGATCATCGGCAGGTCGTTGGTTTCGCCGCCGATCAGTCCGTCGTTGTTGCCGCCTTCGGAAGCGTAGGACACATCGAAGACGGAGACGGAATCGACCCAGCCCCCGCCGGTCTTGACGGGCATGTCGCGGGGCCAGGTGATCGAGGTGAGCGGTTCATGCAGCTTTTCGTCGCGCTTTTCAAGCTCTCCGACAAGGAAGGCCATGCCGCCGGATACGGACGAAGCGTCCATCATCATGACGTTGGGCATGCCGTCGGAGGTCGGCACGGACAGCATCGGGAACTGAGGAAGTTTAGGCATTGTCTTCACCCTCCTGTTACATTGATCTCTTGAGGACGGTGACGGAAACGATGTTGTTCGCGTCATAGTCCCCGTTGGTGAACACGGCGTTCGGGATCGCCAGGTTGTTCGTCGAAACCGACGTCAGCTCGCCGTCAGTCGGATCGGCATAGACCTGTCCGCGTGCCGCGAGGCCGGTCTTCGCTTTCAGCTCGACGGTGATGGTCCCGCGAAGCAGCACGTCCACCGTTTCGCCGGGAGCGTAGTACCAGCCGGAGGCGCTGTCCGCCTTGGGCTGTCCGACCTCGCGGACCGCAAAGCCGATGATATCGGTCGCGGTGCTGTCGGTCGATTTGATCGCGCGGACGCCTTTGCCGGTCGTGTCATAGATGACCGCGGCGCCGAAGGGGATCGGAGCCGTTCCCACATTCGGGAAGGCGCCGATCACGGTGTCGGGAGTCCGGGCCACGTTGCCCCTGAATCCAATGGGCAGGGTCTTTCCGTATGCTTTGCCAGCCATATCTTTTCCCTCCTGTCAGTGTTTGTAGTGGGGATTGCGGGACTGCATGATCTGCCGTCCGAGCTCTCCGCTGTCGGGGACCGCTTTCGCGTCCTTAGCCCTGGTCCTTGCGGCCTGCGCGAGGATCGTGCTGATCGCCTCCACGCCATTGGCCTTCGGCTTCGGGTCCTTCCCCATCAGCTTCCGTACCTGGATCACCGCGGCGTCGGAAGCTCGTTTGCGCTGCTCCTTCGGCAGTGCGGCAATGATCGGGCGGATCGCGCTGATCACCCCGACGGCGATCGCCTTGTCAGCACCCGGGATCGGATTCTCGGGGCGATCCTCTTCCGCAGCCTGCAGGCCGTCCTCGTCTTTCGCTTCCTCGGGAAGCTCATCCGCCGGAATGGTCATAGCTTCTTCTTCATCAGCGGATTCGGCCCCCGTTTTCACCGCCTCGATCAGCTCATCCTCCAGCTTCTTCAGCGGATCCTCCTCCGCTTCAGGTGCTTCGGGCGGGATCGGCTTTTCAGCCGCCTCGTCCGCCTGGGCCGCAAGCGCGTTCACCTTTTCGGTCAGCGCAGCGATCGCAGCCAGAAGCTCCGCGGCTGTCGGGTCTTTCTCGTCCCTGCAGCCCTTGTCGGCAGGCGCCTGCACGGGCTGGATCTCTTCGTCCTCTTCCTTGCCTGTAAGCTCTTCGATCGCTTTTTCAACCTCTTCGGGCTCCATGTCCTTGACCGCATGGCTGAAGAGCCTGGCAAACAGAGGATAGTGTTTGTTAACCTTGGCCATCTTCGTATTTCCCCTTTCGTTTTGCGCCTGCCTTGCGGCGGCGTCTTTTATAGCAACGCGGCTTCCCGCACGGCCTGCCGGAACGACCGCGACATGGTTCCCGCGAATTGCCCTCTGATACAGCTTCCCGTCCTCTTCCTGGTAGCGGCATTCGTATCCGCAGGACACTTCCCGCCTGCCGTTTTCGATCGCCTCGATCAGCTTCGGATCGGTGATAAAAAGATCGGCGATGAGGTACATGCTCTCATCGCCGGTACCGCGCCGGACGTTCTGCGCGTGTCCGCAGGCATACGCGCCGGTCGTCTCGACGGAAAGGCAGTCGGGCGGATGCTCGTCCGTCACCGGCTTCCCCTCGAAGGACGCGATCGCCGCCGGATCGAAAACTTCCTCCTCCAGCCGCACCACGTCGATGACGCCGTTGGGCGCGTCGTCGCAGATGCCGAGTTCGGAGCACAGGTACTCCTGCGTCCCCGTCCTCGCGATCGGCACGTTGAGGCAGATCAGGTATCCTTCCGGTGTCCGCGTCATGTTCTCGCTGATGCGCGAGCCGTAATAAGCTTTCATTTCATTCCTTCTCCCCCTTCCCGGCGACCGTCATCTCGATCCGGATCGCTTCATCGCCGAAATACAGGACCTCATTGCCGCTCACGACGCTGGTTTTTGTGCCCGGCCTGATGTCAAAGGCGATCTTTTCTTCCTTCGCGGCCTCCGGAATGCGATCAGGTACGTCCGGCGCGGCCTCAGGCTTTTTGTTTGCGTTCTGCTTCATGGTTCCCCCTTCCCCGGCCCGGGCGCTCACAGGCCCCCTCATGGCCGCAAAAATGTGTGTATGAAAAAACCCCTTCGCCTGGAAGGGGATTTTCGGCAGAATCAAGGATATGAAAAAGCGCGCCGTCAAGCGCGCTTAGGCTGTGGCACGGAAATGCCTGTATATTCGCTCCTCTGTTTACACCGGCTCGATTGAAACCATGTCGTCAATATTCCATGCGATCTCTGCTTCGCCGTCCAGTTCGGACTTGTGCAGCGGATCGAAAACGTTCCGGATGGTCATATCGATTTCTCCATCCGCATCATAAATATACCGGTATTCACCCTCAAGGGAAAACCCCCTCACGTCTGTATAACGGTAACGGCTGCCTTTTTTCAGGATCGAGTCCAGCAGCCACCAGCGTTTCATGCCGGTGATTTCCTTGGGGAGTTTCATCGGAATTCCTCCTTTTCCGGTACCGCAAACCAGTGATAGCCTTTCTCCAGTGAAACAGCTACTTCCGCAAGGGATGTCTTCTGCTTCCTTCCAAGTTTATTATATGCGATCCCCTTTGCAGATTCAATCTTTCAGCTTTACCGCACGCTTTCTCCCTGTCTCCCGGAGATCCCAAACCGATCCCGGAATTTCCGGACAGAGGCAATCACCTCCACCTTCCCGCTCACATGGATTTTCGCCGGGAACTCGATATCCTCAGGGGCGATCACCGGCAGCGCGATGCATCGGCAGTTGAAGATCCCTCCCGGATGGTACGCGCCGTAGGATCTCTCCCCGGCCATCCCTTCCGGATCCGGCGGATCGGACCACCGGCAGATCACGCCTTCCATCATCCGGTGCGATGAGCGGACGCGTTCCCCGTCGCGGGCGGTGCGCCAGATATAAAAATCGAGGCCGAGCGCTTCGGCCCGGGCCTGCACCAGCGCCGTGGACGCCTTGGACGATTCGGTCCGCGCGATCCGGCGCGCCTCGACATCCGTCAGGTGCGGCGCCATCTTCCGGACCTCCTGCATGATATCCTCGGGGCGAAAGCCTTCGAAGCGCCGCTGCTTCACGAGATCCGTGATGCGCCCCGCAAGCTGCGTCGGTACGGTGCGGATCAGCTGCGCGTTCTGCTGGACGATCTGGCTGACCGCCTGTCCCGTGCCTGTCCGTGCGAGTTCGCTCATCAGTGCCCGGTAGATCCGACGGCCCTGTCCCGATGCCGCGGCAGCTGCCCTCCAGGTGGATCTCTGCCCGACAGCAAGCTGCGTCACCATCTGCCTCGCGGCCTCCCGGCACAGCGTGTCGAACTGCGGGGACGCGGCGATCTGCAGCAGCGCACGGGCGGCTGCCGCCGGCGTCACCGCCGAGGCGATCGCCTGGCGGATCTGCCGGAAAATCCTGCGCAGCGCCCGGAGGTACCGGCTTTCCGCACGCTGCCGCTGGGCGAGCAGCATCGTGCGCGGCGCGACCCTGTATGGATCTGCGGGCATCAGGGATCACCTCCGTTCGTTCCTGTACGTCTTGTTTTGCGAACTCAAGCTTGCAGTGCCGAAAAGATATGTGTATAATCACGTTGAGAAAGGAGGCTCGGCGTATGGCGACAAGCAGCATTTTCCAGACAGTTTGTATCAGGAATCGCAGAAAGGTGGAACGTTTTGTCCGCGCGCTGGAGCATTCCAAATTCCATCCGGTCAAGGAAGTCCGTTATTCCCGTCCCGTCAGCCAGATGACTGACCCATCAGAAATCAAAAAGCTCTTCGAGGAACCCAATGACGGGCTTTCGGATCATAACGCTTGATGACCTGTCGTCAGCTCTTGGCGAGGAGTCGCTGAATCATCTGCTCCTGCAGTATTCCTGTCCACGAAACAGCGATATCGAGTCTTTCCTTCACCACAACGCGGTTCCGTTTTCCAGACAGGGAATCGCAAAAACACATCTCGTTTTCGCCGGATTTCATGAAAAGGCCGTATTAGTCGGCTATTTTACTCTGGCAAGTAAAACCCTTTATATACCTGACCGTGTTCGTCTGAGCGCTTCGCTCAGGAAACGGCTTTCCCGTTTTTCTGCCCGTATCGATGAAACGCATATGACGGTTATTGCCGCACCACTGATTGCCCAGCTCGGGAAAAACTACCAGAATGGGTATGATGCGCTGATCACAGGGGATGAGTTGCTCGGCATGGCCTGCGATACCATTCAGCGTACGCAGCTGGCAATCGGTGGGAAAGTTGCCTATCTGGAATGCGAAGACATACCCGGTCTGGTTCGCTTTTATGAAAGCAACGGTTTTCAGCGTTTCTCAGAGCGTGAGAGTGACAATCACGAACGCCTGATCCAGATGATCCGTTACTTTTAGGACAGAAAAAACCGGTCCTGAGGGTCGGCCCGGAATTGATTGAAAGCTGATGTTTGCCGTTACTCTTTAACGGGGATAAAAGATCGAAGCAATGACCGTTTTCTTCACTCGATCGGGCGCCCTTCTTTCCAAGCTTTCCGCGCCTGATTCAGGGACATAAAATTTGCGCAGTAGTCTTCATCGGGTTCTTCTTTCTGCACATAATCGTCGATCCATCCGCATGTAGGGCATACACGGAAACTGCCTTCGTATGGAAAAGCCAGATTCCCACATACCGGACAGTTCAACACCAGAAGATCTCCGTCTTCATTATATACCTTTTTTTCAGTCAATTTACATCACCATCCTGTCGAAAACCATTATAACGGCCGCTGATTCAGGTTTCAACGCGTTTTCCCTCTTTTCAGCGATTTTTCTGCTGCTGCCTTTTGCTTTTTGAAATATGCATATCCGCTTTCGGCATCCTTTTTAGGCTTGTAAAACGAATACAATCCGCCGTTCGGGTTACCGACTGCAAATTCATTCGTCGATTTTCGATACCGAACAATATTTCCGGCATTGTCGATGAATCCATCGACATCACCACCAACCGGTTGCTCGCACAGTTCAATGCCTCGGCGCTCATATTCTTTTTGTGTCATTCCGGGATACTGTGACAAACGATGTTTTTCATGCTTTTTTGCATTTGATGGTGAAAAGCCTTTTTTCAGTTTGTGTTTTCCTTCCGACGACTCCCTAAGCGCTTTCCTCTCAGCCTTTTCTGGCGTCTTGCCACCCGCCATTTTTCCCGTTCCGAATTGTCCATTCTTGTTCCGTTTCTGGCCCGGAAAGTCCTCGGTCAGTATTGCATCGTCCTCGGTTTCCTGCGGCATTTCCGGTCCCGCCGGAAGCATCCCCTCCATCCCCATCTCGTCCATGCCTGCGGAGGTTTCGTCGTCGGCGCTGTCGATGTCGCTGTCCGTGATGTTCGTCCACATGTCCAGCTTCGCGCCGCTCTGCCGCAGCTCCTTGAGCGCCGTCTTCTGGCTGATCAGCCCGGACTGGAAGACGCTCACGATCGCCGCCGAGGATTGCTGGATCAGGTTCGCGCGCTCCTGCTCGGTCGTGTCGCCGACCGGCTCGAAGTCGAACGTCATGTCGTCCGGGATCGCGCCCCATGTACTCAGGCAAAGGATCGGAAGCAGCTTCTCAATCACGGGGCGGAGGAACTGCTCCTGGTTCTCGGAGATCTTCTCGTAATAATTCGTCAGGTCGGATTCCCCGGTCGCGTTCATGCCGGCAGGGCTGCGGCCAAACAGCTTCGTCACGGGGATCTCCGCCGCGCCGGCAATGTCCATCATGAACATCTCGTAAACGTCAGAGATCCCGCTGAAGGTGTACTGTGTCGTCACGAGGTCGTCTTCCTTGTCCATGACATTCAGCCCCATGTTCGACTGCAGGAAATTCTGCATCGCGAGCGTCGTGTAGAGTTCACGCTGCGTCCTTGGATCCGTGGCGGACAGCAGCTGACCGAAATCTGACATTTTATAGGTGCGCACATTCGCCTGGAATACGAGCTGCGCGATGTTTGAAGACGTCGTGTTTCGTTTGTTCAGCTCCGTATAGACGTGTTCAAGCTCCGACATGCCCCAGAAATTTTCGGCCATGCTTTCGATATAGGGCAGCGTCCGTCCGGTAAACCGCAGCACACGGCTGTGATGCACCCGTACGCCGTACGCAAGCTGCGTCTCGCTGATCGCAAACGTGTAATATTCCGGAAGGCCGAAGTCAGGATCCGACAGATCTTGCACCAAGCCCGAATCCGGATAGATCCCGGACCAGCGGTCGCAGATGATCAGCCCTTTGAAGCTTCCCGGAACGACGAGCCGCAGGTCGAGCGGCTGGTCCATCATGTCTTCCTGTCCGTCGATCACGATGATCCCTGCCGCACCGCCGAACAGTCGTCCCCACTTGAGGCCTTCGAGGATCCGCTGTTTGAGGTGCGTCGTGCGCTCGGTCTCCTGCAGCTGGAGGATCCGGTCCGGCTGCACCTGGGAGGTGAGCTGGTACCAGTTCTTGACCATGTCCGTCACCGGGGTGTCGATAATGCGGCTTGCGATCCAGTCGTTCCGGTACAGGCTGTTCAGCAGCGCATAATCCTGCGTCAGTCGCGTCGTCGGGTATTCTGCCGCCTCGATCAGGTTGGGCTGTCCGAATCCGAGCCGCGAAAACGGATTGCTGTAGCTGTCAAAGGCGCGGCGCTTCCCGGCTTCCTGGTCATGGTCCTGCCGGCGGTCGGCCCTTCGGGTGTTTTTGCTCATGGGACATTCCTCCATAACCTCATCCGACGGGCAGAGCCCGCCACCTTCCCCATAGGGGAAGGCTGTCTCATCCGGCGGGCAGAGCCCGCGTTTTCCATCCTTGGGAAGGCATAAAAAAACCGACCGGAGTTCGGTCGGCTGGTTTTGTTCGATTCGGTCAGTTTCAGACGGGCTCTATTGAAAGCATGTCATTAACATCCAAGATAAGCTCTTTTTTACCGTCCAGTTCGGACTTATGCAGCGGATCCACAACGTTCCGGATGGTCATATCGATTTCTCCGTCCGCATCATAAATATACCGGTATTCACCCTCAAGGGAAAAACCGTCCAAATCAGTAATGCGATATCGCTGTCCCTTTTTCAGGATTGATTCGAGCATCCGGCCGCGTTTCAGACCGGTGATTTCCTTTGAGAGATTCATCGGGATTCCTCCTCTTCCGGTACCGCAAACCGGTGATGGTTTTGTCACTCGGCTGTCAGAAAAGACACGAGTTCCGAATCTTCAAAGCCGCCGCAAATATCCATGTTCTCGTCAGCAATCGTTATGTCGTCCTCTCCAAGATGGTGGATATTGACAGTCCGTTCCGATCCGTCTTTCATCAGCAAATGAAAGCGATGCTTCCCTTTGTTCAATTCAATTTCAAGCGCACAAAGCATATCTCCGGCATATTGAAATTCAGGGTATTTTCGCATCGTCACCAATCCGTCCCGGTCGGCGGCACAATGAAAGTATTGTACAAAATTCCTCATCGCTCATATCGACCGGATCTCCTGAACCTCGGAAAGGCCAAAAAACATGCTTTTCATACCATTATACTGCGGATCTCCAGATATAACGCTGACATTTCTGATTGTCATCTCGACATCATCCTCGCCGCTGTTCAGTACCTGAAAATCAGCCTCGTAACAATCGCCGTCATAAAAAATGATCCGGTAACGATTGCCAAATCTCACAATTTCCGCAAGGCGCTTCCATCGATCAATCGGACGCTCTGATTTTTCAAATGTCATTTTTGTCGTTCCTTTCGATATATGGATAAGCATGAACTCCTTTTTTAACAGATACAGACACTTCAACCATATCCGATAATACAGGGGTGTTTTGATTATATGCCTTTCCTTTTATTGTATCAAGTGAAAGCACAGCCTTGATCTCACCCCTGCGCCCGTATTTAAGCTCACATCTTCCGCTTTTAAGCTTTTCCAATAATTCATTTTCGAGTGCTGCCTGGTCCTCTTCACGGAAGCATCCCTGTGGTGGCAGTCCTTTTCCCAGCCGGTTGTGAAGGTATTTCCTGTACTCTCCGGTCCCTTCGATATGCTTGTCCATTTCCTTCCGATTGATCGTCGGATCCCGGAAAGATAGGATCGGATCTCAGCCTCGTTTTTATGTGGATTTCCGAACGCGGATCCGGGTTCTTCGGCAGCGCCCGATTTTTCTCTCTCCCATTCTTTGATCCTGCCTGGGCCTTTCTTAACCTCACCATTTTCTCCAAACTGCACGTGTGCCCCGTTGATAGTCTTCCACTCTTCCTCATCCAGGGCGGTCTTTTTTTACCTGCAAGCAGAAGCCTTCCCCTCAGTGAAGCACCCTGCGCATCTTCACCACGGTGCGCACATAATAGCGGAGCGCGTCCATCGCATGGTCATTCTGCTTGACGGGGCGTTCCACGCCCGTCTGCTCCGCGGCCTTTTCGTCCCACACGTACATGCCGAACTCCCGGATCGTGTTGGCACATCGTGCGTTCACATGCAGCCGGTCGAGGCCCAGCAGCGTCGCGACGTCACGGATGCCGTTCTTTACGTCGTTGTCCGCCTCGCGCACCCTGTAGCCCAGGCTGCGCAGCTGAACTTTGAACGACAGGGCCGACGGGTCGATCACCACCGCCTCCGTCTGATCGGGCGGAGAGAAGCGTTCCATGCACGCGCCGTATTCCTGGTCCGTTTTCTGCGTGAGTTCCTTGCGCCCGTCATAATAAAATTCGTCGTCCACGTAGATCGCCTGCCCATCCGGATCGTGCAGGATCTTCAGGAAGACTGTCGGGTTCGCTGTGCCGTAATCGACCGCCACATACCGCAGGCTCCGCTCGCGTACATCCTGCGAAAGCTCCCCTTCGTACACATTCCGCTCACGTTTGAAGGTCCGGTAGACCAGGCCCTCCGCCAGCGTCCAGCGGCCCAGAATGTACCGGTCGAAGTAGACCGTCCCCTCGTACTCGCGTTCCAGGTTCCGCACAAACTCGGGCGGTAAGAACGGATTGTCATAGATCGTATAGGTCTGCTGAAAGACGTCGGCGCCGCTGTCGAGGAATTCCTTGAGCCAGTGCGTCGGCGTGTCGGGGTTGCAGGTGCCGTCGAAGACGCTGTCTGCCCGGTCGAGCCTGGATTTGAGCATCTCGAAGATGCCCCTGTCCCAGGTCGCGACCTCGTCGCCATAGCAGTATTCGATCGAGGATCCGCGGATCGCGTCGACACGTGCCTTGTTATCCGCAGCCAGCACATAGCACCTCCGGCCGAAGATCTGGGCCGCGCCGGTGTTCGCGTTGACGTCCCCGACCAGCCGTTTCCCCCAGATGCGCTGCATCGGATCGATAATGTTCTTTAGCACCGTCTGTTTCGTATGCCCGATGATCACGATCAGGCCGCTCCCGCTGCAGTTCAGGATCCGCTTTGGGATGACAAAATAGTCCATATACGTCTTGCCGGATCGCGTAGCACCGGTCTTGACGTTCCAGCGGTGCGTTGCCTCGCGGAAGTACGCTTGCTGCATCGCGCTAAAAGGCACTGTCGATCCCTCCCAGCAGCTCACGGGCTTCGCGCAGCGTGTCGCTCTCCGCCCAGGCATCCGGTGCGGCGTTGATCAGTTCCAGAAGCACACTGGCAAAGTCTCGCAGGCGATAGATGCGCACGGTCTCCTGTGCGCGGTCCCCGTCGGTCTCAAGCCCCCAGGTTTTCCGGGTCTCACTGCCCAGTCCCTCCGGCAGGGCGTCGATCTCCCGTTCCAGGCGGAGCAGCAGCTTTCCGCGGATGCGCTCGGCGATCTCCGCGTTGTCCGATGCGATTTCAGCCGTTTTTTGTACCGATATTGCGCTTGCTTTGGTTACCGCTTCCTCCCGCAGGCGCTGCCAGGATTCCTCTCTGGCGTGTTTCCCGACGCTTGACGCCGAAACGCCGTACTTCGCCGCCAGCTTCCGATAGCTGGTGCCTCCGCCGATGTACTCGGCCCGGATCGTGTTCCAGTCTATCCGCTTTTGGGTATCGTCAATGGATATCATCTCCCCTGTTCATGTTCGGGCATAAAGAAAGCCGCCGTCCGAATGGGCGACGACATTTCTGTGAATAAATCCTTTCTTTCCCTTTTACTGATTCTCTTCCTGTTCATCCTCTTCATACTCATCATCGTCTTCTTCATCGAGCATTTCGGGACGAATGACGGTAATGATCTGTTTAATAACTTCTCCCGTATCTGCCTCTGGATGGGCTTTAAGGTATTCAAGCAGCTCCTTCTGCTTTTCCGGATGCTCTTTGACATCATCTGCACAACCGTTTATGAAGTCGCTGTACGCTCCGTTCACTCGGCGCAAGGCTGCTCTGACCTCTTCATGAAGACTGGTCATCTATCGTTTCTCCTTTTGTAAATGATATTGTATTCCGGATAATCGCCCGGATATTCATGGACCTCGAAAATGTAGGTACAAGCCAGCGCACTGTTCGACGGGTTTGTCACAATCCTGCCAAACTCCCGTCCTCTGTACCACCCGTTATTATACCGCACGTCGATTTCACCTGTCACCTTTCCATATTCACTTTTCGGAAGTCTTCTCGTTGGAAACCTCCATTTGTTTCCATGCTGATCTGCCTTGATCACTTTACTTTTGTTTCTGTCCGATTTGTTCAAGGCACTTCTTGCACTCTTTGGTCCTGTAACGATCTCTCCGTTTTCAATCCGAAATTTTGCCTTGTTAATCGTAACCCATCCATCTTCCTTATTATCATAAACATCATCTATAACATAAAAAAGCAACCTCGCTGCAATTCCACGTAAAGAATGCGGTTCCCGTTCTATAATTGTCAGGATACTTTTCTCGTCATTTATTGCCAACCCGGCATCATGTCTGCAACCTTAATCATTTACAAAATCACTCCTGTATCTTCAGGCATGAAAAAGCCGCCGTCCGTCCAGACAGCGGCAGCATTCCGGAAAATCAGAAGGGTGCCGGTTTGCCTCCCGACTCCCTTCGGCCAGTATAATTTTAACACACCCAAAAACGCCCCGGGAACCAACAAAGGTGGTAAAAAGGTGGTAAAAACCTGGTAAAATCCGTCGAAGTCGTTATTATTCTCAAGAATTGAATTTTCAAAATGCTTTAACGCAATTTGAACTTCGTTTTTGATACTTTTTGTTCTTGTTTTTAAGTTTGCATTGACTTTATATAAACTAAATGATAGAATAAGATTCCAAAAACTCGGAAGGATGATGAAGATGCAGACCTCGAATGTCAGAATTGCCAAAATTGGCATTCAAAATTTTAAAAACGTTATCTCGGGTGATCTGCCTCTCGATAATTCGCGAAAGAATTATCGCGCAAGTGTTGTCGGACTTTACGGTCAAAATGGTTCGGGTAAAACGGCTATAATTGACGCTGTCGAACTTCTGAAGATTTCATTGTGCGGGCAACCTATTCCTGACCGTTTCGCTGATTCAATCAATATAGATTCTTCTGAAGCTGTCCTGAGTTTTGACTTTCATGTCGACACTGCCAAAGGAACCCGAACAGTTACCTACGAATTTGGTATTAAATGCAGCGCCGATGAAATAAAGCAGAACACAGGCGATGCTCAGGGCCCTTCTCGGAAGGTTATTTTTACACATGAGATCATCAAATGCCCCATACTGTCCGAAAAGCAAGTCAAAACAGGACGACTCATTGATACAGACGGTGACAATGTTTTCAGTCCGCGCCCAAAGAGAAAGCTTCTTGCGGGAAACGACAAAAATGTAATCACAGAACTTGTGGTAGCTAAGAAAATATGTAACCAAGTATCACGATCGTTTGTCTTTTCCGTAGAGCTTTTGTCGGTCATCCGGAAGCGTGCAGAATCTGACCGTTCCGAAGAACTCCAATACTATGTTTCTCTGATCGAAAGTCTTGTCGAGTTCGGAAACCATTGCCTGTTTGTCATAAAAACAGAAAACTCTGGCCTGATCAGTTTGAATGCGCTACCAATCATGTTCCGGCACGTAGAACAGAATGTTGGAACGATCGGAGAAATCGTATGTTCTCTTGACAATCCATTCACGGTTCCTCAGAAGGTTATGGGATTTATGGAGAAAATCATCAACGGCATGAACATTGTGCTGGAGAAGATCGTGCCTGGTTTAACTGTCAGCATACGGGATCTTGGAAAACAAGTCCTTGATAACGGGGAAACTGGCGTACTAATTCAACTGATGTCAGAAAAAAATGGAAAGAAAATACCTCTCCGTTCTGAATCTGAGGGAATAAAGAAGATCTTCTCGATCCTTCAGCTTCTGATCGTAGTTTACAACCAGTCATCGGTAACAGTGGCAATTGATGAACTGGACAGCGGAATCTTTGAATACCTGCTCGGCGAGATTTTGAGAATTATCTCTGAAAAGGGAAAAGGCCAGCTTATATTCACTTCCCATAACCTCCGGCCTTTGGAAACATTGGATCGTGGATTTATAGCCTTTACGACAACAAATCCTGCAAACCGGTATATTCGCTTGGTCAATGTCAAAGAAAACAACAACCTACGGGATTTTTATTATCGCGATATCATGCTTGGAGAGCAAAACGAGCCACTATATGAGTCAACGAATAATTCAGAGATTGCAATTGCATTCCGAGAGGCCGGTGAGATGTGTGGCGCGTAAGAAAATCGTCTTTGTGATTGTTGAAGGTCCATCTGAAGATGACGCGCTTGGAGTCCTGTTGGAGCAGATCTATGACAAAAACCACGTTTTTTTATATATTGCACACTGTGACATTACAGCGGAATTCTATTCAAATTCATCGTCCTATAATATTAAAACCAGAGTTGGAAACATTGTAAAAGAATATGCAAAATCTAACCACTTGGATAAAAAAGATTTTCAGGAGATCGTTCATATCGTAGACACGGATGGTGCTTTTATCCCCGATGTCAATGTCTGTGAAGACGTCTCTCGGAATGAACCAAATTATACTCCAACTAAGATTCTTACCAGAAATGTTGATAAGATACGAGAGAGGAATAAGCGCAAAAGTCAAAGCCTGAACAAAATGATCCTCTCTGAAGCAATCTGGGGGGTCCCTTACCAAGTGTATTATATGTCTTGTAATCTCGATCATGTTCTGTATGATAAACAGAATTCGAGTGATGCGGACAAAGAGAAAGATTCCTTAGCCTTCGCCCAAAAATACAGAAGAGATGTTGATAGCTTTGTCCACTTAATCTGTGATTCGGATTTTTCTGTATCTGGTGAATACAAAGAAACGTGGAATTACATACGTGAAGGGCTGCATTCACTTGAAAGGCATACCAATTTTGGTATCTGTTTAAAAAAAGCAACTATGTCACAAGACAAAGACAATTAAACCACCAACAAATAAACAGCCGCGGAGCGTCATCACTCCGCGGCTTCGTAGATCTTGTTCATCGCGCGCTTTTTCATTTTTCGCAGGCCCTCCTTTCCGAAAGGGCCCCAGCGCGCTTCGTACTCGTCAAGGATCACCCGCCAGGTGCCGGCGCCGATCACGTGCCGATCGACCACAAACCGTTCGCGTTCGTTCAGGCAGAGCAGCCAGCCGTCCACAAACCGGATCGCCGTCTCACACTCGAACAGCTCTTCACGGATGCCCTCGATATCTTTTTCGAGATCCGAAAGGTATGCCGGCATGGGTTTGTCATCAAACCGCAGCACCAGGCGCTCCACAGGGTTGCCCGGCAGGTTCCCGTGAGGCATTGGGTCGTAACTTTGGGCCCGTAGCGCTTCCGACGTCATGCTGTTTTCCTTCTCCCGCTCGAGGAGATGCTCGAGACAATCCAGCTCGGTGCGCAGGTGCGCCGCCCTCGCTTTTCGCTGCGTATACTCTGCAAGCATTCTGTCGACCGCGTCCGTGTCCATTTGCACACCCCTCTTCATTGCATATTTTCAGGCTTCAACGTCGTCACCGCGGTTCACACGCTCAATTCTGTTCCGGTCCATACCATCCGACGACGCTTACGATCACCTTTCCCTGCCTGTTCCGCCACCGTGGTCTTCCGTCCGGTCTGTCGAAGAAACAGCGATCCTCAAAATCCGGCCTGTTCCCGATCGTTCTTCTCATGACCCGATACTCGCCTTCCGATTCCGGCTCTTTTTCGCTTACGCAATAATACTTATCCATCATTTTCTCCCTCCCGTTCTTCAAAGCGCCTCATGCACTCTGCACAGCCGATACTGTCGGCCATCCCGCAGATGATCGTTCCGTCTGCCCACTGGGTGACCGCCTCGGTAAGGCAGTAACGTACAACAGGCTCCTGATACTTCAGGTGATCACCACACGATTCTGCAGGGTAAAATACGCCGCCGCGGCACCAATGCGCCTGTTCGCCCGGCAGATCCCAATCAGTCCAGCCTTTCCGCACAGGTCCTTCCCATGGGTCCGTTTTCGCCCGCAGCTCGTCATAGCAGCCGCCATGCGGGCACTTGCCCTGCCACCAGCGCATACAGTCCTTACAGATGCATGGGCCGCATCCTCCCAGGCGCGGTTCCATCAGTCCTTCCCCCTGTCTCTTCTCTTTCTTATTCGATCCATGCCCGGTCCGGCACTTCCCGGATCGCTGCATCCAGCCTGGACGTGTCGCAGAAATCCCACCTGAAGTCTTCCGTCTTTTCCACTGCCTCCTCGTACGCCTCGCTGATCTCCCGGGTGATCTTCACCAGCTTCTCGTTCTCGCCCCTGAGGATCCTCAGCGCGGCTTCCAGGCAGTCGTAACGGTACCGGACACTCATCCAGTTCTTGGCGATCGCAAAGCACAGCCCTGCGCAGTCGATCAGTTCGGTTTTCGTCAGCCGGCAGAGCTTCTTCGCCGCTTCCTTCCGGGCCTCCTCTGCCTCATAACCCATCAGGTTGAACCAGTCTTCCTCATACTCGTCGTATCCCATGAAGTCCCCGCCGCCGATCGCAGGGAAGAACAGGTCAAACCAAGGCGGAGGCTCCTCATCGTCCCAGCCGTGCAGCATGCCGATCTGTATGCGTGAGACTTCTTCGATGGATCCGCGCAGCTGCTCGCATGCCACAGCCAGATCCGTGTAGGCCATGCGGAACTCTTCCACGTCGTCCTCGTCCCCGAAGATCCGCAGCAGTTCCTCATCGTCTTCACTCATCCAGCGCACGTCGCCGCAGTCTTCCTCGATATCCAAGAGACCCACCACGATGCTTTCCCAGTTCATATCCGAGATGATCGGCTTTTTGTACCGAAGCGCCCTGGCACGATCCTTTCGCACTTCCAGGGCCTGTTCTTCACGTTCCGTCATGTCCTCGCCTCCTCACAGAAAACAAGAAAACCGCCGTCCCGTAAGACCGCGGTAGCACATTGGTATTCGTCTGTTTCGCAAGGTTTAATCCTGTCCTTAATACTTGTCTTAATACTTGTCTTAATACTGTCCCTGAAATCTCTCTGCAGGAGCCACACTCTGTTTGATCATCGTCTTGCCTGTACAATTCATAAATGGCCCTCGAAGAGATTGGGTGCTTTTCGGTTAGAATCTTCAGAATCCAAACAGATGATGCTTCTCGACATACTCGTCCACATTGCAGTGGTGTTCGTTCCAGATCTTCCGGGCCTCGTACAGGGATGCCTTGTTCGGCCCCATCTGTTTATATGGATCGGTGTCGTCATCCTCCCAGCCGCAATGGGGACAGATATCGTATCCATACAGATCATCCATCACAAAAGCGCCGCACACCGGACAATTATACTTTCCGTTTGGGCCTTTATACCGTTTGACAGTGATTTCTTCTCTCATTTTTGTTTCCTGTCTTTCTCTAATTTGTCTTCAAGGTATCCAACAGTCGATTTCCCGTGTTCCCGCCTCTTTCAGTCCTTCCGTGAAATGGCCTCCTTCGGCAATGGATCGCCATGATGCTCCTTATAAAGCATCGCGTATTCATTTACGTCACAATGAAACTGTTCCCAGATCCTGCGTCCCTCCCCGATCGTGACCCATTCGCCTCCGATATAATCGTCAGGCCCGATCCACGGAGCATATCCGTTCGCAAGCCCACACTGCGGACAGTCTTCATACGTGAAAAAATCAGAAAACGACTCCCATCCGCAAACCGGGCACGCATGCCGGCGTTTTTCCGGCCACTCCGGGAAAATGCTGTTCGTTTTATTTGTTTTTTCCTTCCCGGGCACTTTTTATCCACTCCTCCATCTGTTCAACGGTTGTTTTTCTTCCGGTATTGAGCTCATAAAATGTACTCAGGTTCCCGGTTCCGTTCACAATACCGATTTGTCGTGTCGCGTGGTCGATCCGGCATCGGCGACCATCCGGCATGAAGATCTCTTCCTGCGTTTCGGTCAGGGGTGATTCCATAAATTCCTTCGCAGAACGCTGGTACTCCGCACGGTCCATGAAGTTCATCTCCCGGCCGTGCCTGCGCATGTGCTGATCCAGTTTGCGCCGTTCAAAGCTGCCGACAGCGTAAACCGCGCCGTCTCCGTCAAGCCCATTCCGGACGTTCGGATTCTCCCGCGCTCGCCTCCGGATGTCGGCTGAAGAAGCCCCTTTCAGCAAGCTTCCGCCTCTTTGCCCCTTCCGTCCGGGATGATTCGGATAACCGTCCTCCTCCATGCCTATTATACCGTTCCAGGATTCCTGTTCAAGCATTTTCCCCAGCAGGACCATTGCGGCATACCCGCGGGGCCCCGATTCCTCCAGCGCGATCCGCTGCAGTTCCTCCCGGTCCGGCAGCAGTGCAAACGCCATTCTGCTCAGGATTTCGTTCATTTTGCCTTCTGCCTGCCTTTCTTCTTCCCCTTCCCTTCCTCGCCTGCTATCGGGCAGTACCCCGGATCTCCCTTCAGGTCCGCAAAGCTGTGGTCCATCCAGTACATCCTGATGTGCTTCTTGTTCCGCTCGCATGCCATAAAATCGCAGTCCGCGTCGCAGAACGTGATGTCCTCGCTCATCGCTCCGCCTCCCGCAGCGCCTCTCCGCCTCTCCGTTCGATCAGCTCGTTGACCGCCTCCAGGAGCAGTATCCCGAGGCATTGCGTTTCCCTGAACAGTGGGCATTCCTCCGTGCACCCGTATCCAGGATTGTACGAGCAGATCGCCAGAGCATGTGCCAGATCGCGCAGTTTCTTCTCGGTCAGCGTCTCACCCACGGCCTCCGCCATCAGCTGCAGGCTCTCATCATATGTCATCGATATCGACCCCCTTCTCCGCCAGCAGCCGTTCGATCAGGTCGAACACTATCTTTTGCATGTGGTCGGTGCACATCCCATCCTCTTTATGCGCGCAGCTTTCGCAGCCGTTCCTGCCGCAGATTCTGATGATGCGGATCAAGTTCTTCTCGCTCTCGGCGAGTTCGAAGCGCTCCTCCGCTCTGGGTCCCGGCTGTGCCCTGAGCTGTTCCTGCAGCTGTTTGATCGTCGCGAGCGCCCGTTTCGGCAGATTTTCAGTACAAAAATAGTCCTCCCGTAACGGGCATTCTTTGCAGTTCGGATTCTCCACGCAGCATTCAAGCGCTGTCACTGTCTTCGCCTGGTACTGCGTCAGATCTCCTGCTTCCATCTTGGCCTCCTCCGGCATCTCGTTTTCCTGCCAGTCAGTCATTCCGCTCCTCCTCCCACGGGAATTCCTGCACGAAATCCTCTCCCATGATCCCGCGCAGAGATTCTTTCATAAACACCGCGTATCCGTGCCTTTTCCAGCCCTCCAGAATCCCGTCCAGCCAGTCCTTTTCCGGTATTACCTTGCCCTTCCGGTTCCCGGTTTCCGCACCCACGATCATCCATTCCGGGTATGGCCCTGTCGGTTCATCTGGCTGCAATTCCTTATAATCAAACGGTTCAAGAATCGGCTCCACGCTGGCAAAATTGTGGTGCTTATCGCTCCACCAATAGATCGTGTCCGGGGCCGTGATGGTGCTTCCGTACCAGAAGTTGTCTCCATTCGGCAAAGCGTCTTTCTTTGACAGTTCTGTATACCGCGCACCGTTCTTCGTCAGGAACAAATACCGATGTTGCGGAGCCTTTCGGCACGCCTCCATCACATCGATGATCCATTCATCAGGCACCCAATCCCCAAACAAATCCGCCATACTGCATACAAAAATGTTTCTCGGCTTTTTCCAGCGCTGCGGTTCGTCCAGCTTGTACCGATGAAACGTCGGTGTGAAATCGAATGGGTACGGCTGAACTTTGCCCGCGCTGATCCCTGCTTCTCGCATATACTCATAGGTGTCTGTGCACCGTACAGGCTCGTTAAGCACTGGTAAACCCGTTAAAACGGGCATCTGCTTTGATCCGAACCGCTCCGCGATCCTCCTCGCGTAACAGTACGGGCAGTCGTGATAACACCCCGTCACCGGATTCCATGTCGCATCCGCCCAGTCGATTTTCGTCCGTTCACCCATTCCCCCTTCCCTCCTTTCCCTCCGCCACAGGCTCGTCGTCCGCATGGTCGAACATGGCACCGCAGCACCAGCAGTAATTCAGCTTCTCCTCTTCGATGTCTTCGGGGACGATGGCGTCGCACTCCGAGCAGCACCGGAACGCTTTGTAACCGTTGACTGTCACAATGTGCGCGCACCCGGTCACAGGGTCGGCCGCACGCTTCCTTTGGGTCATTTCCGCTCCTCCTCCCGCAGCGCCTCTTCCGCTTTCCGAATCACGTCCAGGACGTTCTCTCCGTTCCGGGCGCCGACCATCCAGCTCGGAGGCGTCGGCATGCCGCCCGCCTGCGGCCTCCAGATGTGCAGGCAGTATGGATGCTGGTTTACGTACTCGCTCTTCGCCGGATGATATTCTACGCAGCATTCATCCTCGCTGAAGAACACATCTTTTACCCTGCACATCTCATCCCAGGTCGGACAGCGGTCAGCGAATGATACGGACACATGATCCCAGCCACCGCCAAAGCTCCATACAACGCTTGCCCTTTTGTTCGGTTTCTTTTTGTCAAGATCGGTCATGTATCCCCTTCCTCCGTCATCGCCTGCACAGATCACGATGATCTTCCTGCAGGCAATGATCTCTTCATTCGTTTTCAAAACAAATCGCTCCTTTCACGCACTTCTATGTCCTTCTTGTTTATATTCCGGGGCGGTCTGCAGCGGCGCATACGCGGCGAAAAAGACTCTGACGAAAAAACCGTGCGTCGCGATTCCGGCTGAGAATCCCCAACGGGCTGAAGAACTGAAGGGCCAGTCGGGTAGAAGGGCCAGATTCCCATGCGGGATGCAGCCGCCCCTTGTCTGCTTATTTGTTTCCGATCATCGGTTCCCCCTGAAATGGCATTTGATCGTGCAGCCTATGCAGGCCAGCGGATTCACCTGCGCCTCGTCGCACAGGAAGCTCTGCGGATCCACCTCACCATAGAGCGCATTGGCGAATCCCGCGCGATGGATCGGCTTCTTCGGTTCCCACCGGCGCGGTCTCTCCGGGGCGCTGTCGATAGTCCCAAAGGGTGATTTCGGTTCTGGGCCAGTCCGCATAAAGCTTGTTCACCTCCGCGTAGACGATCTGGCAGTCGTCATGGTAGGCAACGTTTTGGAGTGCGTCCCCGACGACCTTAAGCACGTTGTCGAGATCGGGTCTCTTGGTCGGCCGGATGAAGTCCGCCGCCATCTGCGCGTGTTTCTTCCGGGAAACCGAAACCGGGATCGCAAAGAAGCAGTCGATGCGGATCCCCAGCTCCGTGCCCGGCTCAAACGCATCTTTCCCGGCCTGCCGTGCGTATTCCAGCTTGATCTGTGTCTCGAAATTCACGGTTTTTTCGGGTGTGTAGGCCCTGCCGGTCGCCCGGACGAATTTGGGCCGTCCCTTCCCGACCGGCTCTCCCGGGACGATGATGAAGATCTCCTGTGCATTCATACGGTTCCTCCGTTCCCGCCGCCCTTCCCGGGCATCCGCTTTTGTCCGATCCGCTCAAACGCCTCGTCGAAGTCCAGCGTGATGCCGGTCTTGTCCAGCACCTCGTCGGTCAGCTCGTAGTTGTTCAGCGCCCACACGGTTTTCTCGTCGACGGCCTTCAGTGCCCGGAAACAGCGTTCCGGACCGAAGCCGAACTCGTCGTGCAGCGCGATGCAGATGCCGGCGTAGCACGCCTTGACCACGTTCACGCCGGTCTCTTTCATGCCGTCCTCATGTCCGCGCAGGTACTCGTTCCTCAGGTCCTCCATGGTGATGCCGTTCTTCAGAAGCTCCTCGACCCGCCGGTCATGGCTGATCCGGTTCATCATCGTCCGGTGCTTGTTGATCTGCTGTTTCATGGCGGCCCGTCGTTCTTTGCGGTTCACCTTACATCGGCCTCCTTATGGAGCCGGATGATCGCCCGGCCGCCGGTCGCCATCGTGTGGGCGAAAACCGTCTCGTCACCCAGCTCCTGCCTCAGGCGCCGGTTCTCGATCCGCTCGTCGTCCAGAAGGCGCCGCAGCTCCCGAAGGTCGTTCAACGCGGCTTCACGTTCCACGTCGCGGCCTTTCCGGAATGCGCGCTCCGTCTCCAGCTCCTGCCGCCTCCGGCTGCTGCTGGAAAGCAAGCCTTCCAGCTTCCTGCGCTGTTTCTCCATGCGGATCCCCATGACCGCGCCGAACAGGATCACGGTCGCCATGCCTCCGAAGTAGCTGATGATCAACTGGCTCATTTGTTCTTCCTCCTTTGTGCAGGCACGCCGGCCTGCCTCGTCCTTTCCGTCCTTTCCCCAAAGGGTTTCTTCTTACGCTCGCAGGGCCTTTTATTCACAAATTTGGGGCATAAGAAAACCGCTGCCTTTTTCGGGCCGCGGTTCTTCGCGTACGTTGTTCGGTTTTGGGGCCTGAGGTTACGGCATTGGCAGGATATCCGCAATGCCTTTTGCCGCCTTGTACATTCGCTTCATGACGCTGTTCTCGCTGAGATATTCCAGTCCTTTCAGCGTGATGCGCGGAAAGGCGATGCTCGTGAACGTGTTCCCGGCAGCGTCCCGCGCGATCGTGATGCCTTTGACGTATTCCTCATCGGCAAGCATCTCGATCAGGTGGGTCCAGCGCTGTTCGCTGATGCCGAGCGTCTGGGCGGAGATGCCCTTCGCATCGAATTCCTCCGCGTCCATTGCACGCTCCAGTGTCCGCAGGATCCGGTAGATGACCCGGAAGTTCTCGTCCATCTGTCAGTCCTCCATCGGCAGCTTGTCGGAAGGACGCTTCTTAAATCGCATAGCATACTCGTTCACGTCGCAGTGGTACTTGTTCCAGATCCAGCGTCCTTCATTGATCGTGACCCATTCACCGGAAACCAAATCGTCAGGATCGATCCAGGGCGGGTATGCGTCTGCAAGTCCGCACTGCGGACAATCCTCATAGGTATCAAAGTCGTAAAAGGATTCCCATCCGCATACTGGACAAGCATGGCTTGTCTTTTCCGGCCATTCCGGAAAAAGGCTATTTGCTTTTTCCTTGTTTGGCAATTTTGATCCACTCCTCAATTTTCTCTACAGTCGACTGTTTCGAAGTATCCAGTTCGTAATACGTACTCAGGTTCCTGTCCGCCTTCACAATGCCGATCATCTTTGTCGCATGATCGATCCGGCAGCGACGTCCGTCCGGCATGGAGATTTCTTCCTGCGTTTCGCTCAGCGGGGACTCCATGAATTCCATGGCGGCGCGCTGGTACGCCGCCTTATCCCTGTATCCCAGATCATAACCGTGCTTCTCCATATGCCGCTCCAGCTTGTGCTTTTCAAACCCGCCCACCGCGTGGAAGGTGTCGTCCCCGTCCAGCCCGTTGCGCACGTTCGGGTTTTCCCTCGCCCTCTTCCGCAGGTCGGCGGAGGAGCTGCCGCGCGGAAGGCTTCCACCTCCGGCCCGTCCGGGATGGTTCTCGTAGCTGTCCCCCGCAGGCTCCATTATAGCGTTTTCCGGCTTGCTTTCAACCGTCTCCCGCTCCATGCTTTCCAGTGCCAGCAGCAGGATCCGCGCGACCGTCCTCGTTGCGCCCGGCCGTCCGGAAGCGGCCCGTCTCGCTTCGTCCTCGGTCATCCTTCCGACCCGCCGGAACGCCCGTGTGATCTTGTCCATCGTTTGTCTCCGCTCACAGGTTCCGGACCAATCGCTCCGGGATCACGAAGGTCCTGGGGCGTTTCGGGCGGCTGAAGTCGCAGTTCAGCAATGCCCTGCGGCAGCGCTGCCTGCGCTGTTCTGTTTTTGAATCCCGTAGGCACTCCGCAGCGAACCAGGCAAGGCCCAGCATGACCATCAGCTTACAGCCGGTGTCCGCCGGTTTCAGGAACATCAGCCAAAGCATCAGCACGGCGGCGCAAAGCCTTGCGATCCATCGAAGCGTTGTCCTCACGTCTCCGCCCCCTTCCTGACCGTCAGCTCGATGATCTCTGCCGGCGGCCTGTCGCCATAGTATTTCGGTCCTGTAGACGCCCACTCGTCCTGCGTGTAGACAAAGGAGCAGTTGATCAGCCCCGATCCCTGCCGCTTTGGATGGACCTGCGAGAACAGCAGGTCAGCCTGAAGGTGGTCGGTCGCCCGTACCTCGACGTAATCGTCGCGGCCGAACGGAAACTCCGGGTCGCTCCCGAAGGTGTAATAAAAGCTCCTCATGGATGCTGCCTCCTCAGATCTCCGCGATCAGCGATTCCAGCTGCTCATCGGTGTACTCGCGCTGGGTGTAGTTCTGCTCCGCCACGCGGCGGGCCCGTTTCCCGGCTTTTGCCGCGGCGCCGTCACTGCGCTCCGCGTCTTCCCGGACAGCGTCCTTCACCCAGTTGCGAATCGTGTAGTAATGCGACTTGTATCTGTCCCCGTGGGACCCGATGTAATTGTTCAGGCGCTCGATGCAGGCCTCCGTGAAAGCCTCGCCGAACTCGCCGACCAGACGGTCGTGCTCCTCGTCCGTCAGGCGCACGAACGCCCCGTACGTACGCGTGCGCGCGCGCGCGTTCTTACTCTCTTCTTTAAGTTCTTTAATACAAGTATCGGTATTTACGTTAAGTAACATGGGGTCGCAACTTGGTTGATAACTTGGTTGATAACTTGGTTGGTTCTCTTTGTCCTGTCCGCGACAGCCCTTATTCTGTAAGGGTTTCCGGGTTCGTGAACTTGGTTGATCACTTCGCGTGGAACTTGGTTGATAACTTGGTTGATGCCGTTCAACAGCATCGATTCCGGTGCCCTGGTACTTCTCCCAGTTCCGGATCGTCACGATGACCGCCCGGCATCCCTGTGAAGTCGCAAGGTTGATTTCGCCGGTCGATTGCAGGTGGCCAAGGGCTGTCCGGACCTGCTGGACCGACAGCCCCGTATCCTCCGCGAGCTGCCGGCGCCCGATGATCACCTGGCCGGGACGGAGGGTGGTCCGTCCCTCCGCCCGTTCCTCCCAGGCCGCCCGGAGAAGCAGGTGTACGAACAGGCACAGCGTCTCGGGCGATCCGATCCATTCCCAGTCCAGCAGCTTCCGGTGCAGCTTGATGTACCCGCCCGTCAACCCCTGTCACCTCCTCCCCGGTCGGCGGGATCCTGTTGTCAGCGTTCGGCGGGCTTGACCTCCGCTTCCGTGCGGATGACTTCGCCGCTTTCATGGTCGACGATCTCGGCGTCTGTGTAGACCGCAGGATCAGACGGGACTTCCGTCATGTCAGGCGCGATGTCGCGCCGGATCGTACCGTCCGCCGCGAGCTGCCGCGCAAAATCGCTCTTGAGCGGCGCGTACTTGAGCACCCTCTTGAGCACCGTTTTTTTGGCCATCTCCTCAAAAGAAGTTCGCCAGGGGCTGGTTTCGGAGTCATAAGCCTTGCTGTACCGGCGTGCGTGCGCACGGACGTCATCGACGCTCATCACTTCGAATCCGAAGCCGCCGTCCTTCGTCTTGAACATGCCGTAGAATGCCACCGGGTCGCCTTTGTCGGCGCCCATGTACGGTCTGTGCGTCAGTTTCGGCTCAAGGCCGAATTCGTAGTCAAAATCGTCCTTGGCGTACACCGTGTGCGCCTGGATGACGCTGATCTCTCCGCTCCTGTACGCCAGGTCGATCAGGCCCTTGTACCCGAGCTGGAACTGCGTCTCCATAACGCCATGGTTACGATATGGGATCAGGTACGCCTGGCCGAGCGGCGTGTTGGGTTCCATGCCCAGCTGCGCGGCCGTCATCATGGCGGCCAGGAAGCTCTGCGGCGTGCTCTGCTGCAGCTGCGGGTTCCCGCTGAGGGCGCTGAGCGTGATGCGGGTGAAGCGCTCCGGCGTCATCACCGAGGGCAGGGCTCGCTGGATCTCGCTCTTCATGCTGTCGACGTACTGTTTGAGTGTGGTCTGCTGTTTGCGGTCGGACGGCGCTTTCGCCGTAGCCTGCTGGATCGCGTTAGTCGTCATTCCGGTCTCCTCCGTTCTTCTTCACTCTGAATACTCTCGTTTTGCTTTCCTTCATCCAGGGCGTGAGGTCCACGTCCGGACGTGCCTTCACAAAGGCTTCGCGGTCGAATGTCCTGCGCGTTTCGGTTTTCCAGGTCGCCGTGTACGTCTCGCCGACGCCGCGCTCGCAGTCGCCGAGATCCTGCTTGATAACGGCGGAGATGCCGTCCGCCTCCTTCTTGAGCGCTTTGATCTGCTCCTGGATCTCCAGGTACCTTCCAAGGTCCCCGCTCCGTCCGAACAGTTCGACAGAACCGTCATGGCTCTCCGGGTGCGCAGTGATCAGCGCTTCACCGTCGGCAGCCGTCACGACCGGTTCCTCGTCCCGCTCAACGTACCGCCAGAAGTCCGCCTCCGCTTTCATCAGCGCGGCGATCTCGTCCTCGTCCCTCGGGACTTCGTAGATGTGCAGGCCCTCCTGCAGCACAAGGGCCGCGATATACGCTTTCCTGGCCCCTGTGACCGCGAGGTAGTGCATCACCTGCACGTAGTAGTTCTGTGGGAATTCACCGTTCGCAAAGCGCTTCAGGCTCAGCCTGGACGCCGTTTTGCACTCGAGGATCGCCTCCTCGCCGACGACTTCCCTGTCGATGTTGGCATGCGCGAACGGGAACGCGTCGTTCCGAAGGATCGCGTTGCGCCGCCGCACTTTTTTTCCGGTCGCCTCCGTGAAACGGCCGGCGACGTAGTCCTCCAGGTCCGTCCCAAGGCGCATGGCCTCGGTCGGCTCCTTCGGTGCGGACCGCCCCGTCTTGTCCAGCCAGACGCTGTAGGGCGTGCTCCATTCGCTCATTCCGATCACCGCCGCGGCGTCGCTTCCGCCCAGGGAACCGCGCCGCAGGGCAAGCCAGTCGTCCCGCGACATGCCGCGCGTGGAGATCTGCGTCAGCATCGTTCGTCCCTCCTGTCGATCCCCTCGGAGCTCTCCTCCGCCTCCATCTGCCGGATGTCCAGCAGTTCCAGCAGGTCGCTGTACGTCATTCCTTTGCGATCCAGAAGGTCGAAGACGCTGATCGTCTTCAGGCAGTCGTCGCAGACGCAGGCTCCGTCGACATCCCAGTAAACGGCGCCCACGGGGATCGGTTCCCCGCACTCCTCGCACGTCAGTCCGCTCATCCGCGGCGCATAGTTCGGGCAGCCGGGCGGGCAGTGCAGCTGATGACAGTATTCACACATGCTCCGCACCTCCTCTGCCGGATGCGACGTGCTTCCGCAGCCATGCATGGTACTCGTCCGCTGGGATCCTGTAGTTGCGGCCGACCCGGAACACCGGAAGTCCTTCCGAGCGGATCCACTGGTCCAGCTGGGGCAGGCTGACCTTGGCCAGCGCTGCCGCTTCCTTCCGCGTGTACATTCCCGGATCCCTGTATGCGTCCGTGCCGGCACGCTCCGCTTCCAGCTCTGCCAGGCTCTCTTTCACGGCCGCCTTCAGCAGCGCCCGGAACGTGTTCTCGAAGCCGGCGTCCGCGCTTTTGTTCATGGCGTCCTGCATTTGTTCTTCCTCCTTTGTCGTCGAAAAAAGCGCAGTCTTTCGAATGCGCATGGTTTCTGGTATCCTCTTTTTGAGGTGATCGTATGGGTACTCCGTTTTCCGAAATCCATCTGACAAGATCTGAGATCCGCGCCCTTGCTCGATTGAAGCGAAGCAGGAGGATCACAGAAGATTTTTACAACGCCATATGGCCTTTGGGTTTTACCGAACTAAAAGAATGCAAAATCAGGCGACATAAAAAATGCACTATGATCTGCATTTCCGATAAAGGACGTCGTTATCTGGAATATCGGAAAAGTCTTCGAAATGACAGGCGATGGACACGAATTCTGTCAATCATCGCAATAATCATTTCTCTTGCTGCACTACTTCTTGAATTTCAGGGACGCGGACTTCTTCCGTGGTTTTGACCGGGAAGAAGACCTTGAGTGCGATGGACGTAAGGCTGATCAGGATTGCCAGGATGCTGGCGATGATGGAAAACCAGTCTTTATCCGAATACATGGGTTCCTCCGTTCATGTCCCAGGTCCGGCGGAGAGGCTTGCTCCCCGCCGGTTTGTCAAGCCTTCCCCTTTGGGGAAGGTGTCAGCCGTAGGCTGACGGATGAGGTTTTATGTCAAAACATGTCGTTTCGTGTAGCATCTTGTTGTCTTCAATGTTCTTCGTGTACTCTCGCCCTCCCGGGACCGATCACGCCTGGTGCCCTCGCTCGCAGGTCTCTGGCCCCTGTATCGCCGCGCAGGCTGCGCTTCCGGCGCTCTGGCTCCGTCCGGTCAGGTTCGTTTCCGTTATTCGGTTGTCAAGGTCCGGTCCGTTCACTCGGCCTGCCTCATCAGCGGCGGGAGGCCGTCCCCGCCGGACAGTGGCTATGGCCACTGTTTCGGCTTATCAAGCTGTCTTAAAATGTTCTACATCTCGAACTTGCTTGGTAAAAAAATATAGTCCAACCTGTTCCTGTGGTATGTCCAATTCTTTGCAAATCTCTTCAATCTCGTCTTGTCTAAATGATAATTTGTTATTCAATTTCAATGAGATACTGCGCTCTGAAACATTGATTCGCTTAGCAAAATTAGCTTGTGTACCACACATTTCCGTGATACGGCCAAGCAGTTTCCGATAATCAAATAACATGTTTTGGGCCTCCTTCGCATGGTTCGATATGTCGTACTTCTGAATCATAGTCCTTAATATCGAACTTGTCAACGGGTTTTGATAAATTTTTTCGAATTTTCGAACATTTTTGTTGAACGAATATTCATCGCATGTTAAAATGCTGTCTGTAAGGGGTGAATTAATATGTCAAAAAAATCTTCAACTTCTGAGCGTTTAAAGGAAATTATGACCAACCGCAATTTGAAGCAGGTTGAAATATTGGAAATGTGCAAGCCTATTGGTGATAAATACGGGATCAATATCAGCAAAGGCCAGATCAGTGAATGGGTAAAAGGAAGAGTAAAACCGGGATCGGATAAGCTTACTGTACTTTCTGAAGCTTTGAATGTATCGCCAGCCTGGTTGATGGGTTACGATGTGCCAATGACTGACCAAAAGCAGGATGTTCCTTCCCCCTCCCTTCCGGACTCCCCGGACATCCTTCCGATCGCGACGCAGAAGATCCCGCTGCTGGGCGACATCGCGTGCGGGCAGCCCACGGAGCCGGGCGACACCTTCGAAGCCTACGTCGAAGCCGGCTCGGAAGTCAAAGCGGATTTTGCCCTTCGCGCCCACGGGGAATCCATGACCGGCGCGCGGATCCTGGACGGCGACGTGGTCTTCATCCGCTCCCAGCCGGCTGTCGACGACGGGGAGATCGCCGCGGTCATGATCGATGGCGAAACCACATTGAAACGCGTCCGCCATGCCGGCGACGACCTGGTCTTATGGCCCGAAAACCCCTCCTACCAACCGATCATCATCTCCTCCGACTCCGAATCCGACGTCCGTGTTATCGGCAAAGCCGTCGCCTTCCAGAGCGATGTGAAGTGATCGTATAACTTTATATTCCGTATTGCCAAACAGGCCATCTATCGTTTATACTGTAAATGTTAGAGCCCAGCACGCTGAGGTACTTTGCAGTACAAGCGAACCACGCTGGGACTTTTTTTATGGAGGAAACCGGATGAGCAGCCCGCTGAAAGCAGCTTTTTTTGTTTCAATTTGCTTGTGTATGTTTGCATGAACATGAATCGTTACAAAACAATGTTGACAGTATATACTCACTGCTTTAAAATGCTTTCGACAGAGCGACCGGATTTATCCGGAGCCGGAGAGTATCCACCCGCTTGCGGGCGAGGGCTCTCTTTCTTTATGCCTTTTGCAGAGGGATTTGATATCTGAAGGAAACGAAACCGTGACAAATTGTCACAGTTTGAAGATGACACCCCCGGACGAAAAAAGCGATTATCGGATATGGCATTAACAGATCTGCTCTGCTTGATTCCGCGCAGGAAAAAGCCGCCCGAAGGCGGCAGGATGAGACCTTGTAGATTGCAATACTCTGAAAACTCTGTCTGAAATAACAGGATGGCTTCGAATAAATGTGAACCGATTGAATCAGCCGTGCATTATCAACTATTCCCTTCCAGAAACCGGCTTGAGTGAAATGTTTTTATGATCATTCAATATGTATTTCCAGTTTTGCGGAAACCCAATTAAAGGGAGTTGAATCAATGAGAGATTTCTTTCAATTAATTCGTCCAGATGAAGAACAAAATGCTTTTTATTTAAGTCATCAGGCAAGAAGCGTAATAACGCCACGATATATGCAAACAATGTGTCTTGTGAAACATCGGGATTTGATCGAAGGAAAGCCCCTCCAAGAGACACTTTGGGTGAATAGATTAGATTATACAGACGTCCATAATGTGCACAGGCATTCCGAAGAACAGAAAAACAATGAAGCCAATTTGTCAAATGTGGAGCGTCCATATTCATCTGGGATGCTATTAAATCTTTGTCATGCTTATTCATATTGCTGTAAAGCTTTGACAATGTTGAAAATGACATAAGCTCGACTGCACACCAAATTGGCATCTTACCGCCAAACGCATGAATATGATGACTAACGAAGGGTTGGGATGCGTTTTGGGCAATCAAATCCTGAAGAGTATTCAAATATTCTTCGTGATAAAGTTGGTTTTCAAAAAATGAACTGTTATAGTGCGCGCCACCATCTTTGTTATGTAACAATGAAAAGGTATGAGCAATAATAGACCGAGCATATATTTCTGCAGATTCAAGTGCAACCATCAAATTGCGCCGCATTTCTTCGTCGAATGACATTAGCTTGACAATGTGTTCAAAGGTAGTACCCTTTTGATATTGGTCGTTCGGTTTCTGAAATATGAACGCATAGCCTGAAAAACGGTAATAATTTGTTCTCTGTAAGAAAATATGAGCAGCTTTGATATCGGTGATTTCCATGTTTCGCGATTTAAGCAATTCAATTTGCTCATCTATCGTCAGTGCCGGTTTCAACTGTCTCATATCTGCCTCCAAAAAAGAATCGGGAGCCATCAAACAATCGGCCCCCGATTGGCCCCCTGGTACGCTTGCAAAGCAGAGGCGCGGGCAGCTCTGTCTTATTTAGTATATAGATAGCGGTATGTATTTGTCAATCGCTACAAACTGTATATATGAATGATATTTTGTACCACATATAGC
>Ga0310694_10000390_pt1 | contig 59115 bp, 79 predicted proteins | sample 174DNAGHGhighgp2_FD_203884 | JGI IMG/M metagenome (GOLD analysis project Ga0310694, IMG submission 203884) | Sheep rumen microbial communities from Palmerston North, Manawatu-Wanganui, New Zealand - 1742 DNA GHGhigh gp2 (v2) (version 2) | ecosystem: Host-associated > Mammals > Digestive system... | reverse complement strand
TATAATGGCCTGTTCCCGGTTCAGGCCGGGAATTTTCCCCGTAAAGGCCAGCGTTTCCCCGGCAAACGGCCCCGCGCCGTTGCCCATGGGGGCGCTGCTGTCCGCGTCGGCGGCAGGGCGGGCGGCCTTTTTCCCGGCCCGCAGCGCCCGCAATTCGCGTTCCGCTTCCAGCGCCTGGCGCTTGTATTCGGCCAGCTTGCGGGCCGCTTCCAGCTTCGCGGCCTGCCGTTCCGCCGCCGCGGCCTTGCGTGCTTCCGCCCTGATTTTCCTGGCGGCGTCCGCCGCTTCCCGTTCCCGCTGCCGTTCCGCCGCCTGCCGTTCCGCTTCTTCCCGGCGGGCGGCTTCTTCCCGTTCCTGCCGCGCCTCTTTGATCGAGCGCCCGGCGGCCTGGAAAATGGGAATCAGCACGCAAAGGGCCAGCGTGCCCAGGAGCAGGCCGATGAACAGGCCGTAAATGTCCACGGTTTGCAGCAGATAATCAGATACTTGCTTCATGGTGTTTCCCTCCTTGCGGTTTTCCGCGACGATCCCTGGCGGGGAATCGTTTCGGGCCGTGACCGGCGGCCCATCGTCAGGCGGAATGTCCCCGCGCCGTTGTCATGCGGCGCGGCGGGGCTTGCTGGGGGCTTCTTTCAGGGCCGTGAAGCGCTCCTGCACTTTCAGCGCGGCGCGGTAGGCTTTCCAATTCAGGCCCTTCACCCAGGCTTTCAGCGACGGCGTATAGTAAAAACCGGCCTCTTTTACAATGGCCCGCGCGGCGTCCGTCGGCACGCTGTCGAACCGGATCATAACGCGGTCAAAGGTGATGGAAAAGTCAATCGTATAGCCCAGCCCCCGGATTTTCTGCCCCGCCCAGGTCTTTTCCGGGATGGGGCCGTGGGCCTGCTTCGCGGGATCGGCGGCGCGGGCGGCGCGCCGTTCGGCCCGCTGGCGTTCCTTTTCCGCTGCCGCTTCGGCCTGGGCGATGCGTTCCGCTTCCTGGGCGGCGCACATGGCGGAAATGTAATAGGGGCTTGATTCGTCGATGGTGATTTCTGCTTTCTTGCCGTTGCCCAGGTCGATTTCCGCGACCGCGTTTCCCGCGTACAGGTGCCACACGGCCGGGAACGTTTCGCCCGTCGGCATGGTCACGGCGTGGGCCGTGAAGGTCGGCGCGGCGTCCTGCGTTTCCTTCGCCGCTTCCAGCGCTTCCAGGGCAAACATGAAGGCCGCCGCTTCGCGGTCGCTGGAAACGAAGTCGCCGCGATACTTTACGAATGCCCCGATGAATGCAGCGCCGTCGGCGCTGGCCGCGTATTCGTCGAACGCTTTCACGGCTTCATGATACCCCGCCACGTTATCCCGGGCATTATAGAGGGTTTCATATTCGCGGTTGAATTGCCCCAGGAAGGTGTCAAGCTGGACGGCGGGCGCGGCGTCGGTGGAAATGGCGGCGGGGCGTTCCGCCGGTTCGTCGGGCGTTTCAATCGGCGCGGGTTCGGGGCTGAACTTCATCATGGCCCCGGCCAGCTGGTCAAGGTGGGCGCAATGAATACGGTTGGTGTAAATGCCGTGTTCAATGGCGGCGGTTTCGTCAAGGCTGTTTTCGATGCTGGCGGCCCAATCGGCGGCGCGGCGGCTGATTCTGCCATCCCAGGCGGAACGGTTGACCAGCGTTGCCACGGCGACCACGGCGGCGTCATAGCCCACGGCGTCCACAAATTTTTTGATCGTGTCGGCGGGCGTGCTGCCGATGGTTTCGCCGTAGATGGTTTCCAGCGTGCGGACGTTGGCTTTCAGGCCGTTCAGCATGGAGAAATAGGCTTCCCGGTTTTCGGTGCACATAGAATGCAGATTTTCGATGGTCTTCATGATTTGATACCCCTTTCAAAAATATTCGGTGTTGGCGGTTTTCCGCGACGGCCCCGGCGGGGCCGTTTCGACAAGTAACCGGCTTGTCATCATCAGGCGGATTCGGGCAATTCTTCGCGCTGCTTCGCTGTCATCCGGGCGCTGCCGTACATCATGCGGATCTCGTCCAGGCTGTACTTCTTTTTGCCCCGGCGGCTATACCCGTCTTCGTGCCAGTACCACGCGGATTTATTCGCGCTCCACCGATACCCGGCGGCCTTGAAAACGTCCTTGTATTCGCGGGTGTTGCCGGTGCACCATAGCCACGCCCCGCACAGCTCCACCATCACCCCGGCCAGGTTGATCACGGCCAGCACGGCGGCCCGGAAAGCGGCGGGGGTTTCGCGCTCCTGGGGCTGGTATTCTTCGCCCTGGGCGTTTACCTTCGGCAGGATCTGGGAAAGCCGGTCGTATTCGGCATTTATCGCCGCCATGGTTGCGTCATCGCCCCCGCAGTCGGGATGATGAATTTTCGCCAGCCGCTTGTATTCGGCCTTGAGTTGATCCAGGTTCCTGCATTCGGTGAAAAACTTTGTCATGGTCATTATCCCCTTTCGTTTTTGTGTTCGGTGTTGGCTTGTTTCGTTCGGTGTACCCCGTCCGATGTTCCCATAATATCACGGTGTACCCCGTTTGTCAACCCCCTTTTTCAAAAAATTTTTTCGCCGCTGAAAAAGGGGTTGCAGGCTTTGCTTTAGCACTGATACATCCCGTGTTCGTAGATGTCCCCGTCCAGGTCAATGTAAATGATTTGGTCATATTCGCCCCAAGCGCTGCTTTCTGGATCGTCGGGGTTGTATACGTCCACCGTCCAGATTTTGCTGTCTTCGATGGCGTGCCGGATACCGGCGGCGCGGCCAGCGCTCCAGGCCCCGGCGGCGATAGCGGCGGCGGCCAGCAGGGCCGCGATGATGCAGATGATTTTCTTCATGGTGTCAAGCTCCTTTCGTGATTCGTTTTTTCGTTCGGTGCCGTTCCCGGCGACGAGAAAAGCATAGCACAAAAAAGCGGCCCCGACGGGAGCCGCCCCTTTTTCCGGGCCAGGTAATCCCCCTTCGGGGGATTAAAAAAATTTTTTTGAGGCCCAACGTGCGCGTGGGCGTTTTATGTTCCCGCGCGCGATAGGGGACAGCCCGCCGCCGGTCGCCTGGTGCCCCTGCTGCCCCTGGTGCCGATGCCCCGATGATGCTACCCCGTCGCCGTGTCGATCCGCCGCCGGTACCGGATGGAGCAGCCCGCCGCCGGTACCGGATGGAGCAGCCCGCCGCCGGTACCGGATGGAGCAGCCCGCCGCCGGTCGCCTGGTGCCCTGCTGCCCCTGCTACCCTGCTGCCCCTGCTGCCCCTGGTGCCCCTGCTGCCCCTGGTGCCGCCGATGCCGCCGACGGTGGAGAGGATCCCCCCGCCGGTCATCCGCTGCCCCTGCCGTTGTCCTTCGCCGTGCCGGATCTGCCGCCCCTGGTGCCCCTGCCGCCGCCGGTCGCCGCTGCCGACGGTGGAGAGGATCACCCCGCCGGTCATCCGCTGCCCCTGGTGCCGCCGCCCTGATGATGCTGCCGCCGCCGGTCGCCGTGCCGGATCTGCCGCCCCGAAGGGGCGAAGCCGCTGCCCCCTGCCGCCGAGGCCACCGCAGCGGGGGGATAAGGGGGGCAATACCCCAATAGTTTTCTCTACCCCTTCCTTGGGTTTCCCCGCGCCGTTTTCCGCCGCATTTTCGCCCTGTCCATCCCACCACATTGTAATTATCCTCGTTCCTCGGATAATTACAATGTGGTGCCGCCCCGCCGCCCTCAGTACCTTTTTTCCTTTACCGAGGAACGAGGTAAAGGAAAAAAGGTACTGTGCCCTTCCCGCGGCTTTTGCGCGGCCGCGGAGAGCCCGGAATTTCACTAAATTTTGTATAAAAAATGGTGATTTCATTCACCTATAAATGCATGTCGCGTGTGCGCGTGCGCGGTTTAATGTAGGGTTATTTTTTCTGCGTCGAATTTGCGCGGTGCCCAAAAATGAAAAAAGACCGGAAAACTATTTCATTCCGGTCTATGATAAACATTAGTAACCGCATTAGTAATACAATTATATTTTTGAATATAGAAGCATATTATTTACAATTAACCGATCATCTGCACTATCTTCAGGGGAGACACAAAACCGGCTATTTTGGGTTATTTTATGTTATATATGGTAAAAGAAAATCCCGAATCATACAGATTCGGGATTTCTGGCGGAGAAGGAGAGATTTGAACTCTCGCTACGATTCACTCGTACTACTCCCTTAGCAGGGGGGCAGAAAACCCTTATAAATCGCCGAAAAAGTATCAGGAATTAGTAATAGCACTGTATTAGAATTATATCTTATTCACGGATGCGATCTTGTCAGCAAGGGGGATTCGGACGTAATTCTTGAGCGTGGTCAAGTAGTTGGCGTGGCCGCCGACCTCGGCAATGATGCCGCCCTGGACGCCCTCGGAGGTCATGCGGGAGAAAAAGAAGTGGCGGCAGGTATGGGGCGGCAGGTGGCGCAGACCGGCGCGGTCGATGGTTTCCCAGTAGGCGTTATAAAAATTGTCCTCGTTCATTTCCAGCAGCTTCTTTCTGCGGCCATTCATCAAGCGCTGGATCAGGGGCTTGATCTTCTCATGAATGGGGATTTCCCGGTTGGTTCCCGCTTCGGTTTTGATGCCGCCGATCATATAGCTTTCGTCCAGGTGGATGTCTTCAAGATAGATGGTTGACAATTCCCCATATCTCAGCCCGGCATAACACATAATGAGCACATAGGCCGTGAAGGGATGGGCTTCATAATCTTTCCAGAGGGCGTCCACTTCTTCCTGTGTCCATACTTCGCGCTTGGCTTTCGGCGCGTCAAAGGGCACATCCACATATTCGGTTTTATTGTAGTGGACGATTTCTTTTTTGATGGCGATGCCATACAGATGGGACATGAGCACTTTCATATCATGCGCGGGATAATAGGATTCCGTCTGCTGCTCGATCATGGTTTCCATGTCCGAAACAGTGAGGGTTTGGATGCCGCGAAACTCCATCTCCTTCCAACGGTTCCAGGCATAGCCCATTTTGTTGCTCTGGCTCTTGGACAATTTTTTATATTCGCTGCCCGCGATATAGAGGTCATGCAGTTCGGTCAAGGTTATGTCCTTGGGGATTTCATAGGTGGCGATCAGGCCGGGCAGGGCCTTGATGGCGTCGCCTTTCTTGGCAAAGGTTTTTGATTTGGTTTTCCTGCGGCGCTTCCCATCCTCATCCTTATACCAGCCGACGGTTACGATGGCGATGTAGCCCCCGCGCTTCAAGGGGAAGACACTTCCCTGGCCGTTGCCGCGCTTCTTCGGGCTGCGCTGCCGCTTTTGCTGCGAGGCACCGCAGAAATTGCAAAACGCAAAATCATCGGGGATTTCCCGCTTGCATTTCACACAAAGCATGGTTTACTCCTTTACAAATTTGACTTGCCATGCTATAATAACAAAGTCATGGCAATTCGGTGTTGGCGTGACATCTGCCTCGGCTCCCACCCTTGGAGCCGGGGTTTTTTTAATGCGGGTTGCAATGCCCACAAGGCTTATAGCCCATTTGCGTGACTTCCTTGTACGTTCCGAAATAATCCACACGGTTAGAATCCTTGATTTTCTTCACATCCCTGCATGTTGGCTTATGAAAGCGCTTCGTATTCCGATTCAAGACATAATTGGTGCCCGGAATCGGCGTGGAAGCTGCCGTTGCCTTGGGCGCGGCGGTCTTTGAAACGGCCTGCGTCTGCCGCTTTGCGCTGGTTGGAGATGGCGCTTTTGTTGGCGCGGGCGTCATGAACGGAGTGGAAGCAGATTGCGGCGTTCCCTGTGGATTGCTGAACACATTGACAATGCTGGCCGCTATTCTGTTCACAACTTCCGGGGATACAGTAATCGGCGCGGAAGTTGGAGCAGGAGAGGGAGAAGGGGCAGGAGAAGAAGACTTTACCGGGGCAAGAGTATAAGACGGGTAAGATACGGCGGCGCTGTTGGAATACGATGTTCTTTTATGCGCAGAAGGAGCTTCGTTCAGATAATTTGTGACCGCAAGGAAACCGCCTATCAGAACAATAATCAGCATTAAGGCGGATGGAAAACTGAAACTTTCTTTGCCGTGATACCTTTTTCTATATCTTTTCGGATAAACAGGGAGACGAATGGTAGATTTTCGGCTATACCTTCTTCTGCGTCTTCTCATAATGATTATTTATCCTTATAAGCCGGAATTATCGTTATGTATTTCCTCTAACAATTTTTGCCACTCTTCGCGTAACCTGTTTACATTGCAACAATTAAAAGAACGCCGTCATCAAGCAATAGACTAAAAGTAGCATTTTCGCCATAATAGAAAACAACTTCATCCCCATTAAAGATACTTTCATTTTTTGCATCATAAACAGCAAACATCTTGTCAAGAATACTTGTCGATAAATCAAGAGCTAAATACTTTTCTTTCGCAATGGAGACTTCATTTGAAAGGTCTGGAGCACCCTTTTCTATAGCTGCGAAAAAGGCAAGCGCTTTTTCTCTTTGATGATCCCCACAATCGGTATAAATAAAATCGAGCATTGCGGCGCTTGCTTCAAATGTGGAACTATTATAATACACATAGAAATCATCAATTGATTGTACGTTTAATGTATCTGATAACTTCATTGAATGAAAATCACCACCGCTTACACCTTCTATTCCAAACAATTCGCACCAGACTGCAAAATTAGCGCATATAATTGGAGTAGAGCCGGCATTTAAAGCAAAGGCATTAAATGGAACACATACAGCAAAAAATATGGCGAAAAATAAAAACATCTTTTTCATCTTGGCTTCTCCATTCTGTATTTTTCTAATGAGACTACGCCGTGACATACGTAGTCTCTTTTTCTTTACTCTGCTGATTAAGCAAGAATTGGATATTGCTTAGAATGTTGGACTTATTATCTTTTGTCAACTTTCTGTATTGAAGAACGAGTTGGATTTCGGCGGCTGTAAGATCGAATGAATTGCTGATTTCTATATCTTCGCTTATTCCCATTAAATAATCGGCAGTTACCCCATATAGGCGGGAGAGCTTTTTTATATTTTCTCTTGACGGTATCTTTATTCCACTTTCCCATTGGCTAACTGTGGGAGGTTTGACGCCTACTTCTATTGCTACTTGTTTTTGGCTCAAATCCATTTTTTCTCTACAAGCACGGAGTCGGTTCATTTGGCAACCCTCCTTTTAAATTATTATATACCTTGCAGGTATTTCTATCAACGAAAAATAAATAGCTACTGGGTATTGACAATTAACCTCAGGCTATGCTATATTATAGCCACTGGTTAACTTTGGAGGTGAGAGATTGAGGTCGTGGCTCCGCGAGATACGCTTGAATAAGAAATTGACCGAAGCGGACGTGGCAAGACGCGCCGGGATAGCTCAGCCTTTTTACCACAACATTGAAATGGGATTCAAAAATCCATCTGTTGTTACCGCAAAAAAAATAGCGGACGTTCTGGGTTTTTCCTGGACGCGCTTCTATGAGGACAATAACGGGAAGGAGGGCAAGGCGGGATGAATCGGCATGAAGTTGTAAAGCATTTCCAACAAACGCTTACTGCGCTTGGAAAATGCATGGATGTAATGCTGGAAAACCCAGATGATAAAAATGCGCTGCACATCTGTACTGTGGCCTCCAATGGACTGTATCTGCTTTGCCTGAAGCTGATACACAACACAGAAGAAACGGCAACGCCTGAATTACTGGAGGAAATAGCAAAAGGCGCGGGACTGCTAACAAAAGCGTGCGAGGCTTTTGCAGAGAACCGCGCCGGGATTGATAACGTGACAGAAGCGCTTAGAACGTTGCACACTTTCCAGCTTTGCAGGCAGACTATTGAAGACTTCACCAGAGCTTCAAGGAATCCGCTGCCAATCGCCAAGGCTTCCGCTGACTAAGATGAAAGCCGTGTCCCAATCCGGATTTCCCGTTGCCCAGGAAGCAACATTATCCGCAAGGCTGGCCGGATCATTGGCTTCACCATAGCACTCATTATCAGCAAATAACAACCAACGATCCCCTTGCTTTCGGATTTCAAAAACGCAGATGTCTGTTTCAAGGACATATTTCAAATACTCACCCCCTTTCCAACGGCATTATAGCACAGGAGAGGGAAAACGAAAAGGAAGGAGGGCAGGCGGGATGACCTTCAAGGAGATTCAGGAATCGGACAAGTATTTTCTGACGCCGGACGACGTGAAGGACGTACTTGGCTGTATGCCCTATTCCATCAACCTGCAAGCGAAAGAGGACGCTTCCAAGCTGGGCTTTCCGGTTTGCATGGTTGGAACACGGGTAAAAATCCCCCGGCTGGCTTTCGTTCACTGGATGCTGTACGGAAACGCCCCCGTTTCCGTGCCTGAGCGCGGTATATTCCCGGAGGCCGTGTAGCCATGGCCCTGCGATTGACAGAAGAAGAATTTGCCGCTTTGCAGCGGAGGCGGGCGCTTCCGTGCGTGCCTGCCGCTCCTTCAGGCGTATCCGTTCATGATATGGAGAGCGGCACCTCATCCGACACGCTCCGCGTGCCACCATCCGTGGGCTTCCGCCCGGCCTCTGCTGAAAACCAGCCCAAGGGCAGGTTTTCCGGGCGCTCCGGCCCCCCTCAAGGGGAAGGCTTGAAAAAGCGCAGCAAGTACGGGAATCGAAAAGTGGAAATCGACGGCATGAAGTTTGACAGCCAGCACGAGGCGAATGTGTATTTTGACCTGATGCTTCGGGTAAAGGCCGGGGAACTGAAATGCGTATGCCGTCAGGTAAAATTTGATCTGCCGGGCGGCATCCAGTACATTGCGGATTTCGTGACCATTCTGCCGGACAACCGGATCGAAAACGTGATCGACGCGAAAAGCGCGGCTACGAAACAGAACCGGGTGTATATCAACAAGAAAAAGCAGATGAAAGCCTGCTGGGGGATTGATATTTTGGAGGTCTGAGCGATGGACGAGATTAAACGATTGGAAGAACAGCTGGCGGGCTGCGAACTGGCACTGGCGCAATATCAAAAGAACATCGGTAAAGACGCGCTGCTGGATGCGAATTACCGCCACAAAAAAGAACAGGCTGACCGCCTGCGGGCGCGGATTGCCGCGCTGAAAGACCAGCAGGAATAATCCAAGCGAACGAACGGACGTGCCGGGCCGGGAGCCCTGGCAGCGGGTTCGATTCCCGCCGTTCGCACTCAGGGGCGCACGCGGTATAACCGCAGCGGACCTACCCCGTGGTTTCCTCGGCGTTATGGTTTTTAAGGCTGAACGTCCCCCGTTCTTTTTCACGTGCCGAATCCTCCCATAGCTTTGCCGTGAAGGAAACCTACGCGCCCCTATTACGCGGATGTGGTGTAATGGCAACACATTGGCCTTCCAAGCCGACGTTACGGGTTCAAGTCCCGCCATCCGCTCCAAACCCTTATGGGCTTTACGGCGCAAAGGAGGTGAGACTAACATGACGGCTTACATCCTCTGGTACGTGCTGCGGCTGGAACGCCTGGCGGCATCCTGGCGTTTTATCCACACAGACGGAAAAACATGTGATTTGCCACTTCTTTACCTCTTTTTCATTACGCACTTCATGCGCCGTTTCCATACTGCCGCCACCGATACTTAGACAATCCATCCACACCCAAACAACAACCCTGTTTCGTGAGCGGCGATGCAGGAAGAAAAGCATCGCCGCGTTTATGCGAATGTAGCTCAAATGGCAAGAGAGCGGGCCTTGGTGCCCGGAGATGCAGGTTCGATTCCTGTCATTCGCGCCAACCGTTCCCGAGTTACGGACGCCGCCATCATCCCCGGCGTGAAAATCGGGGGCCCCGTCACCGTGTGGCTTGCCGGGACGGGGCCTATATCACCTCATACTTGCGCGGCTTGTGAGAAGGTCAAAAAAACGAAAAGGAAGGTATGCTCCTTCTGGACAACGTATGGATGTGCCAACGATCCACCTTGCCGGGTTCGATTCCCGGCCCGCGCGCCAATTCTCCGTGGACACAGGCAAATGCCGAGAAGTCGGATGGGTTAGGAAGTCCTGAACGAAACCCCGTAAGCTGCTGAATCGTAATTGCGGATGTATGCGGATCACCCTAAAGGCAGTTATCAAACCACATGGCAGCCGGGAAAGACCGGCAATTTTGATCAAAAGGGGGCAGAAACCGGCGTGATTGCGGATAACTTCGGCAAAGAAGAGATTCGGATTCTGCCAATTACCCGTTGGACGTGTCCGCTATGCGCAGACCGGCACACCGAAAAAGAACCGCACAACCGGAACAGCCTGTATTATCAGATGCGGTTTTTTCAGGATCATCACCGCCTGCCGACCTGGGGGGACACAATTGCCGATTGCAGCCCATTCAGAAAAGCGTATTGGAAAATGGTAATGAAGAATAAGGGGGTGAAGATTTCGGAAATCGTGACCGATGACAGATAACGATTGGATTGACGCCCGCACGCGGAAGCCAACGCAGGAGGACGCGGACAAGAAGGGATGCGTTCTGGTTTGGCATCAGTACAATGGTATGATGGTTACGGGATGGCATCAATTTTCCCATAACCGTTTTCTGACGCACTGGAAGCCCGCGCCGTGCCCGCCGCCCGGCTTTGAAGCCTGGGAATACACAGACAAATAAAAGCCGCTTCTGCTGGAACAGAAAGCGGCGGCAGGAAAATCGACGTGCGAACGTTTATTCCCTATCGTTATTTTATCATACCTATTCATAAAAATCAATAAGAAATGGAGGAAATGACCTTGGACGCATTAGCCAACACCGAAAACACGAGCCTGTCCACCCTGGACAAGCTGGGCGAACAAGCCCGGATGTACAGCGAAGCCGTGATGATGAACCTGTTCCAGCTGGGGCGGGTGCTGATCGAGGCGAAAAGCATTTGTCAACGCGGAGAATGGGGAAACTGGCTGAAACAGCATACCGACATGAGCGACCGGAGCGCCCAGAACATCATGGGCATTTATCGGCGCTTCGGCAACCGCCCCGCCTTTGCGGAGATCGACAAAGCAAAGCTGTTCAGTATGCTGGCCCTGCCGGAGGGAAAGGAAGAACAATTCCTGACCGAAAACAACGTGGCCGACATGACCAGCCGGGAAGTTGCCGCCGCCGTGAAGCAGGCGCGGGAGGAAGCCCAGGCGGAAATCAACCGCGCCAACCAGGCCCGCCTTGACGCCGAACGCCGCGCCGAGGAAGCCGAGAGACGCCCGCCAGAGCTGCCCGACGACGTGGCGGAAACCCTGCGGAAGCAAAAGCAGCAGATCGAGCAGCTTCAAGCCGTTGGACGTGACGCTATCGAGGAATCCACCCGCTTGCAGCGGGAAAACGCGCGGATGCAGCAGGAATTACAGGAACAAGGGGAATTGCTGGAGGAAACCCAGGAGCAATATAACCGCGCTCAGGCCGAACTGCTGAACGCACAAAGTGCCATCGCCAGGGGGGACGCGGAACGCACACCGGCCAGCGAACTGACACTTGAAACCTTTGAAAGCGCCGTCCGCTCCTTCATCGGAGCCGTTGCCCGTATGCCGCACATGCACCGCGCATTCAGCGCCATGGACGGGGACACGCGGGAGGAATACGACCAATTGCTGTCCACCGTGGAAAGCTGGGCAAAGGGAGCGCGGGAAGCCCTGGACACACTCGACGGAGAAGGGAGCTATATCCATGGAATGTAACGAAAAAAACGATCTTTCCACTTCTCATTATGAGGTCGCGCCTTGCCCGCCTACAACATCCGCGATTATTACAGAGGTCATGCGGCCTTTCATGCAGGCCATGGGAAAGATGTTGGAAAAGAACGTGGAAGCCATTGACCGCCTTTCCGCCGCGCAGACCATCCAAAACGACCGGCTGGAAGCGCTGGAAAAACAAATCCGCCTGCAAACACCCGTCACCGCAAAGCAGGCGCAATTCCTCAATGACGCCATTCGCGCTAAGGCCCGCGAACTGCTGGACAAGCGGGGATTGGCCGACAACAAAAAGGCCGTGACAAGGCTTGGAAACTGCATCCGCAAGGACGTGCTGGCCCGCTATGGCATTGCGGGGCTTCGGGAAATCCCGCGTCATGAATACCAGGTCGCCATGAGCCAAATCGGGATGTGGAGCAATGCGCTGACGCTGCGCGATATTGTGAAGGAGGCGCGGGAAAATGAGATCACATCATCCGGCCCTTCGGGCCACCTTCCCCTCGAGGGGAAGGCTTTTGGACAGTCTGCGGGTGTGGATGGTGCGCAGGCGGTTTCCGGCGCGGATCATCAACATGATAACCTGGATAATGCACAAATCCATGAAACAGGCCGCAGAGGTATTGAATTATGAGACAGGCCAAAAAAGATGAATACCGCAGCGCAGTATATACGAACCGCCCGGACTATGCGGACTTCGACGCACCGGCCAAGTTTACAGCCATTCAGAGCATCATTGCCAAGCGCTTGACCGAACATCCAAACGCGATCTGCTCCTATTCCGGCGGGTCTGACAGCGACATCATGATTGACCTGATTGAGCGCACGCGGAAAGCATTTGAACTGCCGCCAATCAAATACGTGTTCTTTAATACTGGCCTTGAAATGAAAGCTACGAAAGACCACGTAAAGGCGACCGCTGAAAAGTATGGCGTGGAGATCGAAACGGTCAGACCAAAAATCAATATTGTGCAGGCTTCCAGGAAGTATGGCATCCCGTTTGTTTCCAAGATCATGAGTAGCGGTTTGCACGAATGGCAGAAAAAAGGCGTGCCGCTGTCCATCGCCGATGAATACAACGAAGCAGAGGACAAGGCAGCCAAGCGCAAGGAATTGAAAGAGCGGTATCCGCATTGTGAAAGCGTGATTAACTTCCTTTGCTGCTGCAACAGCGCCGGAGAGCCGAGGCCAAACATTCAGCTTGTAATCAATTCTTCCAAGTACATGCTGGATTTTATCAAAGAAAACCCGCCTTGCTTCCAGGTGAGCGCCGATTGCTGTACCTACTGCAAAAAGAACATTGCCCACCAGATACAAAAGGGCTATGAAATGATCATCACGGGAGAACGCCGGGACGAGGGCGGCATGAGAAGTGTTCCGCGCAAAGGCGAAGAAAACAAAAGCCTTTGCTTCGGCGAAACGGCCAGCGGTCAATACAGGCTTCGGCCCCTGTACTATGTGTCTGACGCGGATAAAGCATGGTACAAAGAACATTACAATATCCGGTATTCAGATGCTTATGAAGTATACGGCCTGACCCGGACTGGCTGCTGTGGGTGCCCCATCAGCTATAAGGCGGTGGAAGACCTGAAACTGATTGAACCGTATGAACCGAACGTTGTGAAAGCTGCCTGGGCTATCTTCGGGGACAGCTACCGATACAGACAGCAATACAATGAGTACAAGTATAAGCGGATGATGAGAGAAAAACGATTACGCGGGGAGGTAGAAGGACAATGCGAATTCACGATCTGATTCATGAGATTCACCAGAACGCCGTCAATCATGGCTGGTGGGAAGGGACAAGAAGCATGGCGGAGATCATCGCCCTGATTCACAGCGAATGGAGCGAAGCACTGGAGGAAGCGCGGGCGGGCAGGCCGCTTGTGTATTACGATTGCATTCTCTGCCCTGACGGGCCATGCCGGATGACAAAGGAGGATGAAGCCGCGTCCATTTGCGATTACAGCGAAGCGGAGGCAAAGCCGGAGGGAATCGCCGTGGAGATCATCGACGGGTGCATTCGGATTCTGGATTTCCTGGGCGTTTACATTGAAAGCCTGATCCTGGAAACCATGAACGGAAAGCCCGTGGCGGACGCGGAAGATTTATACGTGGAATACGAGGATGGGACGCCTGCGGAAGTAATCGCCGAACTGCACTCCTTTACCTCCCTGGCCTATGACGGATTCTGCGAAGGAATGCAGGAGGAAGCCTTTGCCCGCCTGGTCGAAGCCCTGTCGCTGGGCTTTTCCTGGGTGAAAAAGCAGGGGCTTGACCCGCTGGAACTGCTGCTGAAAAAGCACGAATACAACAAGACCAGGCCCTACAAGCACGGAAAACAATTCTGAGAAGCGAGGGAACGCATATGCCAATCGTGAACTACGTCAGGGAACATGTGCGGTTTATTGAGTACGCTTCGGATGAACACCTCACGGCCAGCGAACGCCTTGTGTGGTACGCGCTCATGCACATCATGAACCAACGCGCACAAGGGAACATCTGGCCTGACGAGTTTATCCGCGTCAGCAATGACCGATTGCTTTCCTTTTGTCCGATGAAGTTTGACACGATGGCGGCGGCACGGAACAGCCTGAAACAGCGCGGCCTGATCGACATGATCCCCGGAGAAAAAAACAAAAAATCCCCCGCCTATCGGATGATCTATTTCTATCCCCAGTACGCGCGGCCCGAAACCGAGCGGGACGGGGAAAGTAATCCGGAAAAATCGGATTACATAGGGGATAACATAGGGGGTAACATGGGGGATAACATAGGGGATAACACAGGGGGTAACATGGGGGACATATATATAAACAATACCAAAGGAGTAACATATACCCACCAAAACCCCGTTGAGCCTCACACACAAGGACGGAGTAACAACTACCAAGGAACCGCGCGGGCGGGCACGTATACCGGCCTGGACGGAGAGGAAAAACCCTGCCGCTATGACAACGGCTGGGCGTTCAGCCTGCGGGCACGGCAGGCCGTTGCAGGCCGCATCCTGGACGGGTACAGCGGGGACATTCTGCCTGCGCGTTTATACGATCATATTCTGGACGCCATGGGCTACGGTATGCCTCCGGAATTGATCGAGGATATTGTGGAGCAATACGGCGACAACCCGAGCAGAGTTGCCGCTTATTTGGGAATAATCGGTCAACGGCGCGGATATATCCGCGCGGAAGCATAGAGAAGGGAGCCAACACCGAATGGACAGCCAAATCATATTGAGAACCGAAGTCAACCGGCCCAGAGAATTGACCAAACAGGAGGCGGAACGCATCGACCGGGAACACCCGAACCGCAGGCGCATTCCCGCCCCGGCCATGAACGACATCTGGGCGCTCATGAGCATGACCTTTTGGATCAAGGACATTATCGAGCATCCGAAAATGGAAGCGCTGTTCAAGGAAATGGGCGTGCTGCCCCGGCTGCGCAATGCCGCGACCACGCTGTACAATAGCTGCCAAAAGGCCGTCAGCCAAATCAGCGCGGTACAGCTGCGCACCATCGACGCCAACCTGGGAAAGAGAACCATGACCATTTCTGCATACGAACACGTGGACAGCTTTGTGAACATTGACGGCGAAGTGCTGGACGTGCTGATGGTGCAAACCCTGAAAGGCTGCAAGGAAAGCCTTTGCATGGCGGACGAGAAGGAGGCCGCCAACTGCCCCGTGAAAAAGGCGCTGGACTGCTGTCTGCTCATGAGCCACCTTTCGCAGAAAACCGCTCCATCCCTGGGCGTGTGCCCCTATGCTACGCTGGATTTGGGGGAGGAAACGGCATGAGAATCGAAGCTGAAAAGCCGAACATTGTACGCATCAGCTACCACCAGGAACAAGGCGATCCGTATTATGGAAGCTGCCTTTGGGCGTATTATGATTTTGACCTGGACAAATATATGCTGAATATTCAAAGCGACTGCGGGAACGCCGCATATCGCTGGGTGGCTACGCCGAAAACCGAATCTTTCCTGCACCTGATGACGCGAATCGACGAAGATTATTTAATCAACAAGCTGTACAGGGAGACAGAAGTGAACGTTTACGCGACCACGGAAGAAGTGAAGGATTGGCTTGGCATTGGTGAGGATGAAGATTATCAGCTTGATTTATCTGACGATGAACGGGAAGAACGGGAAGAAGCCCTGGAAGAACTGAAAGACCTGCTTGACGAATTGGGTGATATAAGCCCGGACGCGGCAGGGCATATCCTGGAAGAATGGAACAGTGACCATGGTTTTGACCTTGACTGTGTATGGGAGCGCGTGGTGACGGATTACACGGCTTGGCAAAAGCGCATTGTGCAGATATTCAGGGATTATATTCAGCCGAAAATCCGGGAGCTGGTGCGGGAGGAAGCAGATAACAATGGGCAATAAAACGAAGATCGACTGGGCGGACAGCACTTGGAATCCGGTCACCGGCTGCCTGCATGGGTGCGAATACTGCTATGCGCGGGAAATAGCAAACCGATTCAAAGGCGTTAGAGAAAACGAAACACCGGCTGATGCAGATGGAAATCCTAAAGTGCTCTATGCCCCATGCTGGAAACGAACGAAAGCTGGGAAAAGAGTTGATGCGCCTTACCCTTACGGCTTTGCTCCGACTTTCCACCAATATAAGCTGGACGAGCCGCAACATTGGAAGAAGCCACGCACAATCTTTGTGTGTTCCATGGCTGACCTTTTCGGGGAATGGGTGCCGGATGAATGGATTATTGCCGTGCTGAATGCCTGCCGCGAAGCGCCGCAGCACCGTTATTTGTTCCTGACAAAGAACCCGGAACGGTATGACCGATTGGAGGATGCGGACATCATCACGGATAAAGATCAAAACTTCTGGCTGGGAAGCACTGTAACGGACGTGTTACGGGATAAACTACATTTCAATTATGCGTTGCACACCTTTCAAAGCTGCGAACCGATGCTGGCCCCATGGCCACCCGCTCAGGAACCGAGCCAAAAGTATAAAGGGGCATGGCCTGAATGGGTGATCTTCGGCGCCGAAACCGGAAACCGCAAGAACAAGGTGATCCCAGAAAAAGCCTGGGTAGACAATGCGGTTCAGATGTGCCGGAACATGGGGGCAAAGGTATTCATGAAGGAAAGCCTGCGGGAAATCATGGGAGATGATTTTGTGCAGGAATTTCCGTGGGAGGTAAAAGACAACGATGGGGCATATTGAAGTGCACCGGCGCTGGGTGGTCGAAAAGCGGCTGGTGTTGGATGATGGGGATTTCGTGAAACAAAAACAGCGGCGGAAATGGAGGCAGGAAACCGCATTGCTCCAATGGCATAAATCCTTTTCAAAGCGCCTGGAAAAATGTCCGTATTGCGGAAAAGTGCCTTATCTCAGTGCTTTTTGGTTTCAGAATCAATACTCCTATAAATATAATTGCGGATGCTATCACAAGGGAATGCTTGATTGCGGTGACTGGTATGGGCAACTGAGCCGGGCGGGGCTGGACTGGAATTACCGTGTTCGGATGGAAAAAGGGATGCCGTATAAGCATTGCCCGCATCAGGAGGAATGAGCATGGAATACAAGCCGATTCTGTTCAACACGGACATGGTGCGGGCAATTCAGGAGGGACGTAAGACGCAAACGCGACGCGTCATTAGACCCCAACCACTTAGCCCGATTTGCTATATTATGGCGGGGAGCCATCACGGAAAATGGAATTACATGGACGAAAAAACCGCAGATGCCTGGGACATGGCTGACAAACTGCCGATCGGTGGAATACCTGAGGAAGAAAAAAAGCGACTATGGACGCCGCCCTGCCACACGGACGATATACTGTGGGTAAGAGAAACGTGGTGCAGATTATACTATAATGACCCGGACGGATACACGCATTATGACCAGCCGATGTATTATTACTTCGCGGACGGCAGACCCGACATTGAACTTCGGGACGATGACGGGCGCACACTGGACGATCAGCGTATTCGGTGGCGTCCATCCATCCACATGCCAAAAGAAGCGGCACGAATCTTTCTGAGAGTGACCAACGTTCGCGTGGACAGGCTGAAAAACATCACAGAGAAGGAAATCCGAGCAGAAGGGGAGGTTGATAGCTGCTGTATGTGCAGCTTCAACCTGGGTTATGACGCGCACGAAATCAACTGCGGCAAAAACATCCATAGGGCTGTGGATTGCCCGCTGCATATGTTATACCCGGACATTGGTTTTTTCGGCCTTTGGGACTGCACTATCAAGCCGGAGGAAAGAAAGCGCTATGGTTGGCAGGCCAACCCATGGGTGTGGGTGATTACCTTTGAGCGGACAGATAAGCCGAAAAATTGGGCGGAAAGGATAAACCATGGCACAGATTACACAGGCTGAATTGGCTGATAAATACGGGCTGACACGGGCGCAGATCGGGCAAATCCTGATTAAACATAATGTAAAATGCGTGGGCATGGCCCGTGGAAAGAACACGCTGGACAAGGCCACACATACCAAGCTGTATGAGGAACGGGACGCGGCCCTGGCGATCATCGCCATGTACAATGACCGGAAGCGGGACTATATGCAGAAAGCGGCGGACGAAGGAAAAAACGCCGCCCGCATTGCGGAAATCTTTCGCGCCGGAAGGGAACCGAAGCCATGAGGGAGATTGTAGTGGACAACTTCGCTGGCGGCGGCGGGGCATCGACGGGCATTGAAATGGCAATCGGCAGAAGCGTGGACATTGCCATCAACCATGATCCCGCCGCTATCGCCATGCACCGGGCGAACCACCCGACGACGGAACATTACACGGAGGACGTTTTCGATATTGACCCGGTGAAGGTATGCGACGGGCGGCCCGTGGGCCTGGCCTGGTTTTCGCCGGACTGCAAGCATTTCAGCAAGGCGAAGGGCGGCAAGCCGGTCAGCAAGAAGATACGCGGGCTTTCCTGGGTGATCCTTCGCTGGGCGATGACGGTGCGGCCCCGCGTGATGATGATGGAAAACGTGGAGGAAATACAGACCTGGGGGCCGTTGATTACCACCAGCACGGGCAAGACCGTCCCTGACCCGAACAGGGCCGGGGAAACCTTTCAGGGGTTTATCGCCATGCTGACCACGGGAATAGACAGCGACCATCCAGCTTTTTACGAAGCCTGTGAATTTTTGAAGATCGACCCAACCAGCCGGGAAGCGGCTCTGCTGTTGATCGGGCTGGGGTACAAGGTGGACTTCCGGGAGCTGCGGGCCTGCGATTATGGAGCGCCCACCATCCGGCGGCGGTTCTTTCTGATTGCTCGGGGCGACGGCCTGCCCATCCAATGGCCCGAACCGACGCACGCAGACCCGGACAGCCTGGAAGTGGCGGCAGGCATTAAAAAGCCCTGGGTGCCCGTGGCGGATGTGCTGGACTTTTCCGCGCCTTGCCCTTCCATCTTCGCCAGCAGCGACGAGATATTCGAGCAGTACGGCATTCATGCCGTCAGGCCATTGGCAGACGCGACCATGCGGAGAATCGCCAACGGCGTGATGAAATACGTGGTCAACAATCCGAGGCCGTTCATTGTTCAATGCAAATTTCATAATGAGCCGCAGGATTCCGATAAACCGTTATCTACCATTACTTCCGTTGGAAGTCATATGCTCGTAGCCCCGAACCTGATCCAGTATCACAGCGAACAGACGGAGAACGTGCGCGGGCAGGAGGTTGATAAACCCTTGATGACCGTGGACGCTTCCAATCGCTACGGCCTGGTGGAAACCTTTATCAGCAAGTATTATACCGGGCAGGACACCGCCAGCCGGACAGACGAACCGCTGCCGACGGTGACGGCCATCGACCATAACGCGCTTTGCGCCGTGACCGTGACGCAATTCAACAACCATTGCAAAGGCCAGAGCGTGGACAAGCCGCTGAACACCATGACAGCGCAAACGAACCACTTCGGCGAAGTACGGGCGTTTCTGGTGAAATATTATTCCAACGGCGACGGCGGGAGTGGATGCGACAAACCAGCCCCTACCATCACGGCAAAAGACCGGCTGGGGCTTGTGACCGTGCGCGGGCAGGATTATGCCATTGTAGACATTGGCCTGCGGATGCTGACCCCGAGAGAACTGTTTGACGCTCAAGGCTTCCCGGATGATTACATCATCGACGTGGACGCGGACGGAAAACCCTATCCCAAATCCGAGCAGGTAGCCCGCTGCGGGAACGCGGTATGCCCGCCCATCCCTGCGGCGCTGGTCAGGGCAAATCTGCCGGAAATGTGCGGCACAAAACCGCAAGCGCTTGCGGTTTCAGGAGGATCATATGCGCGTGAATGAAAGAACGGCCATGCCTGAGCCTATCAAGATTATCAACAAGGATATTCCCATTCTGGCCCGCGTGCTGACCGCCATGCGGGACGTGACGAACGTGGAACAAATGCGGGATTGGCAGCGGGAAAGGATGTACAGCATCACCCAGCACCTTTCCGGTATGCCGGGCGGCGGATCATTGCCCAAGGGGCTGGATGATACCTTTGCAAAGATTTCCGAATTGAACGACGAGCAAAGGCAGAAATGCAAGCGATACATGGAGGAATTGAGGAAAGCCGAAGCCATTCTGAACACGATCCCCAGCGCGGACATGCGCACGTTCGTCACGATGAAATATGTGCTGAACATCCCCAACGTTCAGATCATGCGGGAGCTGAACATGACGGAGTGGCGCTTTAACCAAGCGAAGCGGTGCATCGAGCAGGCCAAGGACATGGAACATGTTGACTGGAAAGAACCGTATGAATTGGTGGAAAAGTGATAAAAAAATACAGGATTTTGAAAAACCACTTGAAACACGAAGCCAAAAGTGATAATATGCTACCATCGAGAGAAGTGTAAGAAGCCAGGGGGCGAAAAGCTCCCTGGTTTTTTCGTACCCATTCGCCGAAAGGGGGATTATATGCGCTCCTTTTTGGGCGGCGTTGACGTGTCCGTTTACGTGGACATGAGCGACCTGCAATCAAAGATTGAACATCTGCGGCTGGTGCTGACCAAGGAACAATTTGAAAAGGTGATGTACCGCACTTTCGGCGAAGTAGGCAGACGGGCCAAGACGCTGATTGCCAAAGAAGTGGTGCAGGACTACGCCGTGACACAAAAATGGGTAAAGGACAACACGGGAAGCTATCAACTGACCATGGGCGGAGAGTTCCCGGTGACGTGCACCATTCCGCTGAAAGGTCATAAAGGGTCTATCGGCGGGCGCTTTGCTTTGTCCAGCCCGGTCAGGTCGCGGCGGGAGGGCAGAGTAAGGGCCAGAATCGTGAGGGCTCAGGTCAGCACTTTGCCGCAAAGAATGGAAAACCAAGGCGGCAATCCTCCTTTTGTGGCGGAGGGCGTGGCTTTTACGCGAAAGACAAAAGCAAGGCTGCCCATCGTGCGCGTGGTGGGCCTGGGCGTGCCGCAGATGCCGCTGAACCGCAGCGCGGAAAAGGTGCAGGACGCGCTTCTGGACTACGCCGGGCGGCGGCTTGACCATCATTTCCAGCGGATGATAAGAGGGAACTGGTGACGGCATGGCGGAAATGTATCTCTCCAAAAAAGACCTGGCTTCTATCGCCGGGTACACCTACCGCAGACTGTATGACATTGACAAAGCGGCGGAAAAAGACAAAAAGCTGTTCGTCGCGGGAGAGGGAGGCAAATACTGCCTCTCTATTTTTGTGCAGCGGTGGGTACAGTACAACATCGAGCATCAAAACGACGGCCCCGAAGACTGGGAAGCTGAAAAGGCGATGCACGAGCGGGTGAAGCGCGAAAAAAGCGAAATCGAACTGAGCCGGATGCGGGGCGAAGTGGTGCCGATTCAGGACGTACAAAGAGCCTGGATGGATATAGCGGGGGTGGTATCATCCCGCTTTATCAACCTGCCGCGCAAGCTGGCCCCGGCGCTTGTGATGATCGGCGACCCCGCCGTGATCGAGGGAATCATTGAGCGGGACGTGCGGGACGCGCTGAATATGATAGCGAACACACCGCTTCCCGGAGAAGGGCAGGCCGCGCCAGAGGACGACGAGGGTGACGCGGAATGACGCTTGCCGAATTACAGCGCCAAACGCTGAATTTATTCAGGCCGCCCAGCGAGGAAACCGTATCGGAATGGGCGGATAAAAACAGGATCATCGTGGGAAAGGCGGCCCCGGAACCCGGCCCATGGCACACAGACCGAGCGCCTTATCAGCGGGAGATCATGGACGCTTTCACGCAGCGCGGGATTCACGACATCGTGATCATGAGCTCCGCGCAAATCGGAAAGACCGACATGGAAATGAACATGATCGGGCGCATGATCGACCTTGACCCTGGGCCCTGCCTGCTGGTGCTGCCCGCCGAGGACGACACGGAGAACTTTTCCAAAGAGCGCTTGGCCCCGACCATCGAAGCAACCCCTGTTCTGCGCAAAAAGGTGTATACCGGCAACGGCAGCACGATTCTGCAAAAGGGCTTTCCCGGCGGCTTTGTGGCGCTGACCGGAGCAAACAGCCCCGGCGGATTGAAAAGCCGCCCTATTCGCTATCTGTTCATGGACGAGGTGGACGGCTATCCCGCCAGCGCGGGCGTGGAGGGCGACCCGGTTTCCCTGGCCAGAAAACGCACGCAGAACTTTTTTAATGCCGTGCGCGTGCTGACCTCAACCCCGACCATCAAGCAGACGAGCCGCATTTACAAGGAGTTTCAGCGCGGCACGCGGGAAGAATGGGAAATCCAATGTAAACATTGCGGGGAATACAGCCAGGTTTTATTCGACGACATCCGCTTTGACAAGGAACTGATCGGCGAAGAAAACAGCCCGGAAAAAGAGTACGAAGTAACCAGCGCCGTGTGGCGCTGTCCCAATTGCCGGGGCACCATGGAGGAACACGAGGTAAAACGCGCTCCCGCCAAGTGGGTGGCCTACAATCCAAAGGCGGCGGAACGCGGTATCCGTTCCTTCCACATCAACGCTTTTCATTCGCCCTGGAGCAATTGGAAAGCGCTGTGCAAAAAATTCCTGGACAGCAAAGACGACCCGGAACTGCTGAAAACCTTTTACAATCTGGAACTGGGCCTGCCTTTTGAATACAAAGAAACCACCACGATTCCAGATGCGCTCTATCAGCGCCGGGAGCATTATAACGCGGAAGTGCCGAACGGCGTTTTGGTTATCACCATCGGGATTGACACCCAGGGCAACCGCCTGGAATACGAGGTGCGCGGCTGGGGCCGCGGGGAAGAAAGCTGGGGCATACAGTACGGCGTGATTCCGGGCCGCGCCGACGAGGACGACACCTGGGAGCTCTTGGACGAACTGCTTGACCGGCAATGGAAAATGGAAAACGGGAAGCGCCTGCGGGCCGCCTGCGCTTTCATGGACAGCGGCGGCAACTATCCCGGCGACGTGAAGCAAAAATGCTATGAACGGCGGCACAAACGGATTTATCCCATCGCAGGCGCAACCAAGGAGGACGTGCCTCTGGTGCACCACAGCAAAAGCACGCGCGGGGGCGTGAATATGTTTATGCTCAATGTAGGCGTGGGCAAAGAAGCCGTGCTCTACAATGCCAGCATTACCGTTCCCGGCCCGCGCTACATGCACTTCCCGGACAACGAGGAAGCGGGCTACGACGAATTTTATTTCAAGGGCCTGATTTCAGAGCAGCGGAAGCTGGTCAAAAAGCGCGGCAAGTACGTCTACGAGTGGGTGAAAATCTACGAGAGAAACGAGCCGCTGGACGTGTGCAATTACGCCCGATGCGCTTTTAAGGGCTTCAAGATCGACTTGGACGCCTGGGAAGAAAGGCTGTATGGAAAAACAAAAATCGTGCCAGCCCCGCCCAAAGACGCGCCAAAGAAGCCCAAGGGGCTGATTTCCAGGGGCGTGCAGATTTAGGAGGGATAACACATGCCCTATAAAAACGGCACCTATTACAACGTGGCCTATACCTATGCCGAGGCCAAGGAATACCTTGCCATGTACAAGGCGGCGCTGACCGCGCTGGTGGACGGGCAGGCCAAGGAATACACCATCGGCAGCCGCAGCGTGACGCTGCTGGATTTGGAAGACATCGAACGGATGATTGCCAAATTCGCCAAGATCGTGAACGACTATGAGCTCAACACACGCCCGACGCGGAACGCGGCGATCGTATTTCGCGACACATAAGGAGGGGGTGCAAGATGGAAAGCAAGAAAAATGACGCGCCCCGGATGACCGCGAAGGAGCGGATCACGACGCTGTTTGCCCCGCAAAAGGGCATGAAGATGTATGCCGAGCGCATCCGCGAGGAGCGGGAGCAGCGAATGCGGGAAGCCCAGGACGCCGCCGCAAAAGCCCTTGCTTCCGGATATTTTTACCATGGCGCAAGCAAAACGAAGAATGCCCTTGTGGGCTGGATCACGGGCGGCGGCAGCGCAGAGGATGACATTGACCTGCAATCCACCACCCTGCGCATCCGAAGCCGTGACCTGTACACGGGCGGGGGCCTGGGCCGCGCCGCGCCTGCCACCATGACCACCAATGTGGTGGGCTGGGGCATTCAGCCGAAGCCCAAAATCGACGCGGAATTTCTGGGCATGAGCGAAGAAGCAGCGGAGGAATGGCAAAAGAACACGCTGCGGGAATTTACCATGTGGGCAAAGACCCCCATGTGTGACGCCAGCAGGCAAAGCACTTTCTGGGAAATGCAGGATTTAAGTTTCCTGAGTATGCTGGTGAGCGGGGATGACTTTGTGCTGATCGAGCACAAGCCCAACAACGTAAACCCCTATACCCTGGCCCTTCGCCTGCTGGAAGCCGACCGGATATGCACCCCGGAAAGCGACGGGGAAAGCGAAGCCAAGAACACCGATACCGGCGGGCGCATCATTGACGGGGTGGAAATCAACAAGGACGGCGAAGTGTGCCGCTACCATGTGGTAAGCTACCATCCGCTGGCCGAGGAAACCCAGGGGGAAAAGACCTGGACGGCCATTGACGCTTACGGCAAGGAAACCGGGATGCCCAATATCCTGCCGATCATGACGGTGGAAAGGCCGGAACAGCGCCGGGGCATTCCCTACGTTGCCGCCATGATCGAGCAGATCAAGCAGCTTGACCGATACCTGAGCAGCGAATTGGCCGCCAGCATCGTGCACTCCATGCTGACCGTGTTCATCACCACAGAGGAACCGGACGATGGCGAATACGCGCTGCCGGACGGGGTGAAGGCGGGTGAAAAAGTGACCGATGAACCCATGAAAATCGAAATGGGCAACGGCAACGTGTACGAGCTGCCGCCCAACAAGGACGTGAAATCCATCGGCAATACCCGCGCCCCCACCGCGTTTGATTCCTTCGTTTCCCGCGTGGTGACGATGATAGCCGCATCCGTGGAAATTCCCCCGGAAGTGCTGCTGCATCAATACAACAGCAATTACACCGCCGCCCGCTCCGCCATCCTGGATTTTTGGAAGGTGGTGCAGCGGTACAGGAAGCGCTTTACCGAACGCTTCTGCCAACCGATTTACGAACAATGGCTTGCCGAAGCCGTAGCCCTGGGACGAGTGGACGCCCCAGGGTTTTTTGATGACCCGGCAGCCCGCGAAGCGTGGTGCCGCTGCCAATGGATCGGCACGAGCCGGGGCCATGTGCAGCCCGTTCAGGAGGCGAACGCGGCCAAAATCCGCATTGACACCGGCATTTCCACCGGCGAACAGGAGGCCATGGAATACAACGGCAGCGACTTCATGGAGAACGTGGCGCAAATCGCCAAGGAAAGAAAGGCCATGGCGGACGCCATACCAAAGGAGGTAACACAGGATGCCCAGGAACAATAAATGCTTTTCGCTCCGCTTTGCCGTGACCGCCCTGGGCGGAAAAAAGGGCGAAGTGAAGATTTATTCGATCATCGACACCATGAAGTTTTGGCCGGATGATCCTGCCGTGACCGCCGACGACTTTGACAGGCAGCTTCAGGCCCTGGGCGATATTGACGAATTGACCGTGCGCATCAATTCCCCCGGCGGCGTGCTAAGCGAAGCGGTTGCCATCCGCTCAATGCTGATGAAGCATCCGGCGAAGAAAACCATCGACATTGAAGGGGACTGCGCCAGCGCCGCGACCGTGATCGCCTGCCTGCCGGGCGCTCACGTGCGCATGGCGAAGGGCAGCCAGTATATGATCCATCGCGCCAAATGCGGCGCACGGGGAACAGCGGATAATATGCTTTCCGCTTTCAACATGCTGCAAAAATGCGACCGTGACATGGCGGAGATTTACGCCGAGCGCACGGGCAAAACGGCGGATGAATGTATGGAGCTGATGAAAAAAGAAAGCTGGTTCACCGCCGAGGAAGCCATTGAAAACAAATTCGCCGACGAAGTGCTGACCGGAGAGGACGCAATGGAGCCTATCGTGGCCTGCGCCGTAGACGAGGAAACCATGGAGCTGATGCGGGCCTGTTACGACCACGCGCCAGAACATCCGATTCGCCGGGATTCGCCTCATCCGTCGGCTTCGCCGACACCTTCCCCTCAAGCGGAAGGATCACACGTCAGCACCGGCGCGGAAGCCGCCGCCGCGCCGTCTGAACATACAGAAAGCAAGGAGGAACACCCCATGACTGATTTAAAAACCGCTACCGCTGAACAGCTGAACCAGGAAAACCCCGACCTGGCTCAGGCCATCGCCCAGCAGGCCGTGGCAGCGGAACGCGAACGTGTTCAGCAGATCGAAGCGCTGACCCCGCCCTACGCCGAATATGAGCAGATGCGGGACAAGGCCGTTCAGGACGGCACGAGCGCCGAGGCGTATTTCAAGCAGATCGTAGCCGCCCAGAAAAAGAAGGGCGCCGACTACCTGAAAAACCGCATTGATGAAACCGCCGCTTCCTCTGCCGTGAAGGGCGGAAGCGCCGACGACAACCAGACCGACCCGGAAGCCGCGAAGGATCAGTTCGCCAAGGACGTGGCCGCGATGGCTTCCCAGAGCGAACAGACCGAGGTTCGGGCCATGGCCCAGTAACCGGAAAGGAGCAAAACAATGGCGAAAATTTTGAACGGAACCGTCGGCACCCTTGAGCCGGAATATCTGCTGGCAAGCGATTTTCACGGCCACAGGATCGCCGTATCCCTGGAACCCGGCAACGGCACCGTAAAACGCGGAACCGTGCTGTATAGGAAAGACAATTCCGTGCTTTACGCTCCCGCCGCCAGCGCCAACATCACCGCCGGAAAAGACCTGGTGATTTTGGGCGAAGAGGTGGACACTGACGAATCCGCCACCGTGGCGATGTCCGCCATGGCGTATCAGAGCGGCGATTTCCTGCGCGGCTATGTGCTGCAAAGCGACGGCGCAACGCCCGTTACCGCCGCCCACGAAATCGTGCTGCGCGGCCTGGGCTTTACCTTCAAGCCCATGGATGATTACAGTAAGGACGCCCCGACGGCTGACAACACCGCCACCGTGAGCGTGACCGTGCAGAACGACACCCACGGCACTGGCACCGCCAGCCCCGCGAGCGGCACCTTCGGCACCGAAGTAACCCTGACCGCGACCCCCAGCAGCAACTATGAATTTGACTATTGGGAGGTTGTGAGCGGCGACGTGACCGTGGCCGACAACAAATTCACCATCGGCGACAAGGCCGTGACCGTGAAAGCCCACTTCAAGGCTTCGGCCTAAGAAAAGGAGGAACGAAATATGCCTGCTTTGCTTGACATGTTCAGCACCGGCGTGATGACCAAAGCTGTGGAACTCATGCCCCGGTACTATACCTTCCTCGCCGACACCTTCGGCAGGGACGGCGAAACCTACGAGGACGAAAACGTATTCTACGATTACCGCAAGGGCAAGCGCACCGGCATGGCCCCCTTCGTGGTGCCCGGCACCGGCGGCGTGACCATGAACCGCGACGGCTACGAAGTGCGGCGTCAGGGCTTCTTCGACATCGCCCCCAAGAAGGACATCAACCGCGAAGACATCACCAAACGCATGTTTGGCGAAAGCGTCATGGGCGCGATGACCCCGGAACAGCGGGCGAAAAAGATCATGGCCCGCGACCTGAACGAGCTGCGCGTGCTGAACCAGAACCGCCGCAACTGGATGGTTCGCCAGATGCTGCTGTATGGCCGCGCCGAAGCCCGGCGCTTCACCAACAGCGGACGGGAAGCCGAGCCCACCCAGCTGTTTGACTTCAACTTCACGAACAATTACGTTCCGGCAACCAAGTGGAACCAGGCAGGCGCGAAAATCGACTACGACATGCGCCAAGCCTATGACCTGGTATACGAGGGCGGCGGCGACGTGGACGTGATGGTGATGGGCGCTGGTGTGTTTGAATGTATGCTGGAGGACACGTCCTTCGCCAAGACCCTTGACATGCTGCACGTGGACATGGGCGAGTTCCGCACCCGCTACATGGGCCAGGGCGTGCGCTTCCTGGGCGTGAACAGCGACGGCGTGGAAATGTACTCCGACAGCGGCATGTTCCTGAACGACAACCGGACGATGGAGAAGGAAATCCCCGACGGCTGGATCGTGGTGGGCAGCCGCCGCAACAAGGGCATCGTGATCGACCACGGCCCCATCACCAAGGTGGAGGGCCTGGACGAAAGCGCCGTGTGGAAGACCTACATCAAGAAGGAAGTGGCCTTCCGCAAGGGCGGCGGCAACAACGACATCATCAGCACCGTGCTGGAAAGCCGCCCCTCTGTGAAGCCCCTGAATGTGGACAGCTGGGCCATCATGAAGGTGCTGTAAGGAGGCCAAAATGAAAACCTATTTCGCCAAAGCGCACATCGGCATTCCCGGCGGCATGGCGACCTATGGGGAAACCCTGACGGAGAAGCAGCTGGCGGCCCTGGGAGAAGAAAGGATTCAGGAGCTGGTGAAAAACGGGTGTCTGGGCGTGCATGACGCGCCCGACCCCGCGCCTGCACCTGATCCCGCGCCTGCGGAAACCGACGAACAGCAGGAGCCGTCCAAGGATGACGGCGCTTCCGATGCGCCTGACGAGGACGAGGAAGCCATGGAGGAAATCACCATGGACGACCTGATTTCCGATGCGGAGGACGCGGAAGAACCGCCTGCCCCAAAGCGCAGCGCCAAAAAAGACAAGAAAGAGAGTGAAGCCAAATGAAGGTGACCATCCTCAAGACCGGCAAAACGGAGGAATACAATGATTCCTACGCCGCCCGGCTGATCGAGCAGGGCAAAGCCGTTCCCGCCCGGCCCGGCGACAAGAAAGGGAAATAAACATGGCGCTCAAAGACCGTATCCCGCGTGATAACCACAAAATCTTTATGAATCAGGATCACTTCGCGGAAACGCACACCTGGAACGGCGTGCCGTTTGTGACGGTGCCGGATGACAGCGAAGCGCTGAAAAGAAAGAATAACAATGTGGTGGACGTGAGTTGGGACGGCAATACCATCGACAAGGTGATTTTCGTGCCGGAGGACAGCCTGCCAGCACGCGCTGAGCCGAATACCACCGTCATCCTGGACGGAGTACAGATGCGCGTGACAGACGTGATTGACGCCATCGGCATGAAGGAAATCCACCTGACGCTTCACGATCCTAAGGCGGTGTAACATGAGAACCAACACGCGGCTTTTGCGCATGAAAGAATGGCTGTACAAGGAGCTTTGCCAGGGACGGCAGTACAAAACGCCGCCCGCTGACGACGCCATCACCAATACAGACACGGCTGAACCGATGGTGTTTCTTGGGTGGCAGCCCCTTTGGAGCGCGATGCAGGCGCAAACCTGCTCTCCCCACTACGCCATGCGCAACGACCCATTCAGCGTATGCCCGGCGATCACCGTCATGCCCGGCACCATGCCGCTGAACAAGGTGCCTGAAAAGCGGTTTGACCGGTACAATAAGATCAACCGTGCCGGAAGCATGGGAAGCTCCCTGACGCTGACCATCCTGTTTTCCGTTTACGAGCCCGGCATCCGCCTGCCGGGCTTTGAAGAAAGCCTGAACAGCGGCAAGGGCTTGGACAAAAACCTGATGCTGGACGCTACGGAAGAAGGGCTGCTGACCCTGATGGACTGGATGGACGACGCGGTGGAACTGCTGCTGCGGGAAAGAATCGTGCCCGGCACCGACCTGGTGCTGGACGAGGAATCGGCCATCCGCTCCCTATTCACCGACCAGAATTTCGTAGTGGACAGGCGGCCCATCTTTTACGGTTTCCTGGTGGTGGATTTCAAGGGCCATGCGGACAAGGGCACGGAGGACGGCGCAAAATCACGCATTGACCGGCTGCTGGATGATGGAGACGATATGCCGCAGGCGGAATATAACGCGCTGATGAAAGGCCGCGCTGTGACCGGCGCTGCAAAGCGCGAGGAAGGGTTGGACACAACCCAATTTATCATCGACGAGTAAGGAGGCAACATTATGGCTGAATATCCTGGATTTCTCCACGGCCCGTATGGAGAAATCAACGCCGTGGATTCGCAGAACGCGCAGCGGAACCGGCGCATCAAGCAGGCGTTTGTATACATCGGCACCGCGCCCGTGCATCAGATTGAGGGCGGCGCGGCGAACGTGAACAAGCCCATCCTGGTAAACAATATCGCCGAGGCGCGGGCCAAACTGGGGTACAGCGACGCCTGGGAAAACTATACCCTGTGCGAAGCTATGCACGCGCATTTTGAAAAGAACGCGGTCGGCCCGCTGGTCTTTATCAATGTTTTCAATCCCGCGACCCATAAGGCCGCCACTGATACGACCGTTTCCCTTACCCCTGAAAACGGCACCGTCAAGATCGTGAACGCTGAAAACGTCATCCTGGACACCCTGGCCGTCGCCGCCGGTGAAACCGTGAAAACGAAGGGAACGGACTACACGGCCAAGTATGATTTCGTGTCCAAGAGCGTGATCATTTCCGAAGTGACCACCGGGGCCCTTGGCACTTCCGCCCTCACCATTTCGTACCGCGCGGCTGATCCTTCCGCCGTGACCGATTCCGACGTGATCGGCACCACCGACAACCACGGCACGAATACCGGCATTTATACCGTGCGCAATGTGTTCCCGTTGACGGGGCTCATCCCCGCTTTCATCCTGGCCCCCGGCTTTTCCTCCATCCCCGCCATTCACGCGGTCATGGCCGAATGCAGCCTTGCCATCAGCAAGCACTGGAACGCCTGGATGTTTGTGGACATGCCGCTTGTTTCTTCCGGCAGCACCGCCATCACCCTGCAAAGCGCCCCCACCTGGAAAGCCCAGAACGGCTATACGAAGGACAATGAAAGCGTGTTCTTCCCCATGGCGAAGGGCACCGATGGAAAGAAATATCACCTGTCCGTGCTGAACGCCGCCAACTTCCAGACCCTCTACATTCAGAATGAGGGCGTGCCCTACATGACCGCCAGCAACACCGAAATCCCGATTCAGGATTTGTATTTCGGCGAGGCCGTGACCAACCGGGTATGCGACGACGAGATCATCAACCGCTGCCTCAACGCCAACGGCATCAACTCTGCCGCGTTCTGCGGCGGGCATTGGGTGATCTGGGGCATGCAGGCCGCCAGCTACAACCACGAAACCGGCGACGCGATCAACGTGTTCGACACGGTGCGCATGATGCTGTACTACCTGACCAACGATTTCCAGTACCGCCGGAACGCCAACATCGACAGGACGGTGACCCTGAACACCCTGAAAACCATCGTGTCTGAAGAACAGGCGCGGCTTGACGCCCTGATCGGCGCGGGCGCTCTGCTGTACGGAAAAGCTACGGCTGAGGCCGCCAAGGTGGGCGGTTCCGACGTTTACCACGGAGATTTCCGCATCCGGTTTGAAATCACCACGTCGCCGCTCATGAAGAGCCTGACACTGACCGCTGTGTGGACGGATACCGGTTTCGAGCTGCTGGCCGCAAGCGCCGAAGAAGCGGCGTAAGGAGGGAAAAGTATGCTGAAAAATGTACGCTGCAACGTGGAGGATTACCGCGTCTTTCACGACGGGGTGCGGGTGGAGGACGTGACCAAGGCTGATCTGCCCACCATCCAGAAAACCACCACGCAGGTGAAAGCCGCCGGAATGCTCATGGACGTGGATATGCCCAACTGGTTCCACTACGAAGCCATGGAATTGGGCCTGAGCCACAACAACGGCAACAACTGTTCCCGCCTGAAAATGCCCGGCCCGCATAACATCGAGCTCCGCGCTGCCCGTCAGAATTATTCCGTGACCGGCGGCGAAATGGACTTGGAGCTGGTGAAGGTTCGCGCCCGCGTGGTGCATAAATCCGCCGAAAATGGAAGCGTGGAAACCGGCAATCCGCTTGGGACGGATGAAAAGTTTTCCGTGCTTCGCTATGAGGAAGAAATGAACGGCGAAATCGTGACCCTCATTGATTCCACGGCGGGACGGCTGATCCTCGACGGCGTGGACTATTCCGACAGGATGAACAACATCCTGGACTGACACCGAAACCAGGCGGCAGGCAATGGGACAAGCGCCCGCTGCCTGCCGCCCTGCCAACACAGGAGGAAACATGACAACCGAAGAAATGCTGGAAGAAAAGCAGCCCGAGCAGACGGAAAAACCGGCTGCCACAACCCCCGAAAAGCCCAAAGCGCCCCTGAATCCAGCCGATGAACTGCGCAAGAGCAGCATGGGCACGCTGAAACTGACCTTTCCCATCCGCGCGGCCAGCGAAGATGTGAACGAACTGAAATACGACTTCTGCGGCCTCACCAGCCTGGAAATGATGGAAGCGCTGGACAAGGACGGAACCATTAACCTGATCGGCATTTCCAACACACAGGCGCTTTACCTGTTCGCCGCCACCGCCGCGAAGTGCAACGAAAAAGTGGACTTTGAAGACGTGTGTTCCCGTTTGTCCGGCGCGGACGCGGTAAAGGCGGTGCAGCTGGCAAAACTTTTTTACGTCGCGTCCAGCCGCAGGGCACGGGAAAAACCGAATACATGATGCGGATCGTGGACGCGGCGAAGGAAAGCAACACACCCGTCACGGATTACCTGCATATGCCGATCCATCTGTTTTTGAGCATATGGAAAGCCATCTGCGAGGTAAACCGGCGGCGGGCGGAAGAAATTGAACGCATGAGGAACGGCAGGTGAACCGGCGTGCCCAAAGCGACGATGATCTATCAGGGGGTGGACATCACCCAGGACGTGGACATGGTGGAATGTGTGCACACCGACGTATCCGGCGGCGCGTGCGATTGCCTGAGCATCAGGCTGGATCACGCGGAAAAGTGGTTCGGGTGGGGGCCGGAGAAAAACGACACCATCCAAATCCTCAGAAACGGCTACGATACCGGCACGCTGTACCTGAATACCATTGCGCCGGAGGATGGGGCCTACCGCATCCTGGCCACCAGCGCGAAGTGCGTTCCCTTCCTGCGGGAAAGCAGGGCCTACCAGAAAACCACATTAGGCGCAATCATGGCCGCGTGCGCCGGGGAGTGCGACATGGGCGCAAAGCAGTACGGCGCGGCAGCCGCCACCTATTACGCCTATCTTCTGCGGCAGGAGGAAACCCCGCCCGCTTTCCTGGAACGCCTGTGCGGGCTGGAGGGGGCCGTGATGAAAACCTTCGCGGGAAACTTTACCGCGATTGACGTGCTCACGGCCCAGGGCCTTCCCGCCATGCACGAACTGAATCTGGAAGCCGACCAGATGGACAGCCGGTATACTGACCGGCGGGACATCCTTTGGAAAAGCGTTTCCATCAAAACGCCTTTCGGCAGCGGATCAGCGCGGGACAGCGCCGCCGACGGCGCGGATAAGCTGTTTTCCCATATCGCCGTGGACGACGACGCCCAGGCCAAGCGCTGGGCGCGGGGGCTGCTGCTGATGCACAACCGGCTGGCGGAAAGCCTGGAAATCGAAATGGATTTCAACCCCGGCTACACCGCCATGGTGCGCATCAACGTCAACAGCAAAACCGCCGCCGCCGGGGAATGGGTGATTGACCAGGCGCGGCACGACTTTATCAACGGCAGAACGCGGGCGACGCTGCTGCGCTGCCGGACGGAAATCGCGTGAGGAAGCTATGCAGGAAAACGAAAACAGGCAAGGCGCAATCATCGACCGGGGAAAGATCATCCGGGAGGAAAGCGGCGGCTACGTCGTATCCTCATACCAAAACCCGCAGGTGGTCACCCGGCCCATGAAACCCGTCAACGAATACGTGCGGGAATACGAGGGCGACCCGCCCATAGAAAGAAAATACACCTACGCCGCGGGCGACGAGGTGTATTTTTTTATGTTCCCGGACGGGCGGGGCCTGATCCTTGGAAAAATGGAGAGGTAAAACATGGCGCAGGCAACCTTAAACGCCGCCGTCGTATTGGGCGGACGGGTAGACAATTCGTTCACGCAAATCGGTGACGCGCTGCTCAATATGAGCATGACGGTGGATCAGATCAGCCAAAAGTTGATTAACTTCGGCAAGGACAGCATCAACGTATACCGTGGGTATCAGGACAGCATGCTGGACGCCCAAGTGGCCCTATCCACCACCTACGGACGCGGCACGCGGGAATTGAAAGCCGTGATGACCGAACTGGACGTGATGGCGTCCATATGGGCGAGCGGCAGCATTTTTCATACTGACGACGTGGCGAACGCCATCTCAGAAGCCGCCCACGCCGGATGGGACTATGAAAAAATCCTGACGGGCATTCCCTCCGCAATGGATTTGGCGGAAGCTGGCGGCATGGACTTGAGCGATTCGCTGAACTACATCATCAAAACCGCGAATGCCGCCGGTATTGCTTTTGACGATTTGCCGGGTTTTGTGGATAAATGGATATACGCCGCCAATTCCAGCGCTGGCACGGTGCAAACCTATGGGGACGCTTTTCTGCGTTTGGGCTCCTCGATGCGTTTCGCGGGAAGTGAGGACGAGCTGCTTACCCTTTTGGCCGCCATGCACGACATGGGCGCGGAGGGAACGGAAGCCGCTACGCTGCTCAGGAATACCATGATCCGTCTGATCGCGCCGACGGACAAGGCAGGCCAGGCCATGGCCTTTTTGGGTGTAGCCCAGGAGGAAGTGGACGCGGCCATGGCGGAAACCAATGGTAACGCGAAAAAGGCAGCGCAGAAGCTGAAAGACTTGGGTTTTTCGGCTTACGACCAGAAGGGGAACCTGAAATCCTTCCTCGATATTTTTATGGAGCTGGGAACGGCAGTTGAAAAAATGTCGGATCAGGAGCGAAACGAAGTGCTGTCCGCTATCTTCCCAACAAAGACGATTACCGGCGGACTCAACGTTCTTCAAGGCTTGAACAAAGAAATGAAGCTCTATAATGATTTGGTGAGCGGCAAAGCAAGCGGCTACGGAAAATACGCTTCGGAAACCATGATGAGCGGCCTGACCGGATCAATTGAGCTGTTCAAGTCAAAGGTTGAAGAATTGAAACGAGTGACCGGAAAAACCCTGGAAGGGGATGTAACGAATTTCCTTTCTTTTGCGGGTGATTTCATCGACAAGATTGCTACCATGGACGAGCGATCCTTCACCGGCCTGGTAGGCGGGCTGGAAGGAATCGCCGCCGTAGGCCCCGGATTGGCTGTGGCGGGCTGGGGCTTCCGGTTCCTGGGCCAGATGCTTGGCACGCACACGGGCCGGATCGCGCTGGCGGCGACGGCGCTGTTCGCCTTTGGCAAGGCCATGAACGACCTTGCCAAATACGATTACGAGCAGAGCTTCGGCGACCTGTCGCTGGATTCTGAGCAAATCCAAGCGTATCTGAACGGCGTAAAGCAGCCCTTTATCGACGCGCGGAAAGACCTGGACGCCTACAAGGAATCCATGGAAGCGGCGGTCAAGGCGTACACGGACACGAGTTCCCAATTGGCCCAGGGCATCATCACAAAGATGGTCACGGGCACCACGCTGACAGACGAAGAAAAGAACAGCTTTCAGAAAATGGGCGAAGAAATGATCGCCAATCTTCGCCTCGGCATCAGCAGCAGTTACGAAACCACCAATCAATCCCTGCTGAACACCTTCGGCGGGTTTGATGAAGCAGTTGATAATCCGCTGTTTCAGGATATTAACACCTTGATGCAGATGGGGTATGCCGACGCGACAGCAAAGACGGAAAGCCTGAGCCAGCAATTAAGAAGCGCCATGACCAGCGCTTTCGCGGATGGGCAGCTTACCGGTGATGAAGTGGCGAACATCCAATCCGTAATGGACGAGATGAACCAACTGCTTGCCATCCAAACCAATGCGGCCATGTACGCGCAGGAGGAACGCCTCATGCGTCGTGCGCAAACCTTGGGTATTGACGGCCTGGAACAGCTTCAGGCGGAAGTGGACGCGGCCCAGAGTGAGGTCATGAATCAGATGTATTCTGACCATGCAAGGGATTACGGCCAAACAAGGGCATATCTTGAATATGCACGTGGGCGTGAAATCAATGGAACATTGGTTGATGACAACTATATCGAGGATACCATTCAAGGTTTGCGGGAGGCTCAGAAAAAGCAGGAAATCGAAGCGATTGCGGAGTTCAGCAAAATTAAAATCCGGGCATTTGACAATGCCCTTTTCAGCAGCACGAACGCTGACGCCGCACGGCGCTATGAAGCAATGGCAAGCGCGGCTTCAAGCGGGATCGTTGACCCGGATATGCTGTTTGATTATCTCATGGTCAATCCATTAGGATTGACACACAGAGATACAAAGGTCGAAAAGTTTCTGAATGACGCCATAAACAGCCTTGGCGGCACAGATACCGTAAGGGCTTTAATTGACCAATATGATAATGTCCAGGATTACGATACCGCAGGCACGCTTCAAAACTTGCTGAATATGCAGCAAATACCATATATCAGGAATCACGCTGTTGCGACAAATAAGTATTCGGGCGATGAATATGTTGCGGAGTATCAAAAGGTAGACAGCTTCGTGAAAGGGCTTGAAAGCTCTGCGGGAGAAACAAAAGAAAAAATCGACGAAACGCTGAATCCACAGGAAATCACTTTGGAATACCCGGACGCAGCAGAAACCGCGAAAGCCGTCCATGATGAAATCGCGGCAGAATTTCCACCGATCTATCAGGATGTGATCGTAACGCAGAAGGGCGGAGCGACGACTTCTGGAAACGGCGAATCTTCCGGCGGCGGATTTTTCAGCAACTTGTGGAACGGCGCGAAATCCCTGCTTGGCTTTGCCGAGGGCGGACGAAGCGACGTGCCCGCCATCTTCGGCGAAGGGCCAACGGCGGAATGGGCCATCCCGGAGGCGCACACGGCGCGGACGGCCAGCCTGCTTGCCGCCGCCGCTGACGCCAGCGGCTTTTCCTGGGGCGAGCTGGCCAGCGCTTCTTCTTCCCGTGGAAATGGCGGTTCTTCCGGCGGGGAGGGAATCGTGGTGCATTACAGCCCGGTCATCCATTCGGACAACATGGACGGCATTGACCGCATCCTGCGGGAGGATAAGGAGCGATTGCGCCGGGAAATTGAACACCTGCTGGACGAGCGCAGGATGTACGAAAGCGTGGTGGCCTATACATGATGATGACGGATTTGGTTTACCATTGCGCGGCGGGAGAATCCTTCGACGGTATTGCGCTGAAGCTGTACGGCCATGAAAAATACGCGGAGGATTTGATGCAGGTCAATCCCGTGTACTGCGGCCTGGCGGTATTCGACGGCGGGGAAACGCTGGCGCTTCCGCTGCTCAGCATCCCCGTGAGCAACACGGAGCGGGCCATGGCGAACACCATTGCGCCGTGGAAATTATAACGGGCTTCGCCCTGCGATTGAAAGCCCGCAAGCCGGGCTTTCAATCGAATACATCAATTTCTTGTAAAACGGGCGGCAGAGCCGCCGCGTTTTACGGCCAGAAATTGATAGCGGTATGAATCCTTCGGATTCCCCGCCCGACCGGCGGAGCCGGTCGATACGATTTCAGTCGGGGATGCTCCCCGACACTCCAAGGGACAGGAGAAAACCGCAAGCGCTTGCGGTTTTCTTTTTTCGATGAAATGAAGGTGATACCGTGCCGCAGATCGGCAATTGGAACGGGCATGTATTCGAGGTCAGCGACCGGCTGATCCGTGGATTTACGGAATTATCCATCCAGGGCGGATGCGAAACCACCGAGAAAAACACCAACGAACAAAAATACGTGGAACGGAAATACGGCAACGCGCAGAGCATTTCCCTGGTGGTGGGCCTGAACGCCTTATTGGGCGTGAACGACGTGCAGGGGGAGGCCATGCAGCTTGTGGCCGAAGCCGAAGCGGGCGCAACGGCGTATTTTTATCTGGGCAGCCGAAAGCTGGTATCCTGCCAGATGATGCTGACCCGCGCCGACGTGGTGGAGATCGTCACCGCGCCGGGCCGGGGAGATCGGTGGATCAGCTGCAATGTGCGCATCACCTTGCAGCAGGCCAGCGACAACGACGGCAGCATTCCGGCGTCCGACACGGGCGAAGGAAGCGGCGGTGGAGGCGGCGGAAGCGGAAAAGCCGAAGAAACAGAAACCGCGGCGCAATCCGGCAAATGGCCCCCGGACAACAAAGAGATTGCCACCTTCGCCGTCAGCACAGCCCTGGGGATCGCAACGGGCAATCCCGCCGCGCTGGTGCCAGCTATTACGACAGGCGCGAAAATTGCAATGAATTTTGCACAAAACGCCATGGAAAAAGCGAAAGCCAATTCCGCCAAAGCGAAAGGGGACACCCCGGCCATGACTGAACGAACGATTCCCCAGCGCCGTCTTACGACTGCTGGCGGCGTCAACAAGAGTACAAACTTCGCTTCGACAAGTAATGCGGTTAACAGCAAAACAAAAGTCAACAGCGATTCCAGCCAGAAAACGAACGCTACCACCGGGCGCAGCGCGGGCAGCGGAAACGTGGACGCCATCACCATGGCCGCGCCCAGCATGAACGCCGTCGCGGACAAAGTAACAAACGCCATTGTGGATTGGCTGCACCATTAAGGAGGCCCAGCCGTGCAGTATATCATTGATAATCAGCCTGCGGAAATCGGCTTTGAGATCACTGACGACAACAGAAGCCGCATCCTGCAAAACTGCAAAAACCTGCTCATGACGCGCATGGGCGAAGTGCCCTATGACCGTTACCGAGGCTTTGATCCCGCGCTGTATCACCTGCCGCTGCAAGCGTTCAGGGTGGCGCTGCTGCCGGAGCTGGACAGGCTGTTTGGCTATGAGCCACGCGCCCGCCTGATCAGCGCAGAAGCCTCGATCCTCAGCAATGGGAAAACCCTGGTGCGCGTCACGGTGGAAATCGAAGAATAAACAGGAGGGGAACATGGACGAATCATCCTTCCGCTACGTCGCTTTTGATCCGGACAGAATATGGCAGGAGATGCACGAAACCTATCTGCGCTGCGGAGGAAGCGTGCTTTATCCCGGGGACGAAAAAGAAATCCTTCTGCGGGCGGTTTTAGCGGCCACCGTTTCCATCCTGGCCAAGGTGGATACCGCCCTGCGCATGGACACGCTCACCTATGCCACAGGCGAATACCTGAAGCTGTATGGCGAAAAGCGCAATTGCGTTTACCGCGACGCGGTGGCCGCCTCCGCGCCAATTACCATCACGTTTCAGGCAACCGGCGTTTCCCAAACCATTCCGGCGGGCACCGAGCTGACCGCGGACGGCAGCGTGGTGTATCTGCTTACTGAGGACGTGCAGCAGACCGGCGCGGCCCAGACTGTAAACACCGCCATCACCTGCGCCCAGGCCGGGGCCATGGGCAACGGCCTGGGCAGCGGGGCCTATTTGCAGCTGATCCGCCCCAATGCCGCCGTCGTTTCCATCGTCACAACGGCGGCGGCTTCCGGCGGCCTGGACGCGGAGGATGAAGAAGTGTACCGCGAACGCATCCGGCGCTACGGCCTTTCCTCCGTCACCACCGGCCCTTCGGCAAAATACGAGGCCGACGCCATGGAAGCCAGCACCGATGTTTTGGATGCCAAGGCCATCAACGACGGCGGCGGCGAAGTGGGCATTTATATCACCATCAAGGGGGACGCTGCGCAGCAGGACGTGATTACTGCCGTCGCCTCCGCCCTCAGCCCGCAGGAAAAGCGCCCGCTGACCGACCGCGTGACCGTGTACGCCGCCGACGCCGTGCCCTACACCCTGAACGTGAAGGTTTGGCAAAGCGAGTTTTCCAGCCTCACACAGCCCATTGAGGACACCATCGCCGACTATCAGGCATGGCAGGATCAGGCCGTGGGCCGCGCGTTCGACCCCAACAAGCTGATTACCATGCTGTATCAATCGGGCGTGGAGCGGGCCGCTTTCCTCAGCGGCAGCGGCATGGAAGTGGAAGGGGAACTGATCTTGGATTACACGCCCATCGACCCGCGGGAGCATTGCGCGGGCACGATCACCTATGAGGCGGTGACGGAATGAACATCCAGTTTGAACGCCTGCTGCCCCGTTTTATCCTGAACGACAAGAACGGCTATGCCCTGGCAAAGGCCATCGAGCGGGCCTTTGAGCTGACCGCCCAGGCCGTGAACGAGGGCATCGACATCATCCAGAACCCGGAGCGCATGCCCGAATGGCGGCTGGACGAAGCCGCGCGGGAATACGGCATCCTGTATGACTATCACGCGCCCATCGAGCAAAAACGCTATTGGATTGCCAATGCCATTGACCTGTATAAGATTTACGGCACGCCCCAGGCCATCATCACGTTTATGGAGGGCATGTTTTCCTATGTGGAGGTGGAGGATGGCACAGGCCAGCCCTTTCATTTCCGCGTCGTTATATCCGGCGACGGCTATGACGCGGATAAAATCGAATGGGCGCAAAAGGTCATCCACCAGACCAAGAATGTGCGCAGCGTGCTGGACGGCATTCTGATTGACAATTCCGCCGAGATCATCGTATCAGGCGACGCGGACAATTTTGGCGTGCCCTATCTTTATACCTCCGAATCGCTGTACCCGGACGGCGGATACGGCCAGGAAATTTGATCACCGGAAAGGAGACACACCCATCATGCCAGCGGCTACAACCATCACAAACGCAATGCTGTCCAGCCTGAGAGGCCACATTGTCAGCATCGCGGCCTATGGACAGTACAAAATTGCGGACACATGGCACAGGGGGAAAATCGAAACCGCCGAAGTGCGGGCCAATGGCTCTGTGCTCGTTACGTTTTACGTGGAGCCTGCCGACGCCGCGCTCACGCCCGCGACGGCTTTCCGCCTCTGCGCGGAGGACGGCACCGTGCTGGCGGAGCGGGAGGAAACGTTGGCTTTCACCCAAAATCAGGCCGACGCGATCATGTACCGCTTTAAATTCGGCGTGCGCGTAGGGGAGGATGCAGCATGAGCGTAACCTATAACCGGGTCAATTTTACCAATCGCGTGGTCGAGCGCCCGCGCACCTACACCGTCACCGAAAACGAGGACGAAACCATCACCTTAACGCCGGAACCGGGAGAAATCGTATCCGAGGGCGTCCCCTTCAATGCCCAGAACATGAACGTGCTGGACAAGGGCATAAACGACTGTGCCGAGGCAATCAATGAGATGGACGAGGATATTACCGAGCTGCAAGCCCGCGTCAAATCCTTTTCCGCCTCCATTCCTTCCACCGGCTGGACGAGCCAGAGCGGCGGGGCGTATTACACCATCAATGTGCCCCTCTCCGGCATTCTGGCGGCTGATAAGCCGGATATTGGCATCGTGCAGACGGGCACCTGGGCCGCGGATGAGGCCATCCGGGACGCCTGGGCCTGCGTCACGCGCATCGTCGCCGCCGCCGACCAGCTGCAAGTCACCGCCAGCGCCGTGCCCGCCACGGCCATTCCGATTCAAGTGAGGTGTGTGCGATAATGGGCGAAGCGTTTCTTCATAATCATGGCGGCATGAATTTCAAGGGCATTACGGCATCCTTGCCAAACACAAAATATATCGTTGGCGCTGCGTCCTATGATAAAGGCGCTCTGATCTATGGCACGTTTGGAAGGGAAACGGTGCGCCTGCATCCATCCGAATGCGTATTCTCGCCCGCTACAATTTCAGCTGATACGACCAGTATCACCATCTCCAAAACCGTGAACGGCGTCACGCGCTCCTGCTCCATCCCCGTGACGGTATACAATATTTCTTCCACCTTCGGCGACAATTCGTGGGAGCAAATCGCCGCCGCCGCGCGGATCGGGAGGGCGGACACGCTTTGGCAGGCAGGCGATGAAAAAACGGAAACCATAGGCGGTACGCAGCACACGTTCCGCATCCTTGGCTTCAACCACAACAACCTATCCGAGGATGACGAGTTTTATTCCGACCCAAACTATAATAAGGGCAGAGGGAAAGCGGCCATCACCCTGCAATTCAAAACTGTCGCGGGACAAGCGCGTATCCACGATGCTTTTATCACGGATCAATCGACAACGTGGAAAGATACAGAAATTTATACGGAAACACTGTCGGCTCTGTACGCGCAATTCCCGCAGGACATGAAGGACGTCATGCGTCTTGTGGATGTACTGTGTTTTGACAGGAGTTGGCTCGCTGTGGCTCCGAACGAGAGTGATCCGTTCTATATTCATTCCGAAAGGCTAACGCTCATTGATTCTGACATTGAAGCGAATAGTTTGCGCTGGCTCTTCGCTCATCAATCACACGCCTTGTTTTATTACCGACACAGAGACACGATTGCGCCATATGAACTTTTCCGAACGGACGGATATGTTGGCCTTGACGCAAGCGGTGAAACGTATGAATGGACAAGGGCCTTTGATTGGTACAACAGAGAACATGGCTATGATTATTATTCGATTGCCCAGGCGGCAGACTATAATAATCCCCGATATACCAACAATCTGCCAATCGATGTAAAGCCCTTCCGCCCCATCTTCAACATCTGACAAACATCACGCAAGGAGGAATGAAAAATGACGGTAAAAATCATTGCGACGGGCGAGACGAAAGAATACGATGAAGTATAAGCCATCCGTCTGATCGAGCAGGGGCTTGCCACGCTGGATGCTTCGCCTGCCCAGGAGCCCGCTGTCCCAACGCCTGCCTATACGCTGAATGATGCGAAGCGGGAAATCGAATCCCTTTCCGCCGCCATCTCGTCCATTCAGCAGCGGCTTGCCGCAATCGAGGCGGGCGGTGCGGCCCCCGCGCATTCCGACGCGGCCTTTGGGTTGGCTGTGTTCGGGATTTCTGTATTTGCCTGAAAGGAGGGATAGGCCATGGGCTATGCCAAGCATACCTTTGTCACCGGCGAAACCATCCAGGCAGAGCCGTTTAATGAGATGGATTCCCAAATTGCCGCGAATGAGGCGGAGGTTTCCGCCTGCAAAACCGCGCTGCTCACGCTTCTGGGCAGCCTGAAAACGCTGATTCCCCAGGCTGCTTACACCGTGCCGAATCATCAGGCGGCGGAGGTGGCCGCGTCGATAGACACCGCCATCGCCACGCTGGGCGGAAGCGTTCCGCAGACCGGCAGCGATCCGCAGACCGGGCCCACCTACACCGCCGACGCGATCTATACCAACTTTACCGCATCAGGCGCACGGTTTTCCACCGACAATATCAGCATCAATTTTGACAATGGCGATTACATCGAGGCAAAAATAGACGCCACGGCCTGCACCGAGGACGCCACGAATATATTCTGCGTCGCTGTGGCCGGAAACAACGACAACATGGAGTATACCAACGGCGAGGGCGTGATCATCTTCAAGCGCGTGCAATCCAGCGTCGATAAAATCCTGTTCCGGGTAAAAGACACGGCAAATGAGGCGGCCAAGGATGTATGGGTCACACCGGCTGATATGAGCGATTTGACTATCTGTCTGGACAAGAGCGGCGTATACCTGGACGGCGAAGCGGTCAGCGGAATCAAGGCGTCCGATCTTTCATTCCTCACGGGCGGCGGCGCGATCATGACGGGCGCACGGGCGTCCAAGCTGTCCTATGCCACCTATAAAAGCGTTACCGTGTACCGCGCGAGCTGAGAAGGAAGGGAAAGCGAATGGCAATTTACGATTATGCGGGGAATGAAATCACCGTTGCCGCCGACAGCCTGAAGGAGCGCGATTACTATTGCGCGTTTTCGCTGTTCCGCACCATCGGCGTGGTGGGCGACAGCTACGCCAACGGATATTGCGGCGAAAATGCCAGCGACAATAGCGGCGTAAACCATCCCGAAGTGTCCTGGCCGCAGATCATCGCCCGGCGCAACGGCGTGGAGGTAACCAATTACGCATGGGGCGGCATGCTCACCCGCAGCTTTATCACGGATACCAGCGTGGGCCTGCCGAAGCTGGAAAGCGACGCGCCCAAGGGCCTGTATATCCTGGCGCTGGAACGAAACGACTATAACCGGGAAAACGGCGGGATCAGCGGCTATCTCGGCTCCATCGCAGACATCGAAAACAATTCCCTGGGCAGCTACCCGGATACCTTTTTCGGCAACTACGCCACCATCATTGAGCGTATCCAGGCCCACGCGCCCGGCGCAAAATTGGTCATGATGGCGGGGGATTATTCCAAGAGCAACGCGCTTGGCACCGCGTACAACAATGCGGTCGTCGCCATTGCCGCCCATTACGGCATTCCCTGCATGGAGCAGATGGAAAGCGAGTATTTTTCCGGCAGCAACGCCTATTACCGGGAAAAATCCGCAGGCGGCCACCCGGCCCCCTATGCCTACTGCGGCATGGCGCTGGCCATTGAGCGGCTTTTTAACCAATGTGTAGCCGAAAACAAGGCGTATTTTATGTATTACGTGGGCGTGCCGGATGATCAATCTGAAACGTAAAAGAAGGGGGGATGGCCGATGATCTATGTGAAAGCCTGCCCTGGGTTTGTGGTGCCCTTGGGCCGCGTGGGAGAAAACGAATCAAGGTGCATCGTTTTTGATGTGTCCTGGCTGTCGGATTTCCCCGGCGCTGATCTGATCCTGTATAACCGGCGTGTGATGGACGAGGACGCCTACCCGGTTTTCCCGGACAAGCTGCAATTAGAGGATGGAAAGCTCTATTGGATTGTCACCAGCGCCGACCTGGCCGCGGAGGGTTCCGGCAAATGCGAGGTTGCCGCGTACCTGAACGGCACGATTGTGAAATCCGAAATCTATCATACAGTGTGCCTGGCCGCGCTGGACGAACACAAGGAGCCGCCCGCGCCGTGGCAGAGCTGGCAGCGGGAGCTCGTTTCCCTGGCCCAAGCCGCGGAGGAAGCCGCCCAAGCCGCGGCTCAGTCCGAGCAGGCGGCGGAAACCGCAAAGCAGGACGCAGAAACGGCGGGAGAAAGCGCAGCGGAGGACGCGGGCCGCGCCGAGGAAGCGGCGCGCGGGGCGGCGCAATCCGCCATCAGCGCCGAGGAATCCGCCCGGAACGCCGCGCGGGACGCGGATCGCGCGGAACAGGCGGCGGCAGATGCCGGGTACATGTTTTTCTACATCGACGGAAACGGCGATTTAATTTACCAGCGGACAAGCAATACCCAAGTTGACTTCTACCTGGACGACGGCGATTTATATGTGGAGGCGATCTTATGAGCGAATCGGTAAACAAGAATCTGGGGCACGCAACGGCTTACGGCTACGCGAAAGCCAAAGGTTACACGGGGACTGAGGAAGAATTTGCCGAATTGATGGCCAGCTATGGCACGGTGGCCCAGTCCGCCGCTGCAAGTGCCAGCGCGGCCGCGCAAGCAAAAACGGACGCAGAAGCAGCGCTGGAAGCAGCGGAAGAAGCTGAAGCCGGTGCGAAAGAAGCGGAGCGCTCAGTCGAGGACAAAGCCCTGACTGCCATTCAGGGCATCGAAACCGCAGGCGAGGAACAGGTAACTGGTATTCGGCAGGCCGGGGCGGATCAGGTGGAAGCCGTGGAAACCGCTGGCGGCGAACAGGTGGACGCGGTGGAGCAAAAAGGGGCGGAAGTGCGTCAGAGTATCCCCGAAGAATACACTGAATTGTCGGAGGACGTTACAGAGTTAAAGAGCGCAGCCAATAACAAACTGAACGGGGATTCACTTAATTGGGTAATCGGCGGGCTGAACCTTACAACAGGCGCAGCGATGGACAGAGACACAAGAATCCGCACAGAATATATTTCTGTGGAGACAGGAACCGTCATCACGGATTCTGTGTCCAATCTAAGCGTATTCAGATACGGGGAAGACAAAAGTTACCTTGGATATGAGGACTGGACAGGATCATACACTGTCGCAAGCGGAACAAAGTTTGTCAGGCTTGTACTCCGGAAAGACAGCAATAACTCCACGATTTCACCGTCAGACATTGATGATATTGCGGAAACTGTCAACATTGAGTTTGTCACACCGATCTGGCTTTACAATTCATCGGCAAAACAGAAAGAGATTGACAGTATGCTTTCCGCTGCCGGGATGTATGAGAAAGCATCCATGACAAACGGGAAAAAAGTTGCATTGAGCGGGGACGTGGTGGATGATTCTCTAGCATCGGCAACAGACTACATTCCCGTGACGGAAAATACGGTTATCATCTTAAAAAACCTTTTCCTGTCAGGTGCACGGGCTGTCATCGTTTACGACTCCAGCAAAGTCAAACTGGCAACGGCCGCATACAACGACGGCAGCATCACGGCGATGACCTATACGATCCCGAAAGGCGGGGCATATATCCGCGCCACAGGGTGGACTGAAATAAATGTGGAGTATATCCTTTTTACAAGGAATACATTCAACAATTTTGTACCGAAAATCATCAGCGAGACAATCGCGGCGGAATATACAAACGGGTATGTCAAGTACACTGACGGATCTATTTCGACCATTTCGACATACAAGTATTCCGATCCGATCTACCTTCATAAGGGGACGCTGACGGTTCGTTGCGCCGGATCGAGTGGAGTTGCGGTCATCTCGTCAACAGACGAAGAAGGGACAACGCACACGCCGCTTGTCGAAGGCACAGGAACCACGCTGGATGTATATACTTATACGGTACAGAACGAGGGGTATTACTGCGTTTCCTACCGGGTCGAAAACGGCACACCGGCAATAACACTTGACAGGAACTGCATCAGCACGGTCATTGACAATTTCAATTCCATACAGGTAATGAAAAAAGACCTGCCGCAGGAAGAGCAGTTCACGCCGTCATTCATCGAAAACAAGTTTGTAAACTGGGCATTGGGCAAAATTTCCAGCAGCACGAACTACTCCATTACGAAACCGATATACCTGCCAAAGGGGACGCTGGTTGTCAACGCGCAAGCGGGATCAGATACATCCGTTATTTCACGGACAAACGCTGACGTTACGTATGGAAAATGCCTTGTGCGCGGTGAAAGCTCCAGTGAAGTAAAGACCTACACCTATCAGGTGACAGAACCGGGATTCTTCACAGTTTCAGACAGGAAATCCGGTAAGGTCAGAATTACATTTACCTACAGCGTGAATGACCGTTTTGACGCGGAGGAAGCACTTGAAAGCAACAGGCCGCATGACAAAGAAGTCCTGAAGGGCTATCGGAAAACATCAGCCGGGAAGAACCTGTCCATCAAAGCGTACAAGGTGATTACATTTGAAGACGGAACGGAACCAAAGTACAGTCAGGTTCTATGGAACGATCCTTCTGACGATTCATATTATATTTCCGCAGACATACATGCTGCAAGGACGAAAGTGTTCGACTGGGACACAGAACTAGCTGACGGTATTTCATCCGATATGTACCAGGCCGTCATCCTGAAGAACGGGGATGTGCTGTTTGTCTATCAGACGCAGTTCGACAATCCGAACGACAATACCGGAGATGGCGGTCAGTACCGGAGAAACCCGATTATCTACCTTGCAGAGAGGGATTTTGAACCGCAGGAAATAGATTTCGGGGAAAACACCAAACCGACCGGCTGGCTCCAGAACTGCGGAGCGCTCTACTCATATCACCACAACAGGCTTTATATCGCGGAATACACAAGAATCAACGAAGCGCACGCTCATGCGTGGGTTGTCGATATGCCTGTCACAACGGTGAGCAATTGGCACGCAGTCCTTAGGGAAGACATCAGCAGGACGGACAGTTCCGCATATCAGGCAGGTTTCAAACATTTTCACACCGTACAAGAAGACCCGTACACCAACATCATTTATTTCAGTTCCGGGGACAATCTCGCGAATTCGCATCTGTGGTACAGCACGGACGGCGGCGATACGCTGACGGAGGCTTACGGAAGCCCGAATGACGGTAAATTCAGAATGCTCAACATGGCATTCACGGAAGATTACGTGTACTGGGCGACGGATGACTGGTCACCGACGCATTTACTGTGGAGATGTTCCCGCATCGAGTCGAACGACAGCATGAACGGCGTGCTGGACACAGAGAACGGACTGACAAAACTGCTGACGTTCACGGACGAAGCAGGATATGACGGTACATACAATATCGCCACATACGCGAATATCTATCTCCCGATGTACAACGCAATCCTGTTCCTTGACAGGGATGACGGAGGGAAAAACACAAGGCTGCCGGTCAGGGTGTATGACATCGATACGGGCACACTTTATACAGCCGGATATGTATATCCTTATAACCATGCAGCGGGAACGATCCTGCAGTTCGGATTCCGGAATGTGTCCGTGCTGTGCAATCCGAGATCGAATGAAGTGCCGGTATCATTTAATGCGAAGCATAATAACAACATCAAACTGTTCGGCAACGCATCATACGAGAACACAAAAATCAATAATCTGATCCTTCGGGTATATAAGAACGGAAGCGGTTACAGCATTACGTTCGATACATTGTTGTAATTTAAAGGCAGCGTGGTGCATATCCATACCGAATGGTAGCGCAAAAGGAGATATGCGAGCATCAGTTCGTGAGGGGTGGCTGATGCATTATTCAATTGGTCGCTTTAAGTCTGGAAAAATGGGTTACTGAAATAACACAATAACTCTACAAAATTTTTCCCAGAAAAAGAAGGAGCAGGGTTATTCCTGCTCCTTCTTTCCGTCATCCGCGTAATGGATAATGTCACAAGGCTGGCACTGGCAAAGGCGGCAAATTGTGTTCAGCGTGTCGGTCGAGACTGATTGCTTTTTGCGAAGCCGAACGATGGTGCCATTGCTGATCATGTGCTCCTTTTGCAGGCGATAGGTAGACCATCCATTTTCGGATAACAGCTTTAGCACGTCCTCAAATACGATCATTGCCGACCACCCCCGAATGCAGTATATCATACTTTCATGGTTTCGGTCAACATCAATATTAGTATTGACAATATACTAATATTAGATTATAATGCAACCATGGAGGCGATGATATGGCAATCGAAGCAAAAGCAACCCTGCTCAAAAACCTGGAGCAGCAATTATCAACAAAGATCACCGCGGCGGATATGTCGCGGGTGCTGTCCGCCGTTTCTGATCAGTTGGCCGCATATCATGTGGAGCAGGTGGACGAAGGAAATTTTGTGGACGATCTGCTGGACGCATATATCGCGGCCTTGGAGATTCAGGGCCGCAGCGACAAAACTATCCAGCGATACAGGTTTATGATTCGGCGCATGATGGCGGAAATCAAAGTATCCACCAGAAGCGTAACGGTTTACCATCTGCGCCAATACCTGGCCAGCGAAAAGGCACGGGGCTTGAAGGATAGCACCCTGGAATCCAATCGCCAGGTGTACAATGCCTATTTTAACTGGCTGTCACGGGAGGCGTTAATCGACACGAACCCCGTTGCCAACCTGGGGACGATCAAATACGCCAAAAAGATCAAAAAGACATACTCCGAAACAGACATTGAGAAAATGAAATTCTGCTGCAAAACCCTGCGTGACCGGGCGATTGTCTGCTTCCTGCTGTCCACCGGCTGCCGCATCAGCGAAATGACGGGCCTCAACCGGGCCGACGTGGATCTGAATAATCTGGAATGCCGGGTGCAGGGCAAGGGCAACAAGGAACGTACCGTGTTTATGGACGCGGTTTCCGCCATGCTGCTGCGGGAATACCTGGGCCAGCGGCAGGATGATTTCCCGGCGCTGTTTATCGGGAAGGGCACAGAACGGCTTTCCCCGTCCGGCGTGCGGCAAATGCTTACCAAATTGCAGGTGGCGTCCACCGTCGATCATGTGCATCCCCACAAGTTCCGCCGCACGCTGGCAACCAACCTCATCCGCCACGGTATGCCCATTCAGGAGGTGGCGGCGATCCTGGGCCACGATAAACTGGATACCACCATGAAGTACGTCGTGCTGGATAAAACCGATGTTAAAAATTCGTATCGAAGATTTGCGTAAAAGCAAGGGAAACACAAGAAGCAGCGAACCGGACAAGGGGCGCTGCTTTTTGATTATCCAAAGGAGGGATCACCATGCAGGAAAACCGCTGTGTGATCTGCGGGGCGGTCATCCCGGAGGGGCGGCAGTATTGCCCCTCCTGTTGGAAGGAGGCGAATAACAATGTATACAGCAAAGGACGTGGCGGCGCTGATCGGGCGGATGAAGGCGGAGGGCGCGGGCAAAGCGGCCATCATTTACGCCGTTTCCAAATGCTGCGTCGGCTGGCCTTACGTGTTCTCCGCGGCAGGGGAAATGTGCACGCCCAAATGGCGGCGCAACCGGATGGGGTACAGCAACGAAAAGTACAGGCAGGCCATCCTGGATAACTGCCCTGTGCTGCGCGGCGCGGCCGACACCTGCGCCGGTTGCAAATGGGCTGGCGTGCGCTGCTTCGACTGCCGGGGCTTCACCCGCTGGCTGCTGGAGCAAGTGGGCGTGCCGCTCTTTGGCGAAACCGTCACTACTCAATGGGAAACAGCGTCCAATTGGGTGGCGAAGGGCACCAACATCCAGGACATGCCGCGCGGCCTGATATGCTGCGTGTTCCGCCCCGGCCACACGGGGATGCACGTTGGCGGCGGCGTCATCCGGCATTGCAGCGGCACGGTGAAGGAGGAATCCCTGCCCGGCAGCCCCAAGTGGGAGCGCTGGGCCATCCCTGCCGGGCTGTACACCACGCAAGAACTCAGAAAGGCGGGACTTACCGTGGACGAAAGCAAAAACATCCCCACCCTGCGGCGCGGCAGCCAGGGCGACGAAGTGGCCGAACTTCAAGCCCTGCTCAATGCAAAGCAAGGCTATGATTTGGAGGTTGACGGCAATTTTGGGAAAGCCACAGAAGCCGCCGTGCGGGACTTCCAGGCAAAGCACGGCCTGACCGCTGACGGCATTGTCGGCCCCAAAACCTGGGCCGCGCTGGGGGTGAAGCAGAGTGCAGAGTACAGAGCGCATAGTACAGATGATATTGTATGCCAAGAGGCGGATTCCGGTATTGGCGAACAAAATCAATCTGAACTCCCGTCTCAGCTCGTCACCCTTCCCCGCGTCCATCTGATTGAACTGAAAGCCTGCCTCAGCGACGCGCTGAACATTGTCAACAGCGCTTTGGCGGGGAGCGATTGACCGCGCCTGCGCGTGCGGGCCCCACGGCGGCGGTGCCCGCGTGCGCTTCCGCGTTCAATAAATATCATGAAGGGAGATACGATTCAAAATGAATACAAGTGAAATCATCGGCCTATTGGGGGTGGTTCTGGGGCCAATTCTGGGGGCGCTGGGCTTTCTGTGGGGCCGCGTCCGGGGCCTGCATAAGGACAACGTGGCCGTGCGGGAGGGCGTGCAGGCGCTTCTCCGCGCCCAGATGATCAGCGACTATAACCACTACCAGGAAAAAGGCTTCGCGCCGATCTACGCCCGCCAAAATTTTGAAAACTGCTGGACGCGGTATCATGAATTGGGGGCAAACGGCGTCATGGACGACATTCACAGAAAATTCATGGCCCTGCCCACGGAAAGCTGGGACGACGCCCGCCGACAAATGGGCGCTGCGCGTATGTGAGGCCCGGCAGATGGACAATACCGTATACTGCAAAAATACCGGAAAACCGTGTACCCTGTGCATGATCGGGTTTCTTCCCGACGTGCTTGCATGTAAAAACCGCTTCCGCAAGGCGGAGGCGTCAGAAGGAGATAAGGATCATGGAGGACAAACAGAATCGGTTCAAGAGCTGGGCGCTGTGGACGAGCATTGCCGCCCTGGTGGTGTTCTGCGTGAAGCAGTTCGCCGGTCTTGACATTTCCAATACCGTCAACGGCCTGCTGGACGTGCTGCTGCCCGTGCTGGTGGGCTTTGGCATCGTGAACAATCCCACCGACAAGGCCCATTTCTAAGGGGGCCGCGCCATGGAAAGCATCGCTCTGGAAAGCCTGACCTTTGAACAATTGATGCTCTTTGCCATGGACAACGGCTTCGGCGTGCCGGAGGACGGCGACCTGCACGGCCAGAATAAGCAGGAGGTTCGTCAATCCCTCTTGGCATGGCTGGAAAAGAGAATGGGATCAGGGAATGAGGCTGTTCCAAAAGCCTTCCCCTCGGAGGGGAAGGTGGCACGCGAAGCGTGACGGATGAGGTGCTTTTCCCTTCCCAGGCATCGGCCCGCTTCGGCGGGCCTTTCTTTTTTCGCGTCATTGATTATACATAATATTGGGGGTGTAAAACGTGCAAACGGTTTATTTGCTTGTCATATGCCATTTGATCGGTGATTACGTTCTGCAATCCGATTTCCTTGCTTCCACCAAAGGAGCAAACTGGTATCATCTGTTTGTCCATTCCCTGCTCTATACCGTTCCATTCTTTCTGTATTTCGGTGCGGATTGGCGGCTTCTTTATATCGCGTGCACGCATTTTCTGATAGACGCTTTCAAGGCACGGTGGCATTGGATCGGCTATCCAGAGGATCAAATGCTGCATTACTGCGAATTGATCGTGTACCTGTTCTGATAGGAGCTTGCCTCCCCGGTGAGAGGCAAGCGACGCGCCATCTGCCAAGTAATATCGAAGGAGGGAGCATACCCGCCGCATGGCGAGGTATGCGAAGATATATGAAGGTAGTTCAGCCCATCCGTGACCTGGACACCCTGAACCGCTGCTATGAAATCGCCCGCGCCCATGACCGGAAGAAGCAGACCGGGGAAGTATCCTGGGAACTGATTCTGCTGGTGGGGTTCAATACCTCCCTGCGGGTCAGCGATTTCCGCCGGTTCCGGGTCAGCGATCTGCGGGGCAAGGATTACGCCCAAATCCAGGCCAAGAAAACGGGCAAGGAGGCCCGCATTTTGATCAATCCCGGCGCACGGCGGGAAATCAACCGGCTGCTCACGGGCAGGCGGGGGGACGAATACATTTTCCAGTCCAAGCAGCTTGATCCCTTCACCCATAAGCCTCGCCCCATCACGCGCCAGCGCGTCTATCAAATCATGAACCGCATCGCCAAGCAGGCGGGCATCGAAGACCGGATTGGCTGCCACACCCTGCGAAAAACCTTTGGCTATTGGTACTATAAGATGACCGGCGACGTGGTTTCCTTGCAGAGGATTCTGTGCCACTCCTTCCAGCGGGAAACGCTGGTGTACATCGGCGTCATTCAGGAGAACATCGACGAAAGCCTGAAAAAGCTGAACATGCTTGCGGGAAAGCGGGTGAAGGTGGATGCTTGAGGCCGGATTTTATAATCTGGATTGCATGGAGGGCATGGCCCAATTCCCGGACGGCTTCTTTGATCTTGCCATTGTCGATCCACCCTATGGCATCAGCGCGGACACGTTCAACAACGGTTCCGGTGCATCCAAGGATAAAGGCCACAAATACGGCACCGCTGTCCGTTGCCGCCGCGACCGGGTGAACGACGGGCGCGGAAAACTGAGGAATCGGCCCTTCAACCGGGCGGATTGCAGCTGGGATCGGGAACAACCGCCGCCCGAATACTTCCGCGAATTGTTCCGGGTCAGCAAAAATCAAATCATTTGGGGCGGTAATTACTTTGATCTTCCGCCCACGCGCTGCGTTGTCGTGTGGGATAAAATGCAGCCGTGGGAAAACTTCTCTCAGGTGGAAATCGCCTGGACGAGCTTTGATAAGCCCGCCGCGCTGTTTCGCATGAGCAACACCATGGCCGGGAAAATCCATCCCACCCAGAAACCCGTGGAGCTGTATCAATGGCTGTTGAATCGTTTCGCCCGCCCCGGCATGAAAATTCTGGATACCCACGTTGGCAGCGCGTCCTCCCTCGTTGCCTGCCAGCGGGCCGGGATAGAATACTGGGGGTTTGAAATCGACCCTTCGTATTTCGGCAAAGCAAGCGTGCGTCTGGAACAGGAAAAAGCCCAGGTCAGCATGATGGAGCTCATGCGCCAGGCGACCCCGGAACCGGAACAAATCGGGTGGTGATCACAGCATGGAAGATCGTCATCCCTACCGTCACGCGGTCATGAGCCATGAGCCCATCGACAATCTGGCGATTGCGATTGTAAAACGCGCCTTGACCGATTACATCCTGGCCCTCAGAGCGCTTCGTAAAAACCCGCGGGAGGGTGCTGTCCGCAACCGGGTGTGGGAATGTGAGGTCTTTTTCTCGTCCCCGTGGTGCGGCGTTCTGGTGGAAATGGACATGGAGGATTTCGCCCGGCGCATCCGGGAACGGGTCAGCCGGGAGGAAAAGAGAAATAAAAAACGAAGAAAAATAAAACAATGAACCATTGGGAAAACCGCAAGCGCTTGCGGTTTTCTTCCGGGCGGCTTCGTGCCGCCCTCTTTTTTTACGCCCCGCGCTGTTCCCTGCGGGAAGCGCGGGTTTCGGGCGGCGATTATGAATCGCTTCGCCCTCAGCCTCATTTCATTCGGCGCTCTTATTACACGTTTGCACGCGTGTAAACAGCTTTTGAATAAGTTTCGTTCAGTTGCAATTGATCTTAATATTTCGTTTGCTTTTGATGGAGGAAGGGAAGAAGAAAAGCCCTGAACCCCTTGATTTTCCTTGCTTTCCTTACCTGACCGTCATTTGCTTTTGGTCGCAATCCAGTTGCAATCAAGTTTCAATTAAGTTTTGAAACGCAGGATTGCGGCCCGCCTTAGTTGTCATATTCAGGCCAGGTAAAACAGCGTCCCGAAAAACGCGCAGAATTTTCGGGTATAAAGTGGAAGCGATTTTTTGAAAACCCGTTTAACACAACATCCTATTATGTAAAGTAGCGCGGGGGAAAGGGGCGGTCATTTTCGCGGCCCCACGAAAAAGATATTCGCCCGCGAATAACCGCGAACAAAAAAGCAACGCGCATTTCTGCACGCTGCTTTCAAATGTCCCGGCGGCGTTCACTTTTCGCTGCTGTTCCGGGCGATGTCGGCGCGGATCAGGGCTTTCACGTAGCCCTGCACGTTGCTTTGTTCGGCCAGGCGTGCCAGGATGTCCGCGTCAGTCCTCAGGTTGAATTTGAATTTCACCTGCTTGGTGTTTTCCTTGTCCCATTGTTCGCCCTGAATGTTCCGGGCGCGTCGCTGCTCGGGCGTCGTTCCTCGTGGCATATTGTGATCCTCCCTTTGCCGTTCTTCTTCGCCCACATTATACATTCGGTTTACCCCGTCTGTCAAACGTATTCTTTCCGCCCGGATTGATGAAATCATCCTGAATATCATTGTCCTTTACATAACGATACCAGTTCATAAGCATAACAATATCCCCGGCGGGAATGTGGCGCACTTCCGGGTCGTTGCTGCTGGAAAGCGTCACCGGCCCGTCGTCGTCCACCTGCACCAGCGTCATTGTGCCGCCGTTGTTCACGGCGAAAGTGAAAATCCGTTTCATACCGTTCCTCCTTTACAGCGCTTCGCCGCTGTCTATTGCCTGCCGGGCCTCGTTTACCGTGCTCCAATAGGGTTCTCTCACCTTGTCCCCTCGGTCGGTCAGGATGCACCAGCAATCAAACTTGTCCAGCCAGATGATTAAATACGCGCCGTGCTGAATGGGGCGCGGCTGTTCGTTCTCGTTCATATCGTTTTTCCTTCCCTGCCGATGGTCGGCATGTATTGCCCGCGTACAAGGCCCACGGGCGGGCGTTCCTGCCTCCCCTATCAGGGGAGGTGGCGCGAAGCGCCGGAGAGGTTCAGCCGAAGTAGCAATACAGCACGATCGGCCACACGATCAAGCCCATCAGCGCCCCGCAGAGCACGCAGGCGGCCCCGCTCATGGGCTTGTCGCTCCATGCCTGGAATGCTCTGGCGGCGTCCCTTGCGCCGTCCAGCGCGGCCAGGATGGGGCACAGCGGCCCCGCGTGACGGGGAATGTAGCTGGCGTTTTCGGTGTTGGCAATGCTCATAGTCCTTTCTCCCTTCTGTCAAGATTGCGGTTTTCCGCGACGGTATCAATTGATACCGTTTCGATTCGTAACCAGCGAATCATCATCAGGCGGAATGGCCCCGCGCCGTCACAGCCTGCACAGCTTTTCGGCGCGGTATTCGGTGCTGTTCTGCGCCACATTGTAAATTGGCCCGTAGATCGTGGCGGCGTACTGCATCAGGTTGTTCCATTGGGCGATGTTCTCCCGGAACACGGCCAGGGAAGCGGTCAGGGTTTCTATTTCCGCTTCCGCGCTCTCCCGCTGGCGGTTGATCATCTCCAGGCTGCCGCGCCGGTCGTCCCTTTTGCCGATGCAAAAATCAAATCCCTCATTGTACACCCCATTGGAAATGAACAGATACAGAAAATTGTCATGGTGCCCGCGAATATAGGCGAATTGGTATTCTGGAAACATGGATTTGATTTTATCGTCCAGCCGCCTGGTGATATAAACCCCGTTCAGCGCTTCCGCCCTACGCAGCAGGCGGATTTCCTCTTTCTTGTGCTTGATCCGGCGCAGGGTGCACGCTTCCGCGTTTTCAATGGTTTCCTCGTCCAGGGTCATGGAATAGGTGTCCAACTGGTGCTCGTACATGGTCAAGCCCCCTTTTCAAGGACGGCGTACAGCTCCGCCGCCGTAAAGGTCAAATGCTCGTCCGGCGTCGCCCGCAGCGGCTTGCCATCCGCGCCGGTTTCGTGGCCGTACAGGTCGATGATGTCCGCAGGATCAAGATATTTGTTTTTTAGGTAGTACACCAGCGTCGGAAAGCGCTCGATCATGTACCGCCCGCCCGGCGTGAAGCCGTCGGAAACGGTTTCCTTGATGCTGCCGAAGCAGTAAAAGCCGAAGCCCTGGGCATAGGCAGATGCGGAAAAATGAAAGGGCCGGGCGGCGCTGCCCGCCCGCGCTGTTTGCGGCGCGGGCGCGGCCAGCAGGTCAAACATGGAAATCTGTTCGCCGGTCATGCGGTTTCGCTCCCTTCCTTGAAGGGCTGGCAGGCGTCGAAGCCCTGGGCCTGAAGGTTCTTTGTCCAGGTGTTGAGAAAGCTGTCCAGATCGTGGAGCAGGCGCGGGGAATAAATCAGCCGCCCGCCGTTGTCTTTGAAAACTTCCTGGTACAGCGTGCCATATTTCCCGATCCCGTCCTGCTGGAAGGTCAGCGGGCAAACCGTCCCGGCGGCGTCGTTGACGCTGATCGTCATGTCAGGATCGCGCATCAGGTCGCCGTTTTGGATGTAGTAGTGCATCAGGCTGTAAACCGGGTGCCCGTGGGCGTCGGAATAACCCAGGTATTCAATGCTTAGGGGCATATAGTTTTCCCCCGCCCGGAAGGTGTAGTGCTGCCCGTCCTGCTGATCCACGGCCAGCAGATACGGCTTGATCCGCTTGTAGTTGGCCGCTCCAAATCTGATTTTGATGTTCATGGTGTTTTTCTCCTTTCGGTGTTGGCTTTACGGTGTACCCCGTTTTCTATATAATATCACGGTGTACCCCGTAAGCCAAGCCCTTTTTTAAATTTTTTTCCAAAGGAAGGGGGCGGCGTTCATGCCGCCCCTGCTTCCCTGCATACGGTTTCTTTCAGCGCGTTCAGCCGTTCCGCTGCCCGGTTGGCGGCGCGGTAGGCTTTCCAGTTCAGGCCCTTCACCCAGGCCCCCAAGCGCCCGGAATAGTAAAACCCTGTTTCCTCCACGATCATTCGGGCGGCGTCGGTGGGCGTGCCGTCGAAAAGAATCATCGTGCGCTCGTTCTCCTGGGAAAACTCCACCCGATACCCGGCCCCCTGAATGGCCGTGCCGATCCAGGTCTTTTCTGGAATGTCCGCCCGGCGTTGCTGTTCGGGCTGCTGTTCCGGCATTTCCGGCCCGTCGGCCAGGGCTTCTGTCAGTTCGTCGAATATCCGTTGATAGGCATAATTCGCGGCGTCGATGCTGATATAATCCCGCTTTTCCGTGCGCTCTGCATAGATTTCAAAATCGTGCATGATGCCCATGAACCCGCTCCATCCCATGCGGTCGTTGATCCTGTCCAGGGCCGTGCTGCTGTCCACCTGCGCCAGCTGGGCCGCCAGCTGCTTCTTCCGGCGTTCGATCATGGCCCGCAGCTGCTCCACCTTCCCTGAATCATCCGTTTTCAGATAGGCCGCTTTCAGCCGTTCCGCCCGCAGAATAGCCGCCCGGCGTTTCAAATCGTTCCGCCGGTCAATCAGCAGAAAACCGGAATGGTCGATCACGTCGGCCAGGGTAGTCGGCTGGTATTCATGCCGGTAAAAGTTCAGCTCAACCGCGTCTTTTTTCGTGCCCTGCTGCTTTACACCAACTTGGAATAGTTTCCCTTGATAATACCGTTCAGTCTTCGGCACCACTTCCAGCCGCGCCGAACGGTCAAGCGCCGTCGTGCCCGGCTTGCGAAGCAGGCCCGCCGCCTGGCGGATCACAAACAATTCCGCCCCGCTGCTCTTGCGGATGTCTTCAAACGTCTTTTTGGTGACAAGGCTTTCCAGGTTCCACCGATACCCGCCCTTATAATCAATGTCCAGGCGGCCAGCGCCGTCCACCGTGGCAAGGTGCATTCCCTGGGTGTACTTGCATTCGTGGCCCATCACCAGCAGGGCGACGGCCTGGCCCGCGTCCGCGCCGTTCATGCCGGCCGCTTTCAGGGCGGCGTTGACGGTGAAAGCGCCTTTCATGTGGGCGATGGTGTGCGGGGCCTGGAAGTCAAAGCCCAGCAGGGCATGAAGCCCTTGCAGCGCTTTCGGGTTGATGGAAAGCATGGATTTCTTCGCCTTTTCCGTGGCCTTGGTGGTGGATTTCTTGTAATTAGTCATGATGCTGTACCCCTTTCATTTATTCGGTGTTGGCTTGTTTCGTTCGGTGTACCCCGTCCGATGTGCCTATAATAACACGGGGTACACCGTTTGTCAAGCCCTTTTTTCAAATTTTTTCAACCATCCCGGCGGCGCTGTCACGCGGCGTTTTCCTGCAAGTTCTGAGGCACAAATCCGAATACCTGCATATACCATTCCTGCCATGTCATGGTTTTGATATGCCATGCCTGCGCCCGTTCCAACTGGCATTTCCCCGGCGCTTTGCCGATCACCAGCACGGTGCACCGGGTATTGATCGTTCCATAGCCCTTTCCGCCTTTCCGCTCAGTGCGTATAATGGCCTGTTCCCGGTTCAGGCCGGGAATTTTTCCCGTAAAGGCCAGCGTTTCCCCGGCAAACGGCCCCGCGCCGTTGCCCATGGGGGCGCTGCTGTCCGCGTCGGCGGCAGGGCGGGCGGCCTTTTTCCCGGCCCGCAGCGCCCGCAATTCGCGTTCC
>Ga0310694_10000389_pt1 | contig 59510 bp, 50 predicted proteins | sample 174DNAGHGhighgp2_FD_203884 | JGI IMG/M metagenome (GOLD analysis project Ga0310694, IMG submission 203884) | Sheep rumen microbial communities from Palmerston North, Manawatu-Wanganui, New Zealand - 1742 DNA GHGhigh gp2 (v2) (version 2) | ecosystem: Host-associated > Mammals > Digestive system... | reverse complement strand
AACGGTCAAATCCTCCTCCAGCCGCAGCAGACGTTTGACCGAGTGCATCAGCGCAGCGAAATCTCCCCCGGGAAAATCCGTGCGCCCGTAGCCCCGGCAAAACAGAGTGTCGCCGGTGAACAGCGCGTTCCCCATCCGGTAGCACACGCTGCCCAGGGTGTGGCCCGGGGTGTGCAGCACGGAAATATTGATCCCGGCCAGCGTCAGCCGGCTGCCTTCCTGCACAAAATCCGTGGCGGCAGGCCGGGGCGCGGTGTCGCCCATTTCCGCGCCCACGCTCCAGGCGGCGTCCCGCAGCATGATTTCGTCAGCGGGATGCATATATATGGGCTTGCCGGCAAAGGCATGCAGCGCGCCGGTATGGTCGAAATGCCCGTGGGTCAAAAGCACGGCGGCGGACTCTCTGCCATTCAGCGCCGCAAGGATGCGCTCCGCCTCCGCGCCGGGGTCGATCACCAGAGCGTCCGGCCTTTCTTCCTCATAAACGATATAGCAGTTGGTGCCGATGGGCCCAACGGTCAGCGTGTCGATCTTCATAGCCGCCTCAAAACAGTTTCTTGCTGTCCAGCAGGATGGTCACCGGGCCGTCGTTCACCAGATGCACCATCATGTGGGTACGAAACACGCCGTTTTCCACCCGGACGCCCAGATTGCGCATTTCCTCGCAGGTCAGTTCATACAGTTCGTTGGCCCTGTCCGGCGCTTCCGCCCGGGTAAAGCCAGGACGGTTCTGCCCCCGGGCGTCGCCAAGCAGGGTAAACTGGCTTACGCACAGCACCCCGCCGTTCACCTGCAGCACCGACAGATTCATCTTGTCGTTTTCGTCTTCAAAAATCCGCAGCTTCACGATCTTGCCGGCCATGTACCGGGCGTCGTTTTCCCCGTCGCCCTCCTCCACGCCCAGCAGCACGCACAGGCCCTTGTCGATCCGGCCCGTTTCTTTGCCGTCCACCGTCACATACGCTTCCGATACTCTTTGCACTACCGCCCGCATGCCTCTTCCTCCATTGCGCCTTTGTTTTTCATCACCGCTTCGGCCACCCGCAGCCCGTCCACCGCGGCGCTCATGATGCCGCCGGCGTAGCCCGCGCCTTCCCCGCAGGGATACAATCCCGCCACGCTGCTTTCGCACCGTTCGTCCCGCAAAAGCCTGACCGGGCACGAGGAGCGGCTTTCCACCGCCGTGAGCACGGCATCCGGCATGGCGAAGCCCTTGAGCTGCCGATCGAATACCCGGATAGCCTCCCGAAGCCCGTCGTAAGCAAAGGGCGGCAGAATATCCCGGAAATCCGCGCAGGTCACCCCGGGCCGATAGGTGGGCCGCACCCGGCCCAGTTCCCTGGTGGGCCTGCCCAGCAGGAAATCCTCCGCCCGCTGCACCGGAGCGCGGTAACCGCCGCCGCCGGCGCGGAACGCCTTTTCTTCCCATTCGCGCTGCAAAATGTAGCCGGACAGAGGATGATCGTCCGGGAAGTCCTGGGTTTTTACGTCGATAAGCAGCGCGGCGTTGGCGTTTTCGCCGTCCCTTGCAAAGGTGCTCATGCCGTTCACGCACACGCCGCCCAGCCGGCTGGCCGCCGGCACCACCGTGCCGCCGGGGCACATGCAGAAGGTATACACCCCGTGGCCGTCCTTCAAATGCGCCGACAGATGATAATCTGCCGCGCCCAGGGCCGGATGCCGGGCAAACGCGCCGTATTGGGCGCGGTTGATCAGGCTTTGCGGGTGTTCGATCCGGGCGCCCACGGAGAAGGGCTTCTGGATCATGTTCACGCCCCGGTTGAACAGCATCTGCTGCGTATCGGCGGCGCTGTGGCCGATGGCCAGGATCAAAGCGTCGGCGGCGATTTCCTTCGTTTCGCCGTTTTGCGTATAGCGCACCGCGCACAGGGCCCCGGCCCGGATTTCAATATCGGTGAGCTTTGCGGAGAACAGCACCTGACCGCCCAGGGCCTCGATTTCCTGCCGGATGCTTTTCACCACCTGCGGCAGCCTGTCCGTGCCCACGTGGGGCCGGGCCAGATAAAGGATTTCCTCCGGCGCGCCGTGCCCATGCAGCTCTTTGAGCACCAGGCGGCAGCGGGGGTCCTTGATGCCGGTGGTCAGCTTGCCGTCGGAAAACGCTCCGGCTCCGCCTTCGCCAAACTGGATGTTGCTTTCCGGGTCCAGTTCGCCGCTTTCGGCAAAGCGGTCTGCCGCGCGTTTCCGGTTTTCCACCGCTTCTCCCCGCTCCAGCACGATGGGCTTCATGCCGGCCCGCGCCAGGGAGAGCGCCGCGAACAGGCCGCCGGGGCCAAGGCCCACCACCACGGGGCGCAGGCCCTTGTATTCCCTTGTGATTTCTGGAAAAACAGGGTCGTTGGGCAGCAGCGTCACCATGCCGGGCTTGGCCAAACGGAGAACAGCATCTTCATTATTCAGCGCCACGTCCACCGCCATCACGAAATGCACGTCGCCCTTGTCCCTTGCATCCACGCTCTTTTTGCCGATGCGCCAGGAGAGCACCCGACCGCGGGATACGCTCAGCTTTTTCAGCGCGGCGTTCAGCGGCGCTTCCTCTTCCGCGTCCAAAGGGATTTTCAGGTTGTTTACCCGCAGCACGCTTCCGCCTCCTTTGATGTCTTGCCCTGCATTATAGCATGTCCGCTGCGCTTTTTCAAATCTTTGCCCGATCTTTGACAAATTGGCGGATTTGCGGTAAAGTAAAGGGAAAACGAATGAAGAAGAAGGGGTTCAAGTGATTTACGCCATCTGCAATCCCGCCGCCGGCAGCGGACGGGGCGAAAAAGTGGGCCGTCAGGTGAAGGATTACCTGCACGCCCACGGCATCCCCTGCCGCCTGATCTCCACCGAAGCCCCCGGCCACGCCACAGACCTGGCCCGTGCCGCCCGGGATGCTGAAGCCGACACCGTGCTGGCCGTCGGCGGCGACGGAACGGTGCTGGAGGTGGCCCGGGGGCTCATCGGCAGCCAGGTGCCGCTTGGCATCGTGCCCGCCGGCACAGGCAACGATTTTATCAAAACCCTCGGCATCCCCAGGAAACCCATGGACGCCCTGCGCTACACCCTGGAGCACGATCCTAAGCCCACCGACGCGGGCGAAGTGAACGGGCAGGTGTTCCTGAACGAAATCGGCACCGGATTCGACGTTTCCGTGCTGGAATACGCCCTGAAGGCCAAGAAATACTGCCGCGGGCTGCTGCCGTATCTCTACGGCGTGATCAAAACGCTTTTCCGCTTCAAGTCCGTACCCATCACCCTGTCGGTGGACGGCGAAGAGGCGGAAACATACGACGCTTTCGTGGCCGGCGCAGCCAACGGCGGCGTGATCGGCGGCGGCATCCGCATCGCCCCGGACGCCAAATGCGACGACGGGCTGCTGGACGTGGTGATCGTGGAAAAAGTAAAAAAAAGCAAGCTGCTCTTTCGTTTGCTTGGGCTGATGCGGGGAAAAATCCTCTCCTTCCCCGAAACCCGCTTCGTCCGCGCCCGGGCCGTTTCCTTTTCCGCCCCGGGCATGCGCCTCAACGTGGACGGCGAAATCATGGACGACGCCCGCGTCACCGCCCGCATCCTGCCGGGCGCGCTGATGATCCGGCGATAAAAGGAACGATGTCTGCGGGAGGGAAGCCGGTCTATGGATGCCCAAGAAGGTTCCCCCTACGTCCTCTGTTTCACGAAACGTCTCAGGCGATACGCGCCGCGGCAACAGGAAGTGCATTGGATTGGGTATACTGATTTGCGGGCTCAACGGCGTTGGAAAAAGCACCATTGGCCGCATGCTGGCCGAGCGGATCGGCTATACGTTCATCGACAATGAAGACCTCTATTTCCCGAAAACAGATACTGCTTACCTGTTTTCCAAGCCGAGAAGCAAGGAAAAGGCCATTGAACTGCTGGAAGAAAAAATCGCCGGCAGCGGCAGGTTCGTTTTTGCCGCGGTAAAGGGTGATTATGGCGATAAGCTGATATCGTCGCTGGAGCATATCGTGCTGATCGAAGCGCCCAGGCACATTCGGCGTCAGCGCGTCCGGGATCGCTCATACAAGAAATTCGGGGAAAGGATGCTGCCCGGCGGCGACCTGTACGAGAAAGAAGAAGCCTGGTTTGCCCTCACGGATGACAGGCCGGAAAACTATACGACGAGCTGGCTTGAAGCGCTCAGCCGCCCCGTCATTCGCGTCGACGGCGCATTGCCGCCCGAAGAAAACGTCGAATACCTTGTTTCTGTGATGAAGGTGTAAATTCCAAAAGGATTCTTCACGGAGAGTCAGGGAGAAGGAAACAATGATCTTTTGTCTCCCTGAGCGGAGTGGCGCGAGGGCTGAACGGAGACAAAAGATCTGGAAGCTGGCTTAAAGATCTGCTTACAGATTCCTCACCTGCGCTTCGCCTCCCGGCTGCGCTTCGCTCGGGACGGCAGCGTCAGATTGTCAGCTGGTATGACGTTTCCCTATGATTCCGTGAAGAACCCCAAAGAAGAAGGAGACCAGCCGCTGCGGGGCTGATCTCCTTTTTTCGCTGTCTCGCGTTTTGTTACTTGTTCCTGCGCAGGAACGCCGGCACGCCGTAATCGTCCTTGGCGTTGGCGGCAGGCTTGGCGGGCACCTGGTACACCGGCTGCTGATAGGCGGGCTGCTGATAAACAGGCTGCTGCGGCTGCTGGGGCTGGGGTGCATAAGGCGTCTGGGGCTGATAAGAGGGCTGGCCGAAGGGCTGCAGCGGCGCGGTCTGGCTGCCAAAGGCAGGGGCCGCGGGCCGCGCGCCGCCGGGGAAATAGCTGGCGTCGCCTTCATAGGTGGCGGGAGCAGGGGCGTCGAAGCCCTGTTCACCGTTCACGTCCGCCCGGGCGCGGCCTTCATAAGGATTATAGGAGGGCACGGCGGCGCCATAAGGCGTGGCCGCGCGGGCCTTTTTCTTGTCCTTGGTGGGGAACGGCGTTTTTTCAAAGCCGGTAGCGATGACGGTGATGCGCACCTCGTCCTCCAGGCTCTCGTCGATGCCGGCGCCGAAGATGATGTTGGCTTCGCTGTCAGCGGATTCCATCACCAGGTTGGCGGCTTCGTTGATTTCCATGATGCTCATATCCTTGCCGCCGGTCACGTTGATCAGCACGGCGCGGGCGCCGTCGATCTTGGTTTCCAGAAGCGGGCTGGAAATGGCCTTGTTGGCGGCGTCCACCAGGCGGGTTTCGCCCTTGCCCACGCCAATGCCCATATGAGCCATGCCGCCGGATTCCATGATGGTCTTTACGTCGGCAAAGTCCAGATTGATCATGGCGGGCACGGCGATCAGATCGGAAATGCCCTGGATGCCCTGACGCAGCACGTCGTCGGCGATGCGGAAGGCTTCCAGCATGGTGGTGCCTTTGCTGACCACCTGCAAAAGCCGGTCGTTGGGGATCACCACCAGGGTGTCCACGCTCTGCTTGAGCTCGTTGATGCCCAATTCAGCGTTCTTCATCCGCTGCTTGCCTTCAAAAGCAAAGGGCTTGGTGACCACCGCGATGGTGAGGCAGTTGCTTTCCCGGGCGATTTCCGCCACTACCGGCGCGGCGCCGGTGCCGGTGCCGCCGCCCATACCGGCGGTAACGAACACCAGATCGGCCCCCTTGATCGCCTGAGCAATCTCTTCCCTGCTTTCCTCGGCAGCCCGGCGGCCAATATCAGGCACAGCGCCGGCGCCCAGGCCCTTGGTCAGCTTTTCGCCGATCTGGATTTTCACATCCGCCTGGGACAGGGCCAGCGCCTGCCGGTCGGTGTTCACCGCAATGAACTGCACGCCCTTCAGATTGGCCTCCACCATGCGGTTCACGGCGTTGGTGCCGCCGCCGCCGCAGCCGACCACTTTAATCGAGGCAAAAGACGTTTGATCCACTTGTACTTCAAAAGGCATGTTATTGACCCCCTATGATGAATATGGCCAGCAGCGATCAGCTGCCAAAAAGGCTGCGGAAGAAGCCGCTCACGCCGCCCCGGGCGCGCTCGTTGTCAAAGGTGCTGATCAGAAGATCCAGCAATCCCAGCGCGCTGGAATAGGACGGATTGGAGAGCTTCACGGCTTTGTTGGGGAATTTCTTGACAGGCTTGTCCAGCTTGGCGGAAAGCAGATCCTTGCCGCCCTTGTTGAGGATCAGGCCGCCGCCGGTGAGATACACAGGCGACCAGTTGCCGAGCCTTACGCCGGATTCCTTAATGGCGTCCTTCACCGCGTCGCAGATTTCATCGGCCCGGGGCTCCAGCACCTTGCCCACCTCTTCGTAGGTGAAGGTCTTGTTTTCGCCCTCCCGGGTAACGCCGTCAAAGGTGCTGGTGCCGGTGGACAGGCCGTACACGTAAGCGCGCTTGATCTGCTCGGCGGAATTCAGGGTGATTTCCAGGCCGTAGCACAGATCCGCCGCAATATGGCCGCCGCCGATGGGGATGGTTTTGAGGTAGGTGATGGTATCGCCTTCCACCACCATCACGTCGGTGTTGAGGTAGCCAACGTCCACCAGCACGGCGGTGCGGTCCCTCTCCTCGCCGGAAATAAACAGCATGGCCTGGCCTACGTCGGAAGGCATAAAGCCCATCACGTGGATGCCCATGCTTTCTATCCGGGCCCGCACATCTTCCATAAAGAATGAATCGGCGATCACGAAGGAGATCATGCCGCGCAATTCATGCCCCCGCATGCCCACGGGCGCAACGGTCTTTTTCCCGTCGTCCACGGTAAACCAGGCGGGGCTGAAATAAATCACATAGTTCAGCAGCGCCGGGTCGATTTCCTCCCTGGCGCGTTCCATCAGTTCCCTGATATCCCGATCCGTCACCTGGGGATCGGCGCCCTGCAGCGGCACCGTGATTTCCGCGGTGCGCACCTTGCAGAATTCGCCCGGCACGCCCACCTGCACATCGCGGATCTTGGCGATATGGGACTGCTCTTCAGCTTCATGCACCGCAGCGGCAATGGCTTCGTTGAGCTTGTCGGGATCGTTCCATTGGCGGTTGGAAAAGCCGTCGTAGGATACCGTGCCCGCGCCCACGATGTCGCAGCGCTGCCGGCCGCTGCTTTCCGCAACCAACGCGACGATCTTGCTCGTGCCAAAATCCAGTACGGTCAATGTCTGTCTCATCTATCCATCATCCCCTGTTCCATCGGCAAGAGGGCAGATGCTGCCATAGCCGGAAAAGCCGAAAGCCAAAAAACCTATTCGGTCACCTTATTGTAACCTTTTTGTGATAATTTGGCAAGTGAAAATCGAAAAAAAAGAATACATTTTTTCACATTTTTATGGTTTTTTTCAGGAAAAATTATCAAATGCGCTGAAATCAATCATCCATGGGCATATAAGTGGCCACCGCAGGGGTGGATGCTTCCAGCCTTCCGCCGCTCTTCCCCATTTCCCTGAGCTTCACCACCACCGCCCGCACCGTGCCGATTTTTGCCCGCATATCGCTGACGTCGCCCAGGTGCACGGTGTAGCCGTCTTTGGTAATCAGGTATAGGCTGTCCGGATTGGACAGATTCAATTCAGACACTTCACCGGAAAAGCCCTGCCGAAGCACCTCGTCCATCACCGTTTTATACGCTTCCATCTGCTCAGTCACGGAAGGGATGAGCAAATCGCCCACCATCAGGGTCTGCCGGGTCTGCAGGCCGGTCACGTTGATCAGATCATTGGCCGGCTGCACACCGCTCATCCTTTCCAGGATCATGCCCTCTTCATCCATTTGATAATTCACGCCCATGACCTGCAGGTTGGCCCTGGCCGTGCGCTCCCGAACAAAAAGGGTCACGGTGGAAGGAAAGTGCTTTTCCATGCCTTCATAGACAAGATACCGATTTTGGCCGATGCCTTCGGCAATCTTTTTCTCGTTAAGGGCCAGATAGCTCACGCTGCCCCTGAGGCCGGCCGCGGACACCACCTCTTCCCAGGATACCCTTTGATTGCCCACCACGTTCACGGTGCGGATACGCAAAGCGCTTTCATTCACCAGAATGCCCGCCGCCAGCATCACCGCCAGCGCCAGCACCGCGGTAAGCACGCCGGAACGCCGCCTTTTGGGCGGCGGAGAATACGTCGGCGGTTCATCCTGCATGGGCGCAAAGGGATCATAGGATTGCTGTGCCATCGTGCACCTCCGTCTGTTCACTCACGTTTATCCTGCGCATTCCGGCGCCCAGGCGGGCCAGAATGCGTTCAAAATGGGGATACCCCCTGTCGATCAGTTCCGCATTTTCGATCAGCGTATCGCCCTGGGCGCGCAGCGCGGCAATCACCAGCGCCGCGCCGCCCCGCAGATCCCTCGCCTGCACCCGGGCGCCGTGCATTTCCTCCACCCCGCGCACCACCGCCATCCGGCCGCTGACACGGATATCCGCCCCCATGCGGCACAGGTCCGGCACCTGGCCGAAGCGGTTTTCAAACACGTTTTCGATGATCACCGACGTGCCATCGGCTCCGCAGGCCGCGGCCAGCATGAGGCTTTGCATATCGGTTGGAAAACCGGGATGCGGCTGGGTCTGCAGCTGGGAAAAGGCCTTAAGGCGCCTGGGCGCTTTCAAATACACCCGATCCTCTTCGCCCCACACGCGGCAGCCCATTTCCTCCAGTTTCTCCCGTACGGGCAATAAATCATACAGGCTGGCCCTGCGCAGCGTCACTTCTCCGCCCGTCACGGCGCCCGCGCACAAAAGCGTGCCGGCGGCGATCCGGTCAGGAATGGGCGTATACGCGCCGCCGCGCATTTTCTTAACGCCCCTCACCTCGATTACCTGGGTGCCCGCGCCGGTGACGCAGCCGCCCATGCGGTTCACAAAGCCCTGCAGGTCCACGATTTCCGGCTCCCTTGCCGCGTTGTGGATCACCGTCACCCCCGGCAGCAGCGCCGCCGCCAGCATCACGTTTTCGGTGGCGCCCACGCTGGGATAATCGAAATACACATTGCCGGGGCGCATGCGCCTGCCGTCGCAGTACAGTTTGCCGCCCTCGTCGATGATATGTACGCCCAGGGCGCGCAGCCCCTTCAAATGCAGGTCAATGGGCCGGATGCCGATTTCGCACCCCCCGGGATAGGATACCGTGGCCTGCCCCATCCGGGCCAGAATGGGCCCCAGGAGGAAAATGGAGGAGCGGATCTGCCGGCCCAGTTCCTCCGGCAGTTCGCTTTTGCACATATCGTCATTTTGGATCAGCAGGTCCTCGCCCTGCCAGCGGCAGGAGCAGCCCAGGCTGTTCAGGATGCCGATCATGGCGTTCACGTCCCGGATATCCGGGCAGCGGCAGATGGTCACCTGGCCTTTGGGCAGAATCGCCGCCGCCAGCATGGGCAGCACCGCGTTTTTTGCTGCGGGCACCCGGGTTTCTCCCTGTATTCTTTCGCCGCCCCGCACGAAAAATCCTTCCACCGTGTTCACCTTCCTTCTTCTTTCAGGCTATGCCGGAAGGAAGGATGTGTGAAAGGAAGAAAAAACGGCGTCAGCGCAGGTTGCCGGTGTTACTGCGGCTGACGTTGAGCACCACGCCCACCGCCGCCATGGTAATGGAAAGGGAGGTGCCCCCGGCGCTGAAAAAGGGCAGGGGCAGCCCGGTGGTTGGCAAAATGCCCACCACCACGCCCATGTTGATGAAGGCCTGTACCGAGATCATGGCCACGATGCCGGCGGAAAGCAGGCAGCCGAAGCGGTCCTCGCACCGGAGCGCGATCCGCATGCCTGCCAGCATGAAGGCCACGAACAGCGCGATCACGCACAGACACCCCAGCAGGCCGAAATCCTCCCCCACAATGGCAAAAATGAAATCGCTTTCAGGATAAGGAAGGTAAGCGTATTTCTGCCGCCCCTGCCCAAGGCCCATGCCGAAGAGGCCCCCGGAGCCGAAGGCGATCAGGGATTGGGACAGCTGATACCCTTCGTCGCTCATTTTGGCGAAGGGATCGGTGAAGGAAAGCAATCTCTCCCTTCGGTAATCGGCGCTCCAGGCATAATAGCCGCCCAGCGCCAATCCGCCCAGGCCCAGCAGCGCCATGTGCCGCCATTTGGCCCCGGAAAGGAGCACCATCAAAAGGCTCACGATGATGATGGTGCCGGCGGTGGACAGGTTGGGCTGCTCCAGAATAATCAGAAACAGGATGCCCGGCACGATCAGCACCGGCAGGATGCCCCGGAAGAATTGGCGGATCTTCTTTCCCCGGGCGGTCAGGACGCTGGCCATGAACAGCACGCAGGCATACTTGGCCATTTCCCCCGGCTGAAAGGACAGCCCGCCCAGGGACAGCCACCGGCGGCTGCCGTTGATGGAGGTGCCGATGCCGGGGATCACCACCAGGATCAAAAGGATCACGCTGGCGATGATGCCGGTGAGCACCACCCGGGGCTTTCCCCAAAATGCGTAAGGTACCCGGGAGGTGATGAGCATGGCCGCCGCGCCCACCGCCACGCCGAAGAGCTGCTTTTTTACCTCGGACAGGGCATCGCCCCCGTCCTGGGCTTTATAATAGGTAGCGCTGAACAGGGTAATCAGCCCCAGCACGATGAGGATGAGCATGATGCACAGCAGCGTGCGATCGGCCTTTTTCAGCCGTCGGTCGGGCCGGATGAAAAGCATGGGCTTCCCGCCTTTCCAGGATGATTTCTTTTCTTCCGTGCCCCAGCAAAAAAGGCGCTTCGCCGCGCCTTTTGTATGCTATGCAGAAACTGTTTATTTCAGGTTTGCCACGATCTCCTTGAACACCCGGCCCCTTTGCTCGTAATCGCTGAACATATCAAAGGAAGCGCAGGCGGGCGACAGAAGCACGTTGCCGCCGTCCTTCATCAATCCGCGGCAGGTGTTTACCGCGTCCTCCATGCTGCCGCAGCGGTGAATGGCGGTATAGCCGGCCTCCCGCAGCGCTTTTTCGATCTGATCGCCGGTAGCGCCGATGATGACGCAATGAGCGATGAAGGGGCACTGCACGATCTCCGCAGCCAACGGCGCGAAGGACACATGCTTATCGTAGCCGCCCAGGATGATGGCGGTGGGCGCTTTCATGCTCTGCACCGCCTTGATGGTGGAATCCACGTTGGTGCCTTTGCTGTCGTTGATGTAGCGCACGCCCTCCAATTCCCGCGTGAACTCGATGCGGTGCTCCACGCCCTTGAAGGTGCGCAGCGCATGCCGGATCACGGGGGCGGGCACGCCCCGGGAGAAAGCCACCGCCGCGGCGGCCAGGGCGTTTTCCACATTGTGGGGGCCGGGGATGTAGATTTCTTCCACCGCGCACACGGTCTTTTCCTCGCCGTCCAAACGCAGGATCATCTGCCCGCCGCGGATGAATGCGCCCTGCTCCACCTCGTGCAGCCGGGAGAAAAACAGCACCCGGCCCTTCAGGCCCTCCGCCATTTTCCGGCAGGCCGGATCGTCATAGTTCAATACAGCGAAATCCTGCTCGGTCTGGGCGTCGAAAATGTGACGCTTAAGGCCTGTATACACCTCCATGGTGCCGTGGCGGTTCAAATGGTCCTCGGTCACGTTGAGCACCGCGGCAGTGAGGGGATGGAAAGTGTCGGTGGTTTCCAATTGGAAGGAAGATACCTCCGCCACCAGCACGTCGTTATACTTGCTCTCCATCGCGGCGGCGGACAAAGGATAGCCGATATTGCCGGCCACGTAGGCGATTTTGCCGGCTTCCCGGAAGATCGCGCCCAGCAGGGACACGGTGGTGGTCTTTCCGTTGGTGCCGGTTACGGCCACCAGCTGGCCCTTGGCGATGCGGGAGGCGATTTCCAATTCGCCGCTGACGGGAACGCCCATTTCCTTCGCCGCTTTCACGATGGGCGCGTCGATAGGCACGCCGGGGCTGATGATCAGCATGTCCTGCCCTTTCAGGGCGTCCAGCCCGTCCTCGCCCAAACGGAAGCGGATGGGCAGCTCCCTAATCTCCTCCAGCTGATCGCCGAACGCGTCCGCAGGCTTCATATCGCTGACGGTCACCATGGCGCCTTCCCGGCAAAGCAGCTTTGCCAGGGCCACGCCGCTGCGGGCCATGCCCACGATCAGCGTCTTTTTTCCCGCCCAGGGGTTTTCCGCGCCTTCCGCGAAGGGATGCCGCCTGGCGCGCATCCCGTAGTAAAGCTCACGCATGGCCTAATCACTCCTTTCAGCCGCTGACGGCTGCGTCAATGGAAAAACTGCTGCATGGAAAGCACCGCGATCACGCACAGCGCCAGCGTCACCGCCGCGTACATCAGCACGATCTGGTTTTCCTTCATGCCGGACAGTTCAAAATGATGATGCAGGGGCGCCATCTTGAAAATGCGCTTGCCCGTGCCGGTCTTTTTCCGGGTGTACTTGAAATACGTGGTTTGCAGCATCACCGACACGCTGCTCATGATGCAGGTAAAGCAGATGGGGATCAGAAGGAACTGGCACTTCATCAGCATGCTCACGCCCACCATGGCGCCGCCGATGAACATGCTGCCGGTGTCCCCCATGAAGATTTTGGCGGGATGCCGGTTGTAATGCAGAAAACCGACGGACGCCCCGGCCAGGGCGAAGCACAAAACGGCGACGGTGCGATAGAAGCCGTCCAGCCGGGTCAAGGATTCCTGGGTGCATTGGGTAAGGAACAGGGCGATGAGCCCGAAGGCCGCCATGCCGATCACCGTAACGGAGGAAAGGATGCCGTCCACGCCGTCCTGCAGATTGGCGCTGTTGGTAATGAACATCACCAGCACCGTCATGATGGGAATATAGAAAACGCCCAAATCCCAGGTTTTGTCGGTGAAGGGGATCACCACGTCGCTGCCGATCTGCCAATAGCAATACAGGGAAAACAGCAGGCCCACGATCATCTGCCCGATCAGCTTCTGCTTGGGCTTGAGGCCCTCGTGGTCCTTTTTCACGTCCTTGATATAGTCGTCCGGAAAGCCAAAGAGCGCCATGCAGCCCACGGTGATGAACAGGATGGGCCACAGGGCGTTGCCGATGCCAAAGCCCCAATGCTGCTTGACGCCCACGATCACGGTGATAACCGCAGTGGTCAGCACGGTGGCCAGCGCCGTCACGATGCCGCCCATGTTGGGCGTGCCCTGCTTGGCCAGATGGGCCTGGGGGCCTTTATCGTAAATGGTCTGGCCGAACTTGAGCTTCTTTAAGAACGGCAGGAATTTGGGCATCACCAGAAACACGATGGCCATAGCCGCCACCGCGGCCAATGCGCACTGCAAAAACATAAAGCGTATCTTCTCCCCTCTTGCGTGAATGGAGCTTTTTATGCCCGCATTTCCTCCAGCAGTTCCTTCACGACCACCTTTTCATCGAAGGGCCGCTTGACCCCCATGATCTCCTGATAGGTTTCGTGGCCCTTGCCGGCCAGGATGATGATGTCGCCTTCCCTGGCCATCTGCAAAGCATAGCGGATGGCTTCCCGCCGGTTCTCGATCACGGTGTATTTTCCGCCGGTTGGGCGGATGCCTTCCTCGATGGCGGAAAGGATTTCAAAGGGGTCCTCGGTGCGGGGATTGTCGCTGGTAAGGATGGAATAATCCGCCAGGCGGCCCGAAATTTCGCCCATGATGGGGCGCTTTAATTGATCCCGGTCTCCGCCGCAGCCAAACAGGGAAATCACCCGGCCCCGGGCAAAGCCCTTCACCGCCGTCAGGATGTTTTCCAGCGCGTCCGGCGAATGGGAATAGTCCAGGATCACCTTGTAGGGGGTGCGGGTATCCAGCATTTCGGCGCGGCCCGGCACGGACTTCACCTTTTCCAGCGCCTGGGTGATGGTCAGGGGCTTGACCCCCATGATGAGCCCCACGGCGGTAGCCGCCAGGGCGTTGTACACGTTGAACATGCCGGTCAGCTGCAGATGCACGGGCATGTCCTCCACGTCGATCAGCTTCATCATGAAGGTAACGCCGTCCTCGGTGATCTCGATATCCCGGGCGAAAATGTCGGCGTTGTTGCAGATGCCGTAGGTGCTGTGGGGAACTTCAATATCCCGCAGGATCTCGGCGCTGGTGTCGTCGTCCACGTTGATGGCGGCGTTGGACAGCCACTGGGGCCGGAAGAAGGATTTCTTGCAGGCGAAATACCTTTCCATGGTGCCAAACAGGTCCAAATGGTCCTGGCTCAGATTGGTATAGCACCCCACCTCGAAATGCACCCCGGCCAGACGGCCCATTTCAATGGCGTGGGCCGACACCTCCATGCTCACCACCGTCACGCCCTTGTCCCGCATATCCCGCAGTGTACGGAAAAAGTCGATGGGCTCGGGCGTGGTGAATTCGGATTTGACGTACTCGCTGCCGATCATGTTGCCGGTGGTGCCGATGAGACCCACCTTGCAGCCCGCCTCTTCCATGATGGCCTTGATCAGGTAGCTGGTGGTGGTTTTTCCCTTGGTGCCGGTCACGCCCAGCAGCTTCATTTCCCGGTCGGGATGGCCGAAAAACTCCGCAGCCATCAGGCTCATGGCCGCCCGCACGTTTTTCACCTTCACCTGGGGCGCGTCCACGTCCAAAAAGCGGGTCACCACCAAAGCGGCCGCGCCGTTTTTGATAGCCTGGGGCGCAAAATCATGGGCGTCAAAGCGAGCGCCGGGAATGCAGAAAAACAAGCCCCGGTCCATTTTTTTCCGGCTGTCCATTTCCAGGCAGCCGATTTCGCATTCGCCCTTTCTTTCGATCACCTGATCCGCCGCGGCGGACGCCAATACCGATAACAGCATGCTCGTCACTCCGATCTTTCGGGTAATTCAAAATGTACCTGCACCGGGCTGCCCAGGGGCGCGTAATCCCCCGCGGCAGGCTGCTGCCTGGCCGCCAGGCCGGTACCGTCAAACTCCATTTCCAAGCCCCGGGCGCGTATCTGCCGCCCGGCCTCCACCATGGACAGCCCTTTCACATCCGGCACCTTTACCAGCTCCACCGCTGCCACAGGGCCGTTTTCCAGGGTGTAAAGCATCACCGTGCCGCCCGCTTTCAATTGCCCGCCGGCAGCGGGCGCCTGGGCGGAAACCACGGTATTTTCTCCGTCCGTTTCGCAAAACAGCCCGTTGTCCGCCAGCTTTTTCCGGGCTTCGGCCACCGTCATGCCCATCACATCGGGCACCGTGACCGTCGGCGCCTCCGTGGCTCCGGGCTCCGCCTTTGGGATGCCCAGGTACGGCAGCGCTTCCTCCAGGATCTGCCGGGCATAAGGCGCAGCCGTCACGCTGCCGTAGTCCACCGGCACCTGCGCTTCGTTCACCGTCACCAGCACGGCGATTTTCGGCTGGTCGATGGGAGCAAAGCCGATGAAGGAACCGATGTGCACGCTGCTGACCACCCGGCCGTTTTTGTACACCTGGGCGGTGCCGGTCTTGCCGCCGATGCGGAAGCCCTTCACCGCGCCGTTTTTGCCGCCGCCGTTTTCCACCACGTTTTCCAATAGCTCCCGCATCAGCGCGCTGGTTTCCGGCCTGATGGGCAGCGACACCACCGTGGGCAGCGCCCGGTCGATCACGTTCCCCTTTTCGTCCAGCACTTCCTTGACGATGTAAGGCCGCATCAGCCGTCCGCCGTTCACCACGGCGCAGCCCGCGGTGATCAATTGCAGCGGCGTCACCGCCACGCTCTGGCCAAACCCGATGCGGGCCAGATCCACGTTCTTGACGAACCTGGGGTTGATCAGGATGCCCTCGCTCTCCCCCGGCAGATCGATGCCCGTGGCCTTGCCCAGGCCAAATGCGTGCAGGTACTGATACAGGGTATCGGTGCCCATCCGCAGCGCCAGGGCCACAAAAGCCGGGTTGCAGCTGTTGGCCAGGGCTTCCTTCAAGTCCTGGCTGCCGTGGCTGTTTTTCCAGCAGCGGATCCTGTCCCCGTCCACGGTGACGGAACCGGAGCAGAAAAAACGGTCGGTCACGGCGGCGTTTCCGCTGTCCAGGGCGGCCGCGCAGGTGAGCATTTTGAAGGTGGACCCGGGCTCGTATACGTCGCTGACGGCGGTGATGCGCATCAGCTCCGCAAGCATCGCCGCGTCGCTTCGCGGCGGATCATTGGGGTCGTAGTCCGGCTTCATGCACAGGGCCAGCACCGCGCCGGTGTTCACATCCATCACAATGCACTGAACGGAAACGGCGTGATTGGCGGCCAGGCATTCCCGCATGGTCTTTTCCGCGATGCCCTGCAAGCCGGCGTCCACCGTCAAACGGATGGCGGCGCCTTCCGTTGGCGGCACATAGGATGTTTTGCCGTCGGGCAGCAGCCGGGCCTTCACGTCCACTTCGGTGCGAAGCGACCCGTTCTCGCCCTGCAAAAGGGTGTTGTAGCGGCTCTCCAGACCCGACTGGCCCTGGGAATCCACATTGGTCAGCCCCAGCGTCTGGGACAGGAATGCGCCCTTTGGGTAATACCTGCGGCTGTCCTCCTCAAAGGACACGCCGGAGAGCAGACCGCGCATTTCCTCGCTTTGGGCGCGAAGCAGGCGGATTTCATCCACCTTGGCCCGCTCTGCCTGACGCTTTAAGATCACCGAAGCCAGGCGCTTGTTCTGCACCCTGTCCCGGATCACGCTTTCATCCGTGCCCAGGATGGGCGCAAGCGCTTTGGCGAAGGCCGCCTCATCCTTCACGCTGCGCGGGTCCACGGTAACAATGTAAGCCGAGGATGAAAGCGCCAACGTTTCCCCGTGGGCGTCCTGAATGCTACCCCGGCGGGCCATGACCGTGCCTTCCCTGGTCCATTGGCGTATGCCCCGGGCCGTCAGCGCTTCCCCCTGAAACAGGGTTAAGCTGCCGATGCGCACGCCAACCAGGATGAATAACAGCGTGAGCACCGCCAGCATCAGAAGCAGTCTTTTTTTGATGGTCATTTCTGCCCGCATATTTCCCCCTGGGGCAGACCGGCGGAATGGTTACCGGCTGCCGCTGATATGCCCTGCGGCGACGGGGGATGCCGCCGCGGTGCTGACGGTTTTTGGTTCAAAGGGTCTGGTGTCCGGCGCTGTAACAGGCACCGCGGTGACGGCGGCGGAGGAAACCATGCCCAGCTCCTGCACCGCTTTGTAGCAGATGCGGGAGGAATCACGGCACTGGGCGATCTGCGCTTCCATGTCCATATTATCACGGATAGTAGCAGCGATGGCCTGCTCCATGCTGGAAATCTGCTTGGTTTCGCTGGCCCGCTGGCTCAGCTTTCCGCCAATCCTGAATACGAAGAAAAGCATCAGCGCGCCCAGGATCAGCGCCGCCCACTTTATGGGGATCCTCACGACCCTTCTGGAGGAAGGCACCGGCCCCGTGTGCACATAGGCGCGCCGTTCTTCATCCCTGTCCTGACCGGCGTCCGCGTCGGGCAATCTCACATAGCTGCGCACATTCATCATCCCGCTGCCGGATGCGTGCACCCCTGCCTGGGCGTACCGCATGCTCCTTCTTACTGCCTGCATACCAGTGTATTCCTCCTTTCTTTTCCGTTAGAACTGTGCGCCACGCTGGATGTCGGCAATCAGGGCCAGCGGATCAGCAAACTCCTCGTCGAAGGAAGCATCCTGCTGCTTTCCGGTCTCCGCCGGCAGCACCCTGATATGGGAAAACGCGCCGTTCACGTCCACCTGGCTTGCGTCGCCCAGCCGCCACGTCCTGATCTTCTGAGGCAGGAGCAGCCGGCCCTGGGCGTCCGTTTCACAGTCGATGTAGCTGTATTTGCTGAATTGATCCAGCAATCGCTGCGCCTTGGCGTTGATCCTGGTCAGATGCACCAGCTCATCACGCCTTTCGATCCATCCCGGCAGCGAATAAATGGCGATGGCTTTGAAGTCCGGGGTGGGACATACGGCAAATTTGCTTCCCAGCGCGTCCCGGAAAGGCGCCGGGATGATCATGCGCCCTTTGGCGTCGATGCCGTGGGTAAAGCTGCCCACAAAGCCCAGGAACGGGCTGCCGCCTTCTCCCTGTCCCGGCGGATTGCTGCCGGCAGCAGAAACAGGCGCTTGATCGCCGTTCAAGCGGGCATTATTCTGCTCATCGTCACGGCCAGCCATGTTTCCACCACACAATCTGCCATAAATTCACCACTTTTTGGGATGTGCCCCCATTATAATCCACTTTTGCAGGCCGGTCAAGCGTTGAAAAACCATCTTTTTTCGTCTTTGGGCAATATTTCTGTATCATTCAGCTTGGTTTCGTCATCTTTTCGACGCAAATTAGAAAATATGTTCTCATTGAACCGCAAAAAAGCAGGAGGACGCGCGCGTTCTCCTGCTGAAATTTTGTTTATTATGCTCATAATTTTATAAAAATATTGATTGATATGAACAAATTTTCGTGACTTTTATATTTTTTTGCTTTTGGGATTTTTTAATATTTATTTCATACTTTTTTGTTCGCCTTTGGGGTGTTTTCCGCTCATGGGACCTTTTTTCCCTTTTTGTGCATGCCGATCCCACTTTCTATCCTGCCGCCGCCATTTTCGCATGAAAAAACGGGCTTTCGCCCGTTATATGATCCATTTATTTGGGATCGTCCCCCACTTTGCCGTCCGGCAGGCGGTACACCTTGAAATTCAGCCCGTCGCAGGACACGCAGTGATAGCGAATGCCGCCGATCAGGCCCGTCACCGCGCCCCGCAGGCTGGCCCCGTGCAAATGACCGTATACCACGTCGTCGGGCATGTATTTTTCCAATAGTTCCGACAGCCTGGTGCGCGCTCCGCCTTCGCCCAGGGGCGGATAGTGGCACATGACGATCAGCCTGTCGCCCTTGAGGGCCTTGGCCCGCTCCAGCGACATTTCCATCCGCATCAGTTCGCGGCTGTAGATTTTCTCATCCTCGGCTTTGGCGTCGCTTCCCGGCAGCGTCCAGCCCCGGGTGCCGCAGATCACCACGCCGTCCAGCGCCATCGCGTCGTTCTGTACGGCGTACATGCCCTTTGGCAGTATCTCCCGCAGCCTGGTGATGCCGCACCACCAATAATCGTGGTTGCCCCGCAGCAGCACCTTTTTCCCCGGCAATTCGCCGATGGCAAGCAGGTCCGGCAGCGCCTGCTCCGTTTGCATGGCCCAGCTGATGTCGCCGGGGATCAGCACAATATCCTCTTGCGCGACCTTCTCCCGCCAATCGGCCCGGATGCGGTCAAAATGCCCCTCCCAATGAGCGCCAAACACGTTCATGGGCTTATCGTCGCCACCGGGCAGATGCAGATCTCCAATCGCAAAAACCGCCACTTACTTATCTTCCTCGTCGGAATCTTCGTCTTCGTCCTCGTCCTCTTCCATTTCTTCCAGGGAAAGGTCGCTTTCGATTTCGTCGTATTCTCTTTCAGGAATATCCTCATCCATTTCGGGGATGATTTCGTCCATGCTGCTGACGGGGTCGATATCCAGGGAGGTTTCATCCACCCGTACCTCGTCCTCATTCTCTTCCCGATCGGCGTCGGCATTCATTTCCTTGAGGCAGAACAGGCACACATCCTTGCCCGGCAGCGCAGGATGCTCGTTGCACACCGTGCACAGTTCGATCTCTTCCGCCTGGCCCTCGCCCTTCATTTCTCGCTTGCAGATCGGGCAGTAGCCGTCCTCTTCCCGGATGTAATTCAATTCGCACCGGGGGCATTTGATGAGACCCATTTTTTCCTCCGTTTCCCGCTGCCAGCCATTTCCATGGCAGCGAACTGGTAATTACGTTGACTTGGCTGCAATTTTATATTACGATTTCGTTGCGATCGTAACAATTCCTTAACAAAGGAGGACCAACCATGAAACGATTTACTTGCCTGATCCTGTCGATCCTGCTGTACCTGACGGCCTTCGCCGCCCTGGCGGAAGCGCCGGCCTCCCAATTCGGCTTCTCTATCTGGCCCTACCGGCAAAGCACGCCCTGCCAGACGGCGGAGCAAACGTGCGATCCATTGGCGCAAGCCTGCCGCGCCACGGCGATCCCCGCGCCGCAGGCCACCGCGGCGGCCGCTCCGGTTCAAAGCGCGCAGCCCGTCCAAACCCGGCAGCCCGCGGCTACCCGGCAGCCAACGCCGGCGCCCACAGCGCAGCCAACGGCCGCGCCTTCCTCAAGCAGGGGTGATTATACTACAACATCCGCTGCAATGCAAGAGAAAAAAGTATGGAATTTGCTAAACGCCGACCGGGTGCAAAACGGGCTGTCCGCCCTGCCGCTGGACGAGCGTCTCAGCGAGCTGGCGCGGCTCAAAGCCCGGGATATGAAGGAGCAGCATTACTTCGCCCACACTTCCCCCACCTACGGCAGCGCCGCCGATATGCTCAGCGCTTTCGGCTATGCCTTCAGGGGCGTCGGTGAGAACATCGCCCATCATGCCACGGTGGAAAAATCCGAAGCAGCCTTCATGAGCAGCTCCGGCCACCGCCACAGCATCCTGGGCAGCCAATGGACAAAGGTCGGCGTGGGCGTATGGTACGACGACCAGGGCTTCGTGTACGTCTGCCAGCTCTTTGCCCGATAAGAAACCATCGCGGCGGTCTTTGGGAAAACCGAAGGCCGCCGCTTCTTTCATCGCAGCACATGATGCAGCGCCGCCCGGGAACAGGACCTTCCCTTTTCTCCCGCTTCCTTCACCTTTTGCTCCACCCGGTGGAATTCCCCGCTGACCTGCATTTTTTCCATCTGCGCCGCCGCGTTCAGTTTTTCCCTGAGCGCGGTCTGCCCGGCGATGCTCCTTTTCCTTGGCAATGCCGGCATCAGCGCCGCCTCTTCCCTGTTCATGGCCATCCGGGCCGCGTCCTCCCTGGAGATCATTTCCGCCACCTCGCTTCCTTTTCATTACTGCATCCTATGCCAAAGGCAAAAAGGCGTGCAAAGGAAAAGCCCGCCGATCGTTCATCAGCGGGCAGATCAGGCGACGGCATTATTCCGCCTGGTCGTTTGCAGTCAGGGATTTTTCATATTCCCGATACGTGCGGTACAGATGGCTGGCCATTTTCTGCGTGTTCACGATGGAAGGCGCGCTGGTTTCATCCACCATGGAGCCCTCGGCCCACTGGATGCCCAGCTGTCTGGCCCCCAGGAAGGTTTCGTGGAACATGGCCAGATTCACGCCCCGGTTCTGGTACTCCGGCACCACGAACTGCATGCTGCACCGGGCGCCCTTGATGCGGCCCTGCCAGATCAGGCGGCTGATCCAGCCGACGGGCAGCACATGGCCCTTCATCTTTTTGAGCACCAGGTTGTAATCCGGGAAAGCGGCCACCAGGCCGATGGGCCTGTTGCCGGAATAGGCCATCACGAACATTTCAGGCTTATAATACTTTTTCAGCATTTTTACCACTTCGCTCACATCGCCGAACGTGGGCACGTTCATTTCCCACTCCGTCGGGAACGCTTCCCGGATCACCCGGGCAATGGCCTGCACGGTGCGCTGCTCGTTTTCCGGCGTCAGCGTCACATGCTCCACCCGGAAGCCAAAGCGCTGCTTGGCCCGGTGCACGATCTCCTCCATGGCGGCGGAGTCGTATTCATTCATGCGCATGAAGTAAGCCAGATGATCCCGGTGCTTTTTGAAGCCGCACTTTTCAAAATATTCGCAGTAATACGGCGGATTATAGGGGTTGAAAAGCACTGGTGTTCCGTCGTAGCCCTCGGCGAGCAGGCCCTTGGAAAAGCGGTCCATACCGCCGGCTGCCGGGCCGACAACGCCTTCCATGCCTTCCTCCCGCAGGTACGCGCAGGCAGCGTCCAGCACAGCCCGGGCATAATCGGGCTTCTGGGCGGATTCAAACAGCGCGATATAGCCCCATTTGCGGTTCAGCCTTTCGTTCAGCCTTTCGTCGATCCCGGCCATCACCCGGGCTACCGGCTGCTCGCCGTCATACACCAGGAAAAACCGGCAGGGGTCGTTTTGCTTTCTCGTCAGGCGCTTGAGCTCCTCCCCGATCAGGGGCGGCACCCAGTTGGGGTCGTCCTTATACAAGGAAAAAGGCAGCATCACAAAGGGTTTGAGGGCCGCCCGGTTCTGCTCCAGGATTTCCACGCGGATCATGCGTTCCACCTTCTTTGCGGCAAATTCGGTCACAGTTGCTGATATTATAGCATTCCCCGCTTCATTTGTCAAAAAAATGCAGCAAAAAAGGAAGCTGGTCTCTGCTTCCTTATTTTATGGGATCGCCCTTGAGGATGGCGTACTGATCCATGTCCACCACGCCCCGGTTGTTGCGCCCGGCGGCGCGCTGCCGGCCCTCGTAGGTCATGCCGATCTTTTGCATCACCCGGCCGGATTTTTGATTCTCCGCGTCGTGGCCGGCGTATACCCGGTTGACTCCCACTTCGTCAAACAGGAATCCCAGCACCGCCCGGGCGGCCTCCGGCATGATGCCTCTGCCCCACCAGGCGCGGCCCAGGGCCCAGCCCAGCTCCGCCGCGTCGATCTCCTCGATCAAACGCACCACGGAAATATTGCCGATCAGCTTGCCGCTTGCCTTTTCCACGATGCCCCAGTGATAATGCTCCGGCTTTTCATACTGCCGCTCGGTCCAGCGAAGAAACGCCTCCGTCATGTCAACGCCGGTGTGCGTAGGCCAGGTCAAGTATCGGGTCACCTCGCCGTCCGACGCCCAGTGCTCGTACATTTCCCGCGCGTCCGCTGCCGTCACGCGGCGCAGCAGCAGCCTTTCCGTTTCCAGCGTTTTCGTTCCCTGATGCCGCATCATGTGTTTTCCTCCAGCAAGGCCGCTTCGATGGCCTCCAGCAGCTTGTCCCGGCCGTCGCCGTTTTCCGAGGAATAGCACAGCACCTGCCAGGGCTGCACCTGCAAGCTCCGGCAGATGGGCGCCAGCTGCTTCATCCTCGCGCCCCGGGAAATCTTGTCCGCCTTGGTGGCCACCACCAGGAAAGGCAGATTGTAAGCCCTGAGGAATTCGTTCATCTGCACGTCGTCCCGGGTGGGCTCGTGGCGGATGTCCACCAGATGCAGCGTAAGCCTGAGCTGTTCCGTTTCCCGGAAGTATTTTTCCATCATGTCGCCCCAGCGCTGCTTTTCCTGCTTGTCCACCTTGGCAAAGCCGTAGCCCGGCAGGTCCACCAAATGAAACGCATCATTGAGCAGAAACAGGTTGATGAGCCGGGTTTTGCCCGGGGTGGCGCTGGTTTTTGCCAGGGCCTTGCGGCGGCACAGGCTGTTGATCAGGCTGGATTTGCCCACGTTGCTCTTCCCCGCCACGGCGATCTGCGGCAGGGCCGGGGACGGCGCTTGATACACGCTCATACTGGTGACAAATTCAGCGGACTTGATTTCCATGGCGTTCTCACTTTCGAATGTAGTTAAGCCAAACGGAACGAAGGGAGAGTGGAGAGTTGAGAGTGGAGAGTGGAGTTTAGAGTGGGAGGTGTGAAGTGTGGAGAATGGAGTGTGGAGTTAATATAGCTGTCATTATTGTTTGAAGCGAGTTTGAGGTAAGACACTGCTCAGACAAGACACTCGGCCCTTGTTTCAACAAGCCTTAACTCCACTCTCCACACTCCACACTTCGTTTCCCCACTCCACTCTTTCCTCTCCACTCTCCAAATTCCAAATTCTACTCTTCCTTCTTCTCCATCAGCGCCACCTTCAGCACGTCGCCGATTTCCTCCGCCGTTACGATGCGGAAGCAAGACAGTACGTGGGGCGGCACGTCCTCCAGGTCCTTTTTGTTTTCGGTGGGCAAAAGGATCGTCTTGATGCCGGCCCGGTAAGCAGCCAGCAGCTTTTCCTTTACCCCGCCAATGGGCAGCACCCGGCCCCGCAGGGTGATTTCCCCGGTCATGGCCACGTCCTGCCGAACGGGCCGGCCGGTGAGGGCGGATACCAGGGCGGTGGCCATGGTAACGCCGGCGGAGGGCCCATCCTTGGGCACGGCGCCTTCGGGCACGTGGATATGGATGTCCAGGGTTTTGTGGAAATCCTGATCCAGATGAAATTCCTGGCTGTGGGCCCTCACCCAGGAGAGCGCCGCCCGGGCGCTTTCCTTCATCACGTCGCCCAGCTGGCCGGTCAATTGCACCTGGCCGCTGCCGGGCATCACGGCGCACTCCACCGCCAGCGTTTCGCCGCCCACGGTGGTGTAGGCCAGGCCGTTCACCACGCCCACGCGGGGCTCCTTTTCCGGGGCTTCCCGCAAAAAGCGCGGCGCACCCAGGTATTTTTCCACCACGGCGGGCGTTACCTGCACCGTTTCCTTTTCTTCCTCCAGCATTTCCACCGCCGCCTTGCGCACCACCCTGGCGATGGTGCGGTCCAGGGTGCGCACGCCGGCTTCCCGGGTGTAGCCCTCGATCACGCGGCGCATGGCGGCGTCGGTCATCTTCACCGATTTGGGCGGCAGGCCGTGCTCCTTGGTTTCCTTGGGCAGCAGATGCTTTTTTGCGATGTGCAGTTTTTCCTCTTCGGTATAGCTGGGCACCTCGATCACTTCCATCCGGTCCAGCAGCGGCGCGGGGATGGTTTCCATGGTGTTGGCAGTAGTGATGAACATCACCTTGGACAGATCGAAGGGCAGCTCCATGTAATGATCCCGGAACGCGCCGTTCTGCTCCCCGTCCAGTACCTCCAGCATGGCGGAGGCCGGATCACCGCGGAAATCGTGGCTCATCTTGTCGATTTCGTCAAAGAGGAACACCGGGTTCATGGTGCCGGCCTGCTTCATGCCGGCGATGATGCGCCCGGGAATGGCCCCCACATAGGTGCGCCTGTGGCCGCGGATCTCCGCTTCATCCCGCACGCCGCCCAGGCTCATCTGCACGAATTTGCGGCCCACCGCCCGGGCGATGCCCTTCACGATGCTGGTTTTGCCCACGCCCGGCGGGCCGACAAAGCACAGGATGGGGCCCTTGAGCGCCCCGTCCTGGGTGTGCATTTCCTTCATCCGGCGCACCGCCAGGTATTCGATCACCCGCTCCTTCACCTTTTCCATGGCGTAGTGATCCTCGTCCAGGATGCGGCGGGCGCGCTTCAAATCCAGGTTGTCCTTGGTATATTTTCCCCAGGGCAGATCCAGGATCCACTCCACATACGTGCGGCTCACCCCGATTTCCGGGGTGCCGGGGGCCATGCGGGAAAGCCGGTCCAATTCCCGGGATGCCTTTTCCCTGGCCTCGTCGTTCAGCGGCGTTTCATCCAGGCGGCGGCGCAGGTCGTCCACATAGGTGTCGTCCCGGTCGCCCAGCTCCTCCTGGATGGCCTTGATCTGCTCCCGAAGGTAGTAATCCTTCTGATTCTTGTCGATCTGCTTCTTGAGCCGGCCCTGCACCTTTTTTTCGATCTCAGCCAGCTCGGTTTCCCGCATCAGGATGCCGCACAGGGTCTCCAGGCGCTTTTCCACGTCGAATTCCTCTAAGATGGCCTGACGGTCCTCCACCCGGGTCAACACGTTGGCGGCGATGATATCGGCCAATTGATCGGGCTTGTCCACCTCGCTCACGGAATGGAGCGTTTCGCTGGAAATGCGCATGGACGCCCGGGCATATTCGTCAAACAGATCGTGGGTGGTGCGCACCAGGGCGCGGATTTCCGGGCCGTCCTTTTCTTCCATGGGCGGGACCAGCACTTCGGCGATCCAGTAAGGGTCCTCCTGGGTCACATCCTCCAGGAAGGCCCGCTCCTTGCCTTCCACCAGCACGCGGATGGAATCCCCCGGCAGGTTCAGCACCTGCTTGATCAGCGCCACGGTGCCCACGGCGCAAAAATCCTCCGTAGTGGGCTCTTCCACGTCGCCGTCCTTCTGGGCGACCAAAAACACCTGCTGGTCCTCCATCATGGCCTGCTCCAGGGCGGCCACGCTGCGGGCGCGGCCCACGTCAAAATGCAGCACCATGTGGGGAAACACCATCAGGCCCCTAAGGGGGATCAGGGGCATGGAAACCGTAGGCAGCAGCTTCTTTTTCGGCATAGTTTCTCCTGCTCGTTTCTTTGCTGTTTCTCGGCCGGGTCATACCCCGGCAAGAATATATTATATATGAAACGGCCCGGAATTGCAACCGCTTATCCCGCTGCCGGCGCCGCCGCAAGGGGAAGCGCCGCGCCAGCGGGCGAAACAGAAGAAGCCTGGATGGGCTCCCCGGGCAGAAGAAGCATATCCAGCGCCTCCTGCACTGTCTCCACCGGCGTCACCCGGATGTCCCCTCCCCCGAAAGCGGGCCTGTCGTTGCCTCGTGGAATGAACACCCGCCGCAAACCCGCTTTCCGGGCCGCCCCGATCTTTTCCGGCACGCCGCCAACCGGCAGGATACGCCCCTGCACGCTGATTTCCCCCGTCAGGGCCGCGCTGCCGTCGATGGGGCGGCCGGTCAGCGCGCTCACCGCCGCCACCGTCATGGCCGCCCCGGCAGAGGGGCCGTCCACCGGCATGCCGCCAGGAAAATTGATGTGTACATCCTTGCTGCCGTCCAGGCAGCCCATCCCTCGCAGCACCGTGGCCACGTTGTCCGCAGAGGCCCGGGCGGTGGATTTTCGGCGCAGGGTATGCGCCTGTCCGCCCAATTCCTCTTCCTCCACGATGCCGCTGATCAGCACCCGGCCGCTGCCGGGATGGGCCGCCGCTTCGATTTCCATCACAGCGCCCGTTTCTCCTTCGCGCACCGCCAGGCCGTGGATCAATCCCACGCGGTTTTCCGTGTCGGCCTTTTCCTCCGGCCGCTCGGGATAATGGCCGCTGCGGGCCACCCATTCGATCTCCTCCCGGCCGACGCGGGTTTTCCCGGCAAGCTGGCAAAGGCTCCCCGCCATCTGCACCATGTTCACCGCGTCGCGGCCGCAGGCAGCGTAGCGCCCCAGGGTGCACACCGCGGCGGCGTCCATGTCAAACCCGGCGCGTAACGCCGCTTCCTTCCCGATGCGGCTCACCTCGTCCCGGTCCAGGGCACGGAAATAGATTTCCATGCACCGGGAGCGCAATGCCGGCGGCAATTCCTCCGGGCTGCGGGTAGTGGCGCCCACCAGACGGAAATCCGCCGGGATGCCGTTTCGGAAAACCTCGTGCACATACCGGGGCGTGCCGGTATCGTCGGGGTTATAGTAGGCCGATTCAAAGCGCACCTTCCGGTCCTCCAGCACCTTGAGGAGCTTGTTCATCTGGATGGGGTGCAATTCGCCGATTTCATCCAGAAACAGGATGCCGCCGTGTGCCCGGCTGACGGCCCCCATTTTGGGCTGGGGCACGCCCTGATTGCCCAGGGGCCCCGCGCCCTGATAAATGGGATCGTGGACGCTGCCGATCAGGGGATCGGCAATGGCGCGCTCGTCAAAACGCACGCAGGTGGCGTCCATTTCAATGAAAGGCGCGTTAGGCCGAAAGGGCGTGCCGGGGCTGCGTTTGGCGTATTCCAGGGCCAATCTTGCCGCGCAGGTTTTGCCCACACCCGGCGGCCCGTAGATAATCACGTGCTGCGGGTTTTTGCCGCACAAAATGGCTTGCAGGGCCTTGATGCCCTCCTCCTGGCCCACGATCTCCTTCAGCGTCTGCGGCCGCACCTTTTCCGCCAAAGGCTCGGTCAGGGATATATTGCGCATCCTGCGCAGGTTTTCCATGTCGCGCCCGGTGGAGCGGCTGCCCGTCAGGGAATTGCCGCGCCGCTGCGCCCGCAGCATGGAGGCGAAATAGATGCCGGTGATCACCGTCACCGTCAGTTGGATTCCCAGCACCACCCAGTTCAATGCCGTATCCCCCCTTTTCTCTTCCCCGTTAGGATGCGAAAATGGCGGCGGAAGCATGCAGCGGACGGGCAGGAAAAAGCTGGGTTTGCAGAAAAAAACGGCGATCGCTCGCCGTAAGAAGTTGACCGTCGGATCAGGCCTCGTCCATCTCCGCGCTGACGGCGGCCGGCTCGCCGCCGCGCAGATAGACCCTGGGCACCCGCCTGCCGATGAGGCCCAGGCACTCGTTGCGGTTGAGATGGTCCCAGGCGGCGTACTCCTGCAGGGAAATGCCGCCGCCAAGCAGCGTCGCCGTATCGCCGATGGCGGCGTCCGGGATGTCCGTAGCGTCCACCATCATCTGATCCATGCAGATCAGCCCCAGCACCCGGGCGCGTCTGCCCCGGATCAGCACTTCGCCCACCCCGGACAGCACCCGGGGGTAGCCGTCGATGTAGCCGGCGGACAGGGTGGCCACCCGGGTGTCCCTCTCCAAAGGCGTATCATCGTAGCCCACGCCCTCGCCCTTGGGGATCACCACCACCCGGGTCACCCGGCACTGCAGCGTCACCACGTTTTTCCCTTCGGGGAAACGATCCCATTTGGGCGGCACGTTGCCATAGAGGAACGCGCCCACCCGAACGCCCTGCATCTGCCACTGGGGATAACGCGTAAGGCCGATGGAATCCAGCAAATGCCGCATGGGCGCATGCAGACCGCCTTGTTCCAGCGCGTCCGCCATATGGACAAACAGCGCCGCCTGCTCCCGGCTCTGCTCCGGGCTGCGCAGCGCCAGATGGCTGTAAACGCCAATGAAGGAAAGCCCCGGCAGGTCCCTGATTCGCAGGGCGTCTTGAACGTTGGTAAAGCCCAGGCGATGCAGCCCGGTATCCAGCTTCACGTGTACCCGGGCGCGTTTTCCCGTTTCCTTCGCCGCTTGAGACGCCGCCTGCGCGTCCTCCATGCTGCCCACGGTCAAGTCGACGCCGCGCCGGATCAAAAGCGGCAGATAGCTTTTTTCCGCCGGGCTCATCAAAAGGATATGCGCATCCGGCGCGGCTTTTTTCGCCTGCAGGGCTTCCTCCGGCGCGGCCACGGAAAACCACTCCGCTCCTGCGTTATGCAGCGTCTCCACCGTGCGGCCAAGGCCCAGGCCGTATGCGTTGGCCTTCACCACGCAGATAAACGCCGTATCCCTTTCGCACAGCGATCGGGCCAGACGGTAATTGTGGAGCAGCGCGTCCTCATCCACCAGGGCCCAGCAGCGGGCCAAAGCGCGGTCGATATTCATGAGCAAATCCTCCAAAGCCTTTTTCGCCTTCAAGGATAGCACAGTTTTTTGCGATCGGCAACGCCCTTACCACAGTTTTTCCACCGTCACATCCCGAAAATAATACGTCACGATGTCCCGGGCGCTTTTCCCTTCCTTGGCCAGGGCGTAAGCACCCCACTGGGGCATGCCCACCCCATGGCCATAGCCTTTGCCCGCCATGAGTACCCTGCCGTCCTCAATTCTCAGGCTGGTAAGCAGGGTGGAGCGCATTTTCGTGCCGCCAAGGGCCAGGCGAAGCTCCGCCGCCGGAACGCCCCGGCCGTTGATGAGAACGGTGACGGCCCGGCCGCTTTGGCCCCGGTCACCCACGGAAATGGAGGTCAGATCCTCCGCATCCTCCCCAAGCCCCGCCTTTTTCGCAGCGGCAAGCACCTGTTCTTTGGAAAATTCAGCCTGCCATTGTTTGGCCTCCTCCGGCGCATCCTCGCTGTCCATGCCCCGTACTGCCTGGGTGTAGCCCGGCTCCGTCTTTTCCCAGTTCAGGCCCTCCTTTGCCATAGCTGTCATACCGCCGGAATGAGCATGGAACCAGGCGTAGGGAAATTCGCCCCCGTGGGTCAGCACCAGCCCCCGGGTCTCCCGCACCGCCTGCTCCACCCGGTCGTTGACGCCTGTGGCATCGTATGCCTGGGCCTCCTCCACGTCGGTGGAAATGTCGGCGCCGGGATACTTGCTTTCCTTTTCCGCGCAGAATTTCATCACGAAGGTACGGGCCAGGATAGCCTGCGCCTTGAGGGCTTCCATGGGCCAGTCGTTTTTCATTTCCCCGGCCACCACACCCAGCAGATACTCCTCCGCATCCAGCGCGACCGCTTCCTCTTCGTCTGTCTGGTACACCCGGATCAAAGGCACGCCTTCATCGTTCAATTTGAGCTTTTGCGGAATCTGCGGCTTTTGCGCCGCCCGGCTTTCTCCCTCCGGTTGAACAGTGCGGTTTTCATCGCCCCGGGCTGCGCAGCCCGTCAGCAGCACGGCGCACAAAAGCAGCGCCAGCAATTTCCTGTATTCCTTGCGCACAAAAATCCCCCCTTCATGGGATAGCTTGGCCCAAACGGGCCGATCCCATGCAGAGGGGAAGATTGGGTTTGCTTGTTCAGCCGGGCATGCTTACGGCTTCACTTTTCCGGGCAATTCCTGTCCGGAGAGCTTGATCTGCAGGTGGTAGAGCGTCTGGGTGCCGACCACGCCGTCTTCCTTGATCACCTTGGAGCCGTACGCGCTGTTTACATCCTGCTGGAAGGCAAGCACCGCCGCTTTGGTGATGGGGCCATAGAAGCCGTCGTCTTCACCGGAGGCCAGATAACCCGCCTGGATCATCATCTGCTGCAGGCGCTTGACCTGCTTGCCGTTGCTGCCCTGACGCAGGGTGCGGGTAATGGCGCTGATGGCCGGTTCGCCGGGATCGACCTCCACCAGCTCCGCGCCTTCCGTGGGGGTATCGATATTGGCATCCAGGGAATAATCATCCTGGGATGCAGCCTGATGCAGGTCGCGGATGATGGTCCAGGTCTGAGGCCCAACGACGCCGTCTTGCTTGATGTAGTTGTCGTCGCCGTCGGCCTTCTTTTGCTTGTTGATCATCTTCTGCAGCGCCAGTACGGCCTTGCGGGTGCTTTCGCCGTAAATGCCGTCCATATCGTCCAGCAGGAAGCCGTTGGCCTTGAGCTTCATCTGCACATAGCGCACCGCGTCGCCGCTGGCGCCCTTGCGCAGGGTCTTGCCGATGAAGTTGCCGTTCTGGTCCCAATCGGCGTACTTGGAGGCTTCGTCGTTATCGTCGGCCACGTTGGTGGACCACAGGTAGCGGCGCAGCTGGCTGCCGAAAATGCCGTCCTGGGTGATCATGAAGGTTTTTTCTGCCAGGATGACGGCCTTCTGCGTGGCGGCGTCAAATTCGCCCTTGGTGTAGATGCCGGTCAGGTAATTGCCGGCGATCAGGCGCTGCTGGAGCATATACACATCCCAGCCCCACATGCCGCGCTTGAGGGTGCGGATGGGATAGGTGAGGGTCTTGCCGTTGACGGTCAGAACGTCGCTGTTCAGGCCAAGGATCACCTTCTGGGTTTCTTCCCCGGCCTTGCCGTCCACAACCAGCCCAGCAGCCGCCTGCAGATTGCGCACCGCGGCCACCATGTCGGGGCCGTACACGCCGTCCAGCTTGCCGTGATAGAAGTAGTGATTCTTAAGGATGGTTTGCAGGTTCTTCACATACAGGCTGGCGCTGCCGCTGGAGAGCACAAAGTACTCGGGCACCAGATCGGTCTTTTTAATGGCCGAAGGATCATTCAGCGCCGCGGCGGTGTTTTTGCCGATCATGCCGTCAGCCTTCAGGCCGTTGCGGGTCTGGAAGAGCTTAAGGGCGTCTTCCATCTCTTTTCCGAACACGCCGTCAATGGGGCCTTCGTAGTAGCCCAGATCCTTGAGCTTCTGCTGGAACACGGCGATATCCGGGCCGGACGCGCCCAGGAAGTAGCTGCCGTTCTGGGTCTGGCCCACGGCGGCGGGCTGGGTGAAGGGATACTCGGTTTCCATGGTTTCATAGTTATATTCCTCGTCCCATGGAATGCCGGTCTTGAGCTTGAGCATGGTGTAGGGGCCCACGATGCCGTCGGCGCGCAGGTTGTTGTTGCGCTGGAAGGCCTTCACGGCGTCGGCGGTTTCCTTGCTGTAGAAGCCGTCCAGGGGGCCTTTGTAATAATTCAGGTTCTGGAGGATGGTCTGCACGTCCAGCACCTCCGCGCCGGCGGAGCCGATGGTCAGGCTGCCGTTGGCGGTGGTATGGCTGGCGGTCACGTCGGTAGGCTTGAGCGCGCTGGAGGATTTGAGCACCGCCAAGGTAGTCGTGCCAACCACGCCGTCCGCCTTCAGGCCGTTGCAGCGTTGGAACCACTTCACCGCGTTTTCGGTGGCCTGGTTATATTTTCCGTTGATGGTGCCGCTGAAATAGCCCAGGTTGGTCAGCAGCGTCTGGATCTCCGTCACGCCGTCGCCGGTGGAGCCGTACTTATAGCTGCCGTTGGCGGTCAGATTCTTATCCGGGGCCGCCGCCGCCATATGGAACGCCGGCACGAGCAGCACCAGCGTCAGCAGCAGCGCAGCAATCCTTTTCATCATTTTTGGGAACCTCCTCTCATTGATGCGGACAGATCAGCATATACCTATGCCTCCGCATTACGAGGGTATTTTACCATATTTACTTCCAAATTCCTATTGAAGAATTATTGCAAAATGGATAATTTCCCTTTAACATGTGTAAATAAAAACGGGCTGTTTTGCGTCTGTTTGAAGTCCCCGGCATCCCCTACGGATGGTGGAGGACGGCCCGGACAGCGCAAAATAAAGGGGCTTTTCAGCCCCTTTTTGACAATTATTTCAGTTGTCAACTTCGCGTAACAAATTCAAATCGGCCGGATTTTCCTCATCCGGCCCTGTTTTCATCGTCCCGGGTGCGGGTGAAAATCATGCGGCCGGCGCTGGTCTGCAATACGGTGGTCACCTCGGCCTCCACCGTACCGCCCACGAACCGGCGGCCGTTTTCCACCACCACCATGGTGCCGTCGTCCAGATAGCCCACGCCCTGGCCGGCCTCCTTGCCTTCCCGCACCACCCGCACGGCCATCTCTTCCCCCGGCAGCACCACCGGGCGCAGGGCCCCGGCCAATTCGTTGATGTTGAGCACCGGCACCCCCGTCACCCCGGCCACCTTATTGAGGTTGTAGTCGTTGGTCAGCACGGCCCCGTCCATCTCCCGGGCCAGGCGCAGCAGCTTTACATCCACCTCCGGCACGTCGTCAAAGTCCTTTTCCTCGATGCGGAGGGGCAGGTTCAGTTCCTCCTGCAATTTATGCAGCACATCCAGCCCCCGCCGGCCCCGGGCCCTTCGCAATGCGTCGGCGCTGTCGGCAATGTGGCGCAGCTCCACCAGCACGAACGCCGGGATCACGATTTCCCCCTCCAGAAAGCCCGCCTTGCAGATATCGTACACCCGCCCGTCGATGATTACGGAGGTATCCAGTATTTTGGGGCAGGCGGCGTTTCCACTCATTTCCGGCTTTTCAGCCGTCGGCGGACCGGCTTGCTTTTCCATCGCATCCCAGCGCCGTCCCGCCGCAAAGCCCAGCGGCATCAGCACAGCGTACAGCGCCGCCGCGGCAAAGGAAAGGGCCCATCCCGGAGGAAGCAGGCGCAGGGGCTGCGTCAAAAGCGCAGCCAGCGCCGCCCCCAGAAACAGGCCCAGCAGGGCGTTCCGCCCGTTACAGCGAAAAAGAAACGATTTTTCCATAGCAATGATCCCTCCTGATCCATTCATCCGGTGATAGGATGCGCCGGTTTTCCCGCTTCCATGCGCCGGATGAACCGCCCGTCAGGAGGAAGGCAGCAGGTCCAGCACGGCCATGGCCTGGGCCACGGTGTCCACCCCATGCAGCGATACGCCCTCCAGCTGAGGCAGCCGCCTGGCGCTGTCCCGTGGACAAAGAATATGGGAAAAGCCCAGACGGCGGCATTCCTGCGCCCGGCGCTCCAGTTGCGCGATGCCGCGCACCTCGCCGGCCAGGCCCACCTCGCCCATCACCGCCCAATCCGCCGGAATGGAGCGGTCGGTGTAGGAGGAAGCCACCGCCATGCAGAAGGCCAGGTCCGCCGCGGGCTCATTCAGGCTCATGCCGCCGGCCACGTTGATATACGCGTCCCGGTTGTACATTTTGAGCCGGGCGCGCTTTTCCATCACCGCCAGCAAAAGCATCATGCGGGAGGAATCAAAGCCGTCCGCCGTGCGCCGCGGCACCGCCATGAAGGACTGGGTGACCAGGGCCTGAATATCCACCAGCATGGGCCGGCTGCCCTCCAGGGCGCAGAATACGCAGCTGCCGCTGGCCCCCTTGGCCCGCTGGGACAGCAGCGTTTCGCTGGCGTTGTCCACCGGATGCATGCCGGAGGAGGACATTTCAAAAATGCCCAGCTCGTTCACCGAGCCGAAGCGGTTTTTCACCGCCCGCAGCAGCCGGTATTCGTGCTGATGATCCCCCTCGAAATACAGCACCACGTCCACCATGTGCTCCAGCACCCTGGGCCCGGCCAGGGACCCTTCCTTGGTCACGTGCCCCACCAGGAACACCGCGCAGCCGCTGGTTTTGGCATAGCGCATCAGAATGGCGGCGGATTCCCTCACCTGGCTCACGCTGCCCGGAGCGCTGCCCATTTCGGGGCGGTACATGGTCTGGATGGAGTCGATGACGCATACATCGGGCTGAAGCTTTTTGAGCTTTTCCTCCACCGCGTCCATGGCGTTTTCAGCCAGCACCATCACGTCGCTGCCGCCCTCGTCCAGCCTTTGCGCCCGCAGCTTGATCTGCCTTGCGCTTTCCTCGCCGCTGACATACAGCACGCGCTTGCCCTTTCTGGAGAGATGCCCGCACACCTGCAAAAGCAGCGTGGATTTGCCGATGCCGGGATCGCCGCCCACCAGGATCAGCGCGCCCTCCACGATGCCGCCGCCCAGCACCCGGTCCAATTCCTCAATGCCGGAGGGCATATACACCTGGCGTCCGGATTCGATATCCTTCAGGTATGCCGCTTCGCTGCCGGTGCCGCCGGGGCGCTTGTTCGCCCTGGCCGGCGCTTCTTCCGTCTCCGCCAGCGCCTCCTCCATGGTGTTCCATGCGCCGCAGCCGGGGCACTTGCCCATCCACCGGGGCGAATCGTAGCCGCAGGCGCTGCACTGGAAGCTGGTTTTCTTTTTTGCCATTTGATCGGGTCCTTTCCCGGCGGCATCCCGCCTTTTATGGTATCATTTTTTGCTCGTTTTGGCCATGGCAGCGTTGGCCGAATGCTGTCGAAGCCCCTGAAAACCGTTCGGCATAAATCGGCAAATTCCTGCCGGGAGAGCGCAATTCCCCTTGGGAGGAAGAATTTGGGCATTTCCCGCGTTATTTTTATGCGGCCCACGGATTTACGCATTGCGAAAAAGGCTTTTTTCATATATAATGGTTGAGCGCCTTTTCAGCCGCGCCCGAAAGGAGAAGGCATGAAGCGATCCGCTGATCCTCTTTTTGCACCGGAAAGAAAGCAGCACAGAACGCTGGTCTTTGTGCTGCTGGTGCTGGTCATTTTTCTGTCCCTGCTGCTGGTGCTCAATCATATCAACAACAGCCGGGTCAACCTTGTAAAGCAAAGCATCACCGTGCCCCAGCTGAACAGCCAGATGAACAACCTTCGCATCCTGCATATCAGCGACCTGCACGGCCAGTATTTCGGCGCGCATCAGGAGCGATTGGAGCTGGCCATCCGGGATGCCCGGTACGACATCGTGGTGATCACCGGCGATGTGACCGGCAAGGACGGCGACGACGGCGCTTTCCTCCGGCTGTTGGATCTGTTCGACGGCAAAAAGCCTGTGTATTTCATTCCCGGCGACGAGGACCCCGATCCCATCGTTGCCGTGCCCAACAGCGAAAACAGCGCCAAGGCCGCCTACATCCTTAGGGCCGAGGAGCACGGCGCCATTTACCTGGATGCGCCGGAAAGGCTGGAATATGGCAAAAACGCCATCTGGCTCTGGCCCGAGGGGCTGTATACCCTGGACCTGGGCAACAGCGAAGCTACGGTAGCCACGCGGGAAGCCGAGCTGCAGAGCCAGCCCGCTTCTCCCGAGCGGGACGCGCAGCTGCGCGCCGTGCAATACCGGGGCGAATTGCTCTCCCGCATCCGGGCCGCGCGGAAGATCACCAAGGCAGACGACGTGCACATCGCCGTGAGCCATCATCCCCTGTCCCTGAGCGCGCTGACCACATTGCGGGAATGGGCCGAGAGCGGCAACGACGCCTATGTATCCTCCGTTTCCCTGGTGCTCAGCGGGCATTACAACGCAGGGCAATGGCGGCTGCCCTTCGTGGGGGCCGTGAAGGTGCCCGCCTCCGCCGGCAAGGGCAGCGAATGGTTTCCCGGCGATATGGGCGTGGTGGGCCTGAGCAGCTATCAGGGCATTCCACAGTATATCAGCCCGGGCCTTGGCGCCAGCAGCGCCATCGGCCTGCCGGCGTTCCGCCTGTTCAACACGCCCAAGATCACGCAGATCACCCTGACCACAAAGATGACCTATTAACCTTCAAAGGACGGCGTATCCCCCATGGCAAAGAAAAAGCTGGATTTGTATAACCGGGAGCTGAGCTGGCTGCAATTCAACCGCCGCGTGCTGGAAGAAGCGGCCAATCCCGACAACCCGCTGCTGGAAAGAGGCAAATTCATCTCCATCTGCTCCACCAACCTGGATGAGTTTTTCCAGGTGCGCATCGGTTCCCTGTACCGGGACCTGAGCGCCGGCAACAAAAAAACCGATCCCACCGGGCTGACCCCCAGGGAGCAATTGGACGCGGTGTTTCCCGCGGTCCGGGATATGGTGAAGCGGCAGTACGCCCTGCTCAGCGACGAATACCTGCCGGCACTGGCGGAGAAGGGCATCCTGCTGCTCAAAGCTGAGGACCTGAGCGGCGAGCAGCGGCAATGGCTGTCCCACTTTTTTGACGCGCAGCTGCAGCCGCTTTTGACCCCCCGGGCCATCGACGACCGCCGGCCTTTTCCCCTGCTGGCCGCCAAGGCACTGCATCTGGCGCTGCTTTTGCCGCCGCGCCTTCGGGCAGGCGCGCCCCGGATGGCGCTGGTTCCCCTGCCCTCCTCCCTGCCCCGGGTGACCATGCTGCCCATGGGCCACGGAAAAGCCAGGGGCATCCTGCTGGAGGACGTGGTATCCCTCTTCGCCGCCCGCCTGTTCGATCAGGCCAAGCCTCTGGCCATCATGCCCTTCCGCATCACCCGCAACACCGACTTCCTTTATAACGATTCCGATGCCGACGCGCTGATCGTGGAAATGCGCAAAAACCTGAAAAAGCGCAAGTGGGGCCGGGTGCTGCGCCTGGAAGTGCCCGCCGGGGCTGATGCAAGGCTGCTGGCCCGGCTGAAAAAGTACCTGGACGTGGCCGAGGAAGGCGTGTTCGCCCTGCCAGGGCCCTTGAACCTGGATTTCTTTATGAAGCAGCTTTCCTCCCTGCCGGGCTTTGACGATCTGCGCTTCAAGCCCTTTGAGCCCCGCATCCCGGAGGTGTTCAAGGAAGAGGGCTCTATTTTCCGGGCCATCCGCAAGGGCGACATCCTGCTCAACCATCCCTACGACAGCTTCGATCCCGTAGTGCGCTTCATCTGCGAAGCGGCGGAGGATCAGAACGTCCTGGCCATCAAGCAGACCCTCTACCGCGTCAGCGGTAAAAGCCCCATCGTGGCCGCTCTGATCCGCGCCGCCCAAAGCGGCAAGGAAGTGACGGCGATGGTGGAGGTGCGCGCCCGGTTTGACGAAGAAAACAACATCAACTGGTGCCTGGCGCTGGAGAAAGCCGGCTGCCATGTGTTCTACGGCGTGCCCAAGCTGAAAACCCACAGCAAGATCACCCTGGTGGTGCGCAAGGAAGAAGCCGGGCTGCGCCGCTACGTGCATCTGGCCACCGGCAACTACAACGATGTCACCGCCAAGCTGTACACCGATATGGGCCTGTTCACCTGCGATGAGACCATCGGCCGGGACGCCGGGGTGTTTTTCAACACCGTGACCACCTACGCCGAATCCGCGCCCATGGAAAAGCTGGTGGCCGCGCCGCTGCATTTGAAGGAAAAGCTGATCGAGCTCATCAAGCGGGAGCGCCGCAACGCCCAGGCCGGATTGCCGGCCCGCATCACCGCCAAGATCAACGCCCTGGTGGACCCGGCCGTGATCCGCCAATTGTACAAGGCCGCCGACGCCGGGGTGGAGATCGACCTGATCGTCCGGGGCATCTGCTGCCTGAAAACCGGCGGCAGGCCCAATCTGCGGGTGCGTTCCATCGTGGGCAGGCTGCTGGAGCATACCCGCGCCCTGGTGTTTGAAAACGGCGGCGAAAAAGAAGTGTACCTTTCCTCTGCCGACTGGATGCCCCGGAACCTGGATAAGCGGGTGGAATTGATGTTCCCCATCGAGGACCCGGCGCTGCAGGACCGGATCGTTGCCTCCCTGCGGGATGAGCTCAACGACAACGCCAAGGCCTGGGTTCTGAAAAAAAGCGGAAAATACAAGCGGGTGGATCGCACGCTGCCCCTGCTCAACAGCCAGGAAGCCCGCATCCTGGGCCCTGCTGCCACCCAGGCGGAAGAGGGAGCCGAAGCATGATTTTTCGTGCAAGGCGGGATTGGTCCCCGTGGATTCTGACCGCGGCGGCAATATGCATGTGGGCGCTGCTGCACGCGTTTTTTGGCGGCAGCTTTTTCGGCCCCAGCGCGTACAACACCTATACCCGGCAGGCCATGGCCTGGCGGCAGGGCCTGCTGCACCTGCCCCAGGACGTGCCTTACCTGGAATTGGCAGTGTACCAGGGCGATTATTACGTGTCCTTTCCCCCGCTGCCTTCCCTGGTGCTTTTGCCCTTCACCTTCCTTTTCGGCATGGATACGCCGGACAATCTGCTGGTGAAGCTTTACGCGCTCTTTGCCTGCCTGATGATCGACAGGACGCTCAAGCGCGCGGGATACAGGAAAATCCACGCGGGGCTTTTATCGTTCCTGTTCTGTTTTGCGTCTTCCCTTTTGCCTTTGACCATGAACGGCGCGGTGTGGTATCACGCCCAGGCGCTGTCCTTTTGCCTGCTCGTCTTTTCCGTGTGTCTTCTGACCGAGGACCGGCCCACCCTGTCGCTGCTGTGCTGCGCGCTGTCGGTTGGCTGCAGGCCCTTCAACGCGCTGTATCTGATCCCCTGGTTCTTTTCCTGGTTTTCTTTGAATCTGCAATCCCGCCTGACCCTGAAGGAGGCCCTGCGGCCCCTGATCCCCGGGGTGTGCCTGGGGCTGCTGGTGGCGGCGGAGCTTGGCATTTACAATTTCGCCCGCTTTGGCGATCCCCTGGAATTCGGCCATAACTACCTGCCGGAATTTTCCACCCAGGGCGGCATCCAGTTTTCTGTCGAACATGTGCTGAAAAACATGCGCACCTTCCTGTGGGGGCTGCCCGTGGACCTGGGCTGGGATGCATTGCATATTGATCCTTCCCGGCTGCCGCTGCTGGTTTTCAGCCCGACGGCGACGCTGCTGTTCGCGGGCTACTGTCTGTTTTCCATCCTGCTTTCCCCCGGCGTCACCGCCGACGCGCACATCAAAACCTTCGGCTTTTCCATGCTCCTGGCCTGTCCGGCGCTTACGCTGATGCTCATTCACAGCGTGATCGACCTGATCAAAAGGCGCTTCCGCTGGGAAAAGCTGGCGGTGCTGCTGACCTGCGTGCTGCACGCGTTTTTCCTTTTGATGCACCGTACCTTCGGCGGCTACCAGCTGGGCGCCCGCTACGCCGTGGATCTGATGCCCTACGCCCTCTTTTTCCTCCTGCTGACGCCCGAAAAAAAGAAAGCGTATCTCGCGGAATACGCTTTCCTCGTTTTGATTTTCGCGCTGATGGTATGGGGCATGAGCCAGATGGGGATTTGAGAGGAAATGATTTACGCATAACGGCGCGTGAATGGGCCTTCGGCCATGATTTGCCCTGCGGGCATGATTTGCGCCTGACGGCGCATAAAATGGCCTTCGGCCATTCATGGAGCGAAGCGAGAATTCATGGCGCAGCCAAATCATGCGCGAAGCGCATTTCATGCACACAGTGCAATTTATGCACGCAGTGCGATTCATTCGCCCCGCTCCCCGCTTTTACTCGGCGCCTTCCTTCAAAAACGACAGCACCTCGTGCCACCAGGGAAACAGAATCTCATCCTGGGAACGGTAAATCTCATGCTTGGCCCCCGGCACCACGCGGCGGTCGCCCTGCGGCAGGCGGCCGGCGAACGTGATCTGCTCCTCAGGCAGCACAATGTCGTCCTTATCCCCGCTCCAGATACGGACGGGGATTTTGATTTTTTCCACCATGCCGGGCCGCAGGATTTTCTTCGTCACATTCAGCGATTCCAGGAGCCATTTGTAGGTAGCCCCATTGGTCGTAAAAAGCGGCTCCCTGCCCCGTTCCGCTTCATACCAGTCGAAGCGCTCTTTACCGGTGGCGCAGGAGGCGGCAAAATCCTCCGGCCCTGCGTAGGGCTTGCTGATGAAGATGCGCTTTTTGCTTTTGCCCATCAGGCCCGCCGCGCCGCAGATGGCTTTGGTGGCCCACAGGGGCACGCTGGCATGGGCCGGCGCGATCATGGGCGCGCACATGGCGGCCCGGCTGAAAAAGGAGGGATCATCCTCCATAAACAGCGCGCTCACCGCGCCGCCCATGGAATGGCAAAAGAGCAGAAGAGGCTTGGGCGCATCCTTGAGCAGCCTGTCGCACACGATGCGCATGTCCTTCACATACGCGTCAAAATCGTCCACATGCACCAGCGACGGATCGGCCTGGACCCGTTCATCCCTGCCGGAGCGGCCATGGCCCCGCTGATCGTAGGAGACCACGGTAAAGCCGTTTTGCAGAAAGGAATAGATGAGCTCGGATAACTTATACGCGTTTTCCGTGAACCCGTGCATCAAAAGCACCGTGCCCCTGGACGCGTCCGCGTCCCAGCGGCAGCAGTACAGGCTTACGCCCCCGTCGCCCTGCACGCGCACATCCTTCTGCCTGGCCAAAAGCTCCGGAAGCACGGTTTCATTCATGGTTTCGGCGTAATGCTCACTTCGAACCAGGTAATCCTCATTGAAGCCTTCCATCATCGGCGTCACTCTTTCCCCGGGGTCTGCTGCAGTATCTTTCCATAAACCTTCTTTTCATCATACTTCATAAACAGCAGTCCGCCCACGATGCAGGCCACGGCGGCCACAATGGCGATCAGCCGATAGCCCAGGCCAGTGCCGTTTTTTGCGGCTTCGGCCAGCGCGGTGGCGTTGTCTTCCATCCCGGCAGCAATCGGCGCGCGGCCGATAGTGCCCAAAGAGGTGACCAGCAGCATGGCGATGGCCTGGCCCATTTTCATGGAGAAGGTGCGGGCGGCGTAGAACATACCGCTGCGGTTTTCCTTGGTATCCAGTTCATCCGCTTCGGCAATATCTGCCACCACGGCTTGGGGCAGAATGCCGAAAATAGCCATGGCCGGGGCCGCCAGTACGCACAGGATATAGCCTTGAACTTCCTTGGGAATAGGCAGCAAATCGCCCATGCAGGCGGTGTAGGCAAAGGCCACGGTGAAAATGCAGAAGGCAATCAGGATCAGTTTCTTTTTGCCATACTTGGGAGTCAGCTTGCTCACCAGCGGGTAGAACAGTACGCTCAGCGCAGTCATGCCCACGAAAAAGATGGTGGACATGCCGCGATCCAGCTTCAGCAGACCGGTAACGAAATACAGCATGGCGGTCTGGAACATGGTGATGCCCAGGAAATACACGATATCAGAGGAGACGAACACCCGGAAGGATTTATTGCGGAACGTGGCCGATACGGATTTAAGGGCAGTGGATTCGCTGGGCTGGGTAACGACGTATTCCTTTTCCTTGATGGTGAATACCGGTACGAACAGGCACACAAGGGCAATCAGGGCCATGACAGTATAGGTGAGCCGCAGCGCGGCGACCAGGCTGCCGCCCACCATGGGCTTCACCGCTTCGCCGATCATGGGAGCCATATAAGCGATGGCCATGCCGGCGATGAAGGTGAAGGAAATGGTGGTAGAAATGGCCATGCGGGTTTTTTGATCCGTGCCCAATTCAGGAATCAGGGCATTGTAGGGCGTGCAATACATGGTCATGAACAGATAGAACAGCGTAAGCATCACAAACAGAAACAAAGCGTTGAGCCAGTTGATTTCCTGAATGGGGCACCAGAAGATGAGGATGGTTGCGGCGGCAAAGGGAATGGCAGCAATGCGCATGAAGGGGATCCGACGTCCGTCCTTGTTCTTACTGCGGTCCGATTTGGAGGCGATCCACGGGTCGGTTACCGCGTCAAACACCCGGCCAAACCAGGTGATGGCGCCCAGGATGGTCAATACGCCCAGGATCACCCGGCCCTGGGGAATGAACAGAACGTCGATGGGGTTTTCCGCCGTCAGATCGGGCTGATAAAAATCCACCACGAAGCTGGAAATCAGCGCGCTCAGCAGGGACCAGCCCAACTGCCCGATAGCGAAAAACCAGATGATTTTCCGGGTGACCGGCTTTTTGACTCCGCTCATAAGAAACAGACCCCTCTCTCTTTGTCGGCGATTTACCGCCATTTGTATCTTGTTTTTATATTGTATCATATTCCATCCGGGGAAGCAAGAAAAAAATGGGCGATCTACGGTCAGATCGTCCATTTTCAATATCTTCCGGGCGCCATCACACAAGCGCCGGAAGGAACCGGGCTTCCTTTAAATTCTCCCGCCGGATTTGCCAGAACGTGGCCTGCACGTATTTGCCCCGGGTCAGCAGGGGGTCATCCACCGGGTCCACCAGGAACACGTTGTGCCAGGACGCCTCGGTTTCCCGGGCCAGTTCCTCCGGAGAAAGGGCGTCCAGATGATCCTCCAGCGCAGCAAACGCTGCATCGGTGCGGGCGTCGGCCACATACACACCCTGGAGTACCAATTGCCAGGCGTCAAAATCCGTCAGCACCACCTGGGCATCGGGTATCTCCAGGGTCAGAAGCGCCTTATCCTCGGTGCGCTTGAGGAACGCCGCGCTGTCGGGATCGGGGGCCCTGCGTTGAAATTCCCAGGTGTGCCACGCCCACACGGGATAGGCGACCCCCTCCGGCGGCGGGCCGATTCTTTCCCGCATCCGGGCCATCAGCCACTGGTAGGGCTTTTCCAGAGAATCCCGCTTGGCCAGGTTGAAGGATTTTTCCCTTTGGCAGCGGAAAAAGCCGGTCTTTTCGATTTCATCCAGCGCCGATACGGGCTGCACCGTCCATAAACGCATCGCTGTTTACCTGTTTTGCACGTAGCCCAGGGTCTTCAGATCCTCGGCGCTGTCCCGCCAGCCGGGGCGCACCTTCACCCACAATTGCAGGTTCACGTGCATGCCCAGCAGCTGCTCAATATCCGCCCGGGCCTCCGCGCCGATCTTTTGCAGCATGGCGCCCTTTTTGCCGATGATGATGCCCTTGTGAGAATCCTTTTCGCAATAAATGGTGGCGTCGATTTCCATGAAATGGTCGTTTTCCTGCTTCATGGCCATCATTTCCACGCCGATGCCGTGGGGCACCTCGTCCCTGAGGTTCCGCAGGGCTTTTTCCCGGATCAGCTCGGCGCAGATGTCCCTTTCCGGCTGATCGGTGAGCATATCGTCGGGGAAATACTTGGGGCCGATGGGCAGATGCGCCGCCAGCTCTTTTTTCAGCTGCTCCACGCCGTCGCCGCTCTTGGCGCTGACGGGCAGGATGCCGTCGTAGGGCGCATCCTTGAAGCTGTCGATGATGCCCAGAAGCGCTTTGGGCTCCACCAGGTCGATCTTGTTGAGCACCAGCAGCTTGTACACCTTTTTATGGCTCATTTCCTCCACGATGCTCCTGTCGTGGGGGCCGATGGCGGTCACGTCCACCAGCACCAGCAGCGCGTCGATGCCCTCCATGGCTTCCTCGATGGACTGCACCATGAATTCCCCCAGCTTGGTGCGGGGCTTATGGATGCCGGGCGTATCCACGAATACGATCTGGCAGTTTTCCCCGCCCATCACGCCCATCACCCGGTTGCGGGTGGTCTGGGGCCGGGCCGAGGTGATGGCCACCTTTTCCCCTACCAGGGTATTGAGCAGCGTGGATTTTCCCACGTTGGGCCGCCCCACGATGGTGGCAAAGCCGGAATGAAAGCTCTTTTGATCCGTCATTTGTTCAATCCCTTCTCTCTCGGAGAGAGTAAAGTTTAGAAAACAGAGTTTGGCGTGTGAAAAACGAAGTGTGGAGTGTGGAGTTAAGATAGTCGGCAAATAAAGCATGCCCAGCCCGTCCATTCCGGAATCCGACTTACCCTTCACCTTCGCAAGCTCCACTCTCCACTCTCAACACTCCAACCTCCAACCTCCCCTTATTCCTTCCCCAAGTACTCCAGCGTACCCTGCTTGGGGCCAAAGCCGTGGGGCAAAAGCTCTGGCAGCGTCGCCTCGGCCCGCTCGTCGCCGCAGGCCACGATGATCCGCAGATCGGGAGCGAATTCGTTGAGCACCTGGCGGCAGATGCCGCAGGGCCAGGGCATGGACTTTTCCGCTGCGATGGCAATGGCGGCAAACTCTGTCACGCCCTCGCTGACCGCCTTGAACACGGCGGTGCGCTCGGCACAGTTGGCAGCGCCGTAGGACCCGTTTTCAATATTGCAGCCCTTGAACACCCGGCCGTTTTTCGCCAGCAGCGCGGCCCCGACCCGGTAATGGGAATAGGGCGAGTAAGAATAGGTCATGGCGTCCTTGGCCATGGCCACCAGTTCATCGTCGGTCACCCGGCCGACCCCGGCCGCGTTCAGCGCTTTTTCTTCCATTTTCCGCATCCTCGCTTGATCTTCGTTTTTCATGTGGTCGTAGCCCATCAGGTGAAAGAGGGCGTGAGCCGTCAGATAGCCCAGTTCCCTTTGCAGGCTGTGGCCGTACTCTTCGGCCTGGGCCCTGGCGTGATCCAAGGAAATCACGATGTCCCCCAGGAAGCACCTTCCCGTTTCGTCCATTTCCCGCAGCAGCTTTTTTTCGCTCTGCCCCAGGGTGCGCCCGGGATGCGCGCCGGTGGAAGGAAAGGACAATACGTCCGTTGCCCGGTCCACGCCCCGGTGATCCCGGTTGATTCCGCGTATCTCCGCGTCGTTGGTCAGACAGACCTGGGCGTAGGAAGGCAGCGTGAGCCCTTCCGTATTCACGCAGCTCTCCGCCACGCGCAGAAGCATCTCCTCAGCCCCCGGAATTTTTTCCCCCTGCCAGTCAAATTCCAGAAGACACCTCATGGTTTCTCCTCCTGAGCAGGCGCTTCTTCCTCCGTTCGGGGTTCCTCCTGGGCGTCGTTCATTTGTTCGATAGGCTGCATCAGCGCGTCGATGTCCACCGGCTTGATCACCGGCGGCATTTCCACCTCCACCGGCGTATCCGGCGTCTGCGGCACCACCACGGCAGCCGGCTCCTCCGCCGCTACCTCCACCACGCTGGGCTTTTCAGCCACAGGCTGAGGCACGACCAGCGTCTGCCCTTCCGCCGGAGCGCCTTTATCGGCGTTCACCGGATGGATCACCCGCTGCTGGCCGTTTTCATTCACGGTGGGATACTCGATCCGCTCATGGAAAACGCCGGTCAACACCTGGGTGGCCGCGGCGCAGATGCGGTCGATATCCCGCAGCGTCAGGGGGCAGTCGCTGAGCTGGCCGTCCTGCAGCTTGCCGCGCACCAGCTTGACGATGAATTCCTCAATGCCTTCCGGCGTGGGGTTTTTCATGGTGCGCACGGCGGCCTCGATGGTATCGCACAGCAGCACGATGGCCCCTTCCTTGGTACGGGGCGGATGCCCGTCGTAGCGGAAGGCGTTGATATCCACCGGATTGCCGTCGGCCTGCTGCAGGGCTTTGTGGTAAAAATACATAACGGGCGTATCCCCGTGGTGCTCGCCGATGATGGTCTGTATCTCGTTGGGCAGGCGGTAAGCCTTGGCCAGCGCTACGCCGTCCTTGGTGTGGGCGGTGATGATGGCGGCAGACACCTGGGGATCGGTATGCTCGTGGGCGTCGAAGCCGCCCAACTGGTTTTCAGTGAAGTACGAAGGGCGTTTCAGCTTTCCGATGTCGTGATACAATCCGCCGACGCGGGCCAGCAGGGGATTGGCGCCGACGGCCTCCGCCGCGGCCTCGGAAAGATTGGACACGATGGTGCAGTGATGATAAGTGCCGGGAGCTTCAAGCAGCAGCCTGCGAAGCAGAGGCTGGTTGGGGTTGGACAGCTCCAGCAGCTTCATGGGCGTGGGAAGATTGAAAAGGATTTCCAGCAGCGGCTGAATGGCAATGCTGATCAGGGTGCCCAAAAATGCGCCGCCCACCATCCATACAGCGTGGTTCAAAGAGCCGGTCAGCTCATTGGCGGTCATCAGGCCAAGCCCCATCAGGGCCAGGAAGGATACCGCGCAGCCCAGCAGGCCGCTGAGCATGGTCCAGCCGCGGCTGACCTTCAGATTCACCATCAGCGCCGCGGCCACCCCGGACAGGATGCCGCACACGATCAATTCCACCATGGTTTCGGTGTATTCCTGGCTGCTGCCTGCGGCCAGTCCCGCCACCAGCAGCGTCATGGCGATGTGGCAGATCAGGCCTGTGCGCAGACCCAGCAGCGCCGTAACCAGCAGCGCGCAGAGGATCAGCGGAGTCAGATACACGTTGATCAGCCGGGAAAGAATGCACAGCCCCAGGCACAGCGCCAGCACCGTGAACAGCAAGATCAGCCGGGAAGTATCCTGCAGCACGCTGCCGCCCCGCCGGCGGAGCAGCAAAAGCATCGTGACCAGCACCATCACCACCAGCAGCGCGGCGCCCAGGTACATGGAAATATCCACCTCGCCGCCGGAGAGCAATCCCAGGGTGGACAGCATGGCCAGCTGGTTGGCGGTGATGCGGCCTTCGCCGCGCACCACGATATTCTGCCCCTGCTTGTACACCACCGGCTCCACCGCGTTTCTGGCGGCTTCCCGGGCCATTTCGGTGGCCTCCTGGTCAATCAGCATGTTGGCCCGTATGCAGGCGGTAAGCACCGGCGGGATCACATAGGAGCCCAAAGACGGCGAAATGCGGTAATTCACGATCTGCCGGATGCTGGAAGCCGCGGCTGCCTCCTGGCCCTCGGTCACGTGGCCCAGCATGGTGCTCTGCAGCGCGCCGTATACCAGGGAATAGGCCTCTTCCAATTCCTCCTGGGTGGCGTGCAGCAGGCTGGTCAGCTGGTAATCCTGGAGAGAGACCAGCGTCAGCATATCCCGCGCATACTGCAATTCCTCCTTGGAATACAGCCGCTTGGCGCTTTGATCCGGCAGGGTTTCACCATATTGGCGCACGGCCTTGAGCTGGGAAAAAATCTGGTCGAAATTGGCCAGCACTTCTTCCGTCACCCCATCCTGAAAGCGATAGGTGGGGGTCACCTGATTGGCGGCCTCTTCCCGCTTTTTCTGGGTGCCGATCTCATCCACCACGTCCTTGGTGGCGGTGATGGTGCTGGTGGGTTCCATGCCCACCTTCAGGTCATACCGCTTTGGCACGATGGCCGCAACGAACATGGCCAAAAGCACCGCCGTGCCCACCGCGCAGATCAAGAACCGCACGGCGCCGGGAGAGCGCAGGAGCGCGCCAATGCCCCGCCTTTTTTTCTTTTTGCCGCCTGATCCGGCCTGCTGCCTGGTCATGCTTCGGTCCCTTCCTTTGCTTCAAAGGCCTCGTAGGCCCGAACGATCTTCTGCACCAATTCATGCCGCACCACGTCCCTGGCGGTGAGCTCCACGATATGGATGCCCTCCACGTTCCGCAGCACCTCCACGGCCTCCATCAGGCCGCTCTTTTTGCCCTTGGGCAGATCGATCTGGCTCAGGTCCCCCGTCACGATGCATCGGGAGCCCGCGCCCAGTCTGGTCAAAAACATCTTCATTTGCTCGGGCGTAGTGTTCTGCGCTTCATCCAGGATGATGAAGGCGTCGCTGAGGGTGCGGCCCCGCATGAAGGCCAGGGGCGCCACCTCCAGCGTGCCCTTTTCCAGCAGCCGCTGGTAGCTTTCCACCCCCATGATTTCATACAGCGCGTCGTAAAGCGGGCGCAGATAGGGGTCCACCTTCTGGGTCATGTCGCCGGGCAGAAAGCCCAGCCTTTCCCCCGCTTCCACGGCAGGCCGGGTCAACACGATGCGCTCCACTTCCTTGTTTTTCAGCGCAACCACAGCCAGAGCCATGGCAAGGTAGGTTTTGCCGGTGCCGGCGGGGCCGACAGCCAGGGTCAATTCCCCGTCCCTCACGGCGCTGACATATTCCCTCTGCCCCAGGGTTTTGCAGCGGATGCGGCGGCCCCGGTGGGTGATGGCCACCACGTCCGCCAATAATTCCTCGATTTCATCCAGCCTGCCGTCCCGGGCCAGAGCCACGGCGTACCGGATGCGGCTCAGGTCGATGGGCTCGCCCCGGCGGGTCAGGTCGATCAGCTTGCGGATCACCTGATCCGCCAGCGCCACGTCCGCTTCCTCGCCTTCCACCTTAAGCTCCTGGTCCCGTAGAGAAATATGCACGTTCAATTCCTGTTCCAGGGCGGCCATGTTGCGGTCGTTCATGCCGAATAAGGTCATATACGTTTCCATGTTTTCAAGTGATAACTGCACGTTCAGCCTGGCATCTCCTTACGGGACGTTTTTCCGGAAGCGGCCGATGTCCGTCCAAATCTCCCCGGCGGCCTCCGCAACCATAGTATCCCCCTCTATCATACGGAAATTAATCCATTTGTCAACTGTTTCCGTGTTTTTCAGCCGTTCATTCAGCTTTTGCAGCGCCGCCTCTTCCGCTTCCAGGGCGGCAAGGCCGGCATCCCGGGGCTCTTTTTCCACCGCCGCCTCCGCATATCTTTCCCTGCGCACCGTCAAAGGCACCCATGCGCCGCCCAGCGGCGTGCGGTCCGTTTCCACATCCCAGGTCAGATAATCCGGCGCATCCTCATACCGGTACGAAAAAAAGGGGCCTTCCAGCACCCGGCACGTTTTCTCCCGTCCGGTGGGCAAGGTCGCATATTCCGTCAGCGGCACCCGCGCCCGGGCATACTCCCACACCCGCGCCGTAACGCTGCCGCGTGCTTTCACCGTTACGGCCGAACCATCCTTCCCCGTTTCCTCGCCTTGGATCAGTATTTGCCCGGCCCTGACAAAATCCCCGGGCCTGACCTTCGGCGTGCCGGCAAAGGTGACCACCGCGGTCACCAGGCCGTCCCGGGCGGCCACCACGTCGCCGCGCTCGCCCCTTGTTTCCAACACAGGCGGCGGCACCCCCTGATCCACGTATATGACCAGCGTCACCCCTGCATCCTCCAGGCGCACCCGCTGCACCGCAGGCAAGCGCCATTCCAGGGCGTCCCGCAGCGCGGCCCGGTCGATGTCGCTTTTCCGGATGCCCGGCGCGATGCCCCGCTCCAGCAAAAACACGCGCACTTCTCCTTCGTACGGCCCCGCGCCGCGGATTTCGATGCGCCACACGTAGCCCAGGGCATATATCACCAGCGCCGCTCCCAGCAGCAGGCCGATCAAAAGCCCCAGGCGGCTCTTGAGGGTAAGCGCCCGCCGCAGCAGCCCCACAGGCTTGGCATCGCTGATCTCAAAGCCTTTTTCCTCCGCCAGCGTGCGCAGGGCGGCGTAGTCCTTTCTTTCGCATTGCGCGAATACGGCGCGCCCCTTGCCGCGCTTTACTTTTTGCAGCGCGATGCCCCGTTTCCTTGCTTCATTCAGCAGCCTTTCCACGCTTAATCCCTTGATCCGGAAGGACAAAAGCAGGTTATCCATCTTTTCCCTCCCCGCGCAAAAGCACCCCGTCGATCCTGCCCCGGATCAAAAGGTCCTCCGCGCCGAAAAAGTCGATGGTCAGTCTTTCCCCCGTCACCTCGCACAGCCCGCAATCCGTTCGTACCCGCACGCATTTCGTCTCATAGGAAAACAGGCCGGCATGCCCCTCGATGAGCAATTCCTCCCGGCCTGTCAGGATCAGCCTGGGGTGATTTTGCATCACCTGTCCAAGCGCCAGCCATCCGTCCCGCATCCGCTTCACCTCATAATCATTGTATGATTTGAGCGGGCGGGATCATGACAGCGCCAAAAAGCAAAAAGCCCGTCCAATCATCGGACGGGCTCGATGCGCCAAACTTATTTGATGGTGAACTGCTGAATATCGGCGATCAGATCGTCGCAGGCGTCGCTGTAAATATCCAGGGTGATGGGCTTGCTCAAATCCAGGGAGAAGATGCCCAGGATGGACTTGGCGTCCACCACATGACGGCCCGCACGCAGGTCCACGTCGTAGGGATAGCGGTTCACGGTGTTGACGAAGGTCTTTACTTCTTCGGCAAAGCTCAGCTTGATGGGAACGGATTTCATAGAAACAACGCACCTCCTGTATTATGCTGCCCTGATTATACCCTCACCGGTAGAAAAATGCAAGGGTTCAGCCCAATTTTTCCATGAATATCGTGTGCTCTGTTCCTTCCCGATTGACGCAAGCGTCCCGGCTGTGCTATACTGGCGATACAGAGAGCCGTACATATCCTATGTTTGCTTTTCGTGCGAAAGGAAGGATCATCATGCTCAACCGCCGTGCTGCCCGGGCCCGTCTGCTCGTTGCCCTGGCGCTATGCGTTCTTTTGGCCGGGGCCGCCTCTGCCGCCACCAATTATCTGGAAAAATACGCCGAAAAAGTATCGGAGAAAGCCTACGAAGCCGCCATGGAGGCCGAGCCCGTGGCCAGGCTTTCCGGCGAGGACCTGTCCCTTTACCGCCTAGGCTTTGCCGCCGGGTACGACGCCGCCCGCGCGCCGGAGGAAACCCGTGCCGCCATTCCCAAGACTGAAACCTATGTACTGAATAAGAACACCAAGAAATTCCACCTGCCCTCCTGCCGCTCCGTCAAGCAGATCAAGGACAAGAATAAGCAAACCTTTACCGGCACCCGCCAGCAGGTCATCAACAAGGGCTATTCCCCCTGCTCTATCTGTCAGCCATAAAAAGGCCAAAGGCAACAAAAAGACCGGGCTTTCATGCAAGAACGCCCGGTCTTTTTTTCTCAAAGGGTCAGATCCCCAGCTTTTCCATGGAGGCTTGCAGGCGGCGGAGGGTTTCCTCCTTGCCCAGCAGATAGGCGATCTCAAACGCGCCGCCGGGGGTGCTTTCCTGGCCCGAAATGGCGATGCGCATGGGCCAGAGCACCTGGCCGTTCTTTTTGCCCCATTCGGGGATCTTTTCCATCACGGTATCGTGGATGCCCTGCTCGGTCCAATCCGCAATGCCGGAAAGCACGGGATACAGCAGCGGCAGCACCTCTTTGGCCACGCTCTCGTCGCTCTTTTGCTTTTTGTTGAAGAAAATGGCGGTATCGTAATCCGGCATATCGGCCAGGAAGGCGATCTTTTCCGGGATGCGGCTGAAAATGTCGGTGCGGCTCTGCATCAATTCCGCCAGGCGGCGATAGTCCACGCCCCGGCCGGCCAACGCTTTGTCAAACCAGGGCGTCGCCATCTCCAGGTACTTTTCAAAGTCCATTTTCTGCACATACTGGCTGTTCATCCATTCCAGCTTGGTCACGTCGAAAATGCCGGGAGATTTGTTCAGGTGCTTCACGTCGAAGGCGTCGATCAATTCTTCCATGGTGAAGAATTCCTGATCGGTGCCGGGGTTCCAGCCCACCAGCGCCAGGTAATTCACCAGCGCTTCCTTCAAAAAGCCCTTGCTGATGAAATCGCTGTAATAAGCGTCGCCGTCCCGCTTGGAGAGCTTGTGCTGGGCGTCCCGCATGACGGTGGTCAAATGGATATACTCGGGAATGTCCCAGCCGAAGGCCTCGTAGAGAAAATTATAGCGGGGGGTGGAGCTCAGGTATTCCATGCCGCGGATCACGTGGGTGATGCCCATCAGGTGGTCGTCGATCACGTTGGCAAAATTATAGGTGGGCATGCCGTCCTGCTTGATGAGCACCATATCGTCCATGCAGTCGCTGTTGGGGAAGGACATGTCGCCGAACACCAGGTCATGATAGCTGCTCACGCCGTCGGTGGGCGCGTTCATGCGGATCACGTAGGGCGCCCCGGCGTCCAATTTGGCCTGCACCTCTTCCTTGGTCAGGCTCAGGCAGTGCTTGTCGTACTTGAACACCTCGCCCTTGGCCTCGGCGGCCGCCCGGCGCTCATCCAATTCTTCCTTGGTGCAGAAGCAGTAATACGCCGCGCCCTTTTCCACCAGCTGCTGGGCGTAAGGCAGATACAGGCTCTTGCGCTCGGACTGGATATAGGGGCCATAATCGCCCCCTACGTCCGGGCCCTCGTCCCACAGGATGCCGCAGTCCCGCAGGGTATCGTAGATCACCTCGGTAGCGCCCTCCACGAAGCGCTCCTGGTCGGTATCCTCGATGCGCAGGATGAATTTTCCGCCGTTTTTTTTGGCGAACAGGTACGCGTACAGCGCCGTGCGCACGCCGCCCAGGTGCATAAAGCCCGTGGGCGACGGGGCAAAGCGGGTGCGAACTTCTTTCATAAGCATAAACCTCCTTGATATGCGTGGGAAGGGCTTTTGAGGCAAAAGCCCCTCCCTCGCGCTCCTTCTGAAAACCAATTTCGGAATGTTGCTTTTTCTTCCGGCCAACCCGTTTGTCCGTGATGGTTTTATGAAATCTGCCACCAATACACGGTGTCGTTTCCCCGGGAATCAACGCCGGTTTCTCCGCCTGTTTTCCGGTACAAGGCATTTGCGCCGGTATTTTTCTGATCGCAGATCAGGAATAGTTTGCAGAAGTTTTCTGCCTTGCAGTCTGCTTTCAGCCGATCCATCAATCGGGTGCCGATACCCTGACGCTGGTATTCCTCCATAATGCCCACTTCATGGATGTAGAGCATTTTCTTCTCTGTGTTCAGCCGCTGCAGGGCATAGCCATGGGCAAAGCCGATGATCCTGCCGTCCTTCACAGCGGCAAACAGCCAGCAATCCGGGTCAGCCAGGAAAGCGCGCAGCGCTTCTTCCTGCGCAAACCCCGCCCGAAAATCCCGGTTCATGGCCAGGGCCAAGGGCAAATCCGTTTCGGTCAGTCGCTTGAATTCCATCTTACTTCTGCGGCTTATAGCCGTCCTTCAGGCTCACCACCCGGTTATAGACGCTCTTTTCCGCCGTGGAATCCTTATCCTTGCAGAAATACCCCATCCGCAGGAACTGGAACACGTCGCCCACCTTGGCGCTGACCAGGGTATGCTCGCAGTAGCCGTTCACCACCACCAGGGATTCGGGGTTGAGGAAACGGCGGAACTGGTCGAAATCCTTCTTTTCTTCCGGCGCGGCGCTGTCCCATTCCTCGGTCATGATCTGATCGTACAGCCGGGCCTCGAAGGCGGCGCAGTCCCGGGCGTTGACCCAGTGGATGGTGCCCTTCACCTTGCGGTTGGCGCCTTCGGAGCCGGAGCGGGAAGAAAGATCCACGGAGCATTCCAGATGGTCGATGCCGCCCTCGGCGTTATGCACCACCTTTTCGCACTTGATGATGTACGCGCCCTTGAGGCGCACCTCGCCCTCGGGCTTGAGGCGGAAGAACTTCTTGGGCGGGTCCTCTTCAAAGTCCTCTTTCTCGATCCAGATTTCCCGGCTGATGGTCACGTCCCTTTCGCCCATTTCGGGGTGATCGGGATGGTTTTCCATGGTCAGGGTGTCGCTCCAATCCTCTGGCACGTTGGTCAGGATCACTTTCAGGGGGTTCAGCACCGCCATGACCCGGGGCGCGGTCTCACCCACAGCGCTGCGCACGCAGGCGTCCAGCATCTGCACGTCCACGGTGGAATCGGCCTTGGCCAGGCCCACCTGATCCACAAACGCCCGGATAGCGCTGCCGGGATAACCGCGGCGGCGCATAGCGCACAGAGTGGGCATCCGGGGATCATCCCAGCCGGCCACCAGGCCCTGCTCCACCAGGTAGCGCAGATACCGTTTGCTCATGAGGGTGCGGGTGATATTGAGCCGCGCAAACTCGATCTGCCGGGGGCCGAAATACCCCTTGCCGTCGCCGGCGCGGAAGCCGGCCTTTTCCACGAACCAATCGTACAGCGGCCGGTGATCCTCAAATTCCAGGGAGCACAGGGAATAGGTGATGCCCTCGAAGGCGTCGGACAGCGGATGGGCGAAATCGTACATGGGATAGATGCACCATTCCTTGCCCATGCGCCAATGCTCCTTGTAGAGGATGCGGTACATGGCCGGGTCCCGCATGTTCATGTTGGGGGACGCCATGTCGATCTTGGCCCGCAGGATGTATTTCCCCTCGGGGAATTCGCCCTTCTTCATGCGGCGGAAGAGGTCCATGTTTTCTTCAACGGGCCTGTCGCGCCAGGGGCTGTTTTTGCCGGGCTGGGTCAATGTGCCCCGGTATTCCCGCATTTCATCGGCGGAAAGCTCGTCCACGTAGGCCAGGCCCCGGCTGATGAAATCCTCGGCGATGTCGTACAGCCGCTGATAATAATCGCTGGCGTAATACAGGCCGCCGGTCCAATGGAAGCCCAGCCATTCGATGTCCCGCTTGATCCCCTCGGCGTACTCGTTGTCTTCCTTGGCGGGGTTGGTATCGTCAAAGCGCAGATTGCAAAGGCCGCCGTACTTTTCCGCCGTGCCGAAATCCGTCACCAGCGCCTTGCAGTGGCCGATGTGCAGATAGCCGTTGGGCTCGGGAGGAAACCGGGTATGCACCTGCTGGGCGCGCCCCGCTGCCAGATCCTCATTGATGGCGTCCCAGATAAAATTGCTGCGTGCGTTTTCGTTTTCCATGCTGTTTCCTCCTCGCAATATGTACAGGAAATCGCGCCATGAATGGCGCTTGCATCATTATAACGGCAAAACGGCAAAAACACAAGGAAAAATTGCCACGGAAATGAAAATATGTTATACTGTTTCCAGCCAGCAAATGACCGTCTATTACACGGCCCGCGGCCATGAAGCGGCAGCCGATGCGCTGAATCGGGAAAACGCTTCGGACAGCGATCTGGAAGCCGCCCTTTTCGGTTATCAGGAAGCGGAGAAGGATTACGCCTCGCTGGCCCTGTTCAAAGACTGCCTGTCGCGCCGCGCTTCCTGCCGGGAAAAGGAAACCGCCGTCCAGGGCACGCTGAATGACCGGGAAAACGCAAAAAAAGAAAAAATATACCAAAGAGCACTCGCGCTGGAAAACGAAGGAAAGTATGAGGAAGCCATCAAAGCATATTCCGGCATCGTTGGGTACAAAGACGCCGAGCAGCGCATTGATGCGTGCCAGGCCAGGATCAACGAAGGCATCTATCTTTCCGCCCAGGCGCAAGAGCTCCTGAACAATTGGGATGAAGCCATCAGGCTGTACCGGTCAATCAAAAACTATAAGGACAGCGCCGAACGGATCGCCGCATGCGAACAGGCAAAAAAAAGCGGAAGCCGACGAAGCCGTATACCAATCCGCCCTGACCCTTGAGAAAAACATGCAATACCAGGAAGCCATCAAGACATACCAAACCATCCTGTCTTATAAAGACAGCAAGGAAAGGATCGTCGCCTGCGAAAACAGCATAAAGGAAGGAGTATACCAGGAAGCAAAAGCATTTGAAAACGCCAAGGACTGCCTCCGGGCAATCACGCTGTATCGGACTATCAAGGAATATAAAGACAGCGCGGACAGAATCGCTTCGATCTATTCTGCTATTTTTCTGAATCCGTCCGGCAAACGGGCTTCCGATTATCCGTTGTATCTTGGCTTTACCCTCGATATGCGGCACAAGGCTTTTTTGGAAGTCGCCGGGAAAAACGGTTTTACAACGAAATGGATCAACAACGGGTTGGCTTTTCAGGATGATTCCTGGGGCTATAAGTATTGGGAGCGGAACTGCAAAACGTCAGAATTGGGTGATTTCGCAGTACAAGCCGTTTTCCGGAACGATGAGGCAACCATGACGGACGACGATCCGCTGCTTTGCCTGGAATATGATTTCGGGACATATGGGACAAAGGACAGCCAGACGATCGAAGATGCAAAAAAGCGATACGAAACGCTTGACGCCTGGCTGATCAGGAATTACGGCCAGCCTTTAGCGCATGGCGTGGAAAACATTGGTATGCTTTCTCTCCCGGACAGGTATCATTACGCAAGAACCGGCCTGGAATACATGACCGCCGACCTGCCTTGCTCTTTGTGGATCATCCCATTGCAAAACGGCAGCATGATCAGCATCACAAACGTCATCGACACAAAAATCGGAATTCAAAACCAGCTTTACTTTGTGCTCTATGACGCCGGAACCGTCAGCGATCTGCTGAATCAATTGATTTCCAAATAAAGCCCATGCCGCCCATCCGGGCGCAGGCGCTGCGGAAAAACAGCGCGCAGGCAGTCAAAAAAAACGGGAAAATCACTCTTTTCACTCCGAAAAGTGATTCCCCGTTTTTTCGTTTGCCATGCTTTACGCCGGAATGTTTTCCATCCTTTTCAGCCGGGAAATGGCGTGGCTGATGGTCTGCAGCGCTTCGTCGCCCCGGATCAGTTCCATGGAGGCGAAGGGTGCGTCCAGCAGCCTTTCCCACAAAAACCTCTCCGCGTCGATGATCTCGATCACCCCGGCGGTGGGGCCTCCGTTTCTGATGTCCGCCGCCTCCTGCATCAGGCGCTGGAAGCAGGCGGCGAAGCTGTCCCACAGCAATTCCGGCAGCATGGGCAGATGATAATGGAAATCGCCCTTTTCCTTGAGGAACTCCACCAGCCGCTGCATTTCGGGGAAGAACAGCTCTTTCCTTGCGTCGATCACCGCCTGCTGCACCATTTTGCCGTCGCTCAGGCCCTGCAGGGGCAAAAGCAGCGCCACCGTTTTTTCCTCGCTGGCGCGGAAGGGCATGGCGTAATACACCAGGCCGTTCAGGCGGGAAAGCGCGTCGTCGTAGGTCTGCTGCTGGAATTCCCGGAAGCTGTCCTCGGCCTTTTGGCGGCACAGGGCGGTAAGCACCTGCAGCTTGGATTCAAAATGATGGTAAAAGCTGCCCTTGGAGCAATTGAGCGCGTCCAGAAAATCCTGGATCGTAGCGCCGACATAGCCCTTTTCAAAAAACAGCCTTTCCCCCGCTTCCACGATGGCCTGCTTGCGTAATTCGCCCTTGAGCATGATGCTTCGCTCCTTCTGTCAGTTGTACTCGATCACTTGCTGGATCATTTGGTAATTGGAGGTGCACAGGTAATCCCGGCTGATTTCCCGCCCGCTGCGCTTGACCACCTTGTAGGTATCCACGGTGTAGCCGGTGCGGGCTTTCTTTTTTTCCTGCACGGTGCCGGGCGGCAGGGCGGTGTTCTGGGTATAGATCGCGTCGCCGGGCGGCTCCACCTGGCTCACCAGCACCGTTTCCAGTTCGATCTTTTCGCCGCCGGGCAAGGTGGCGCCGTACAGTTCCACGGTGCAGGTGCGGTTCTGGTAAAAGCTGACGATGAACACGGGGGTATCGGTGTCGTTTCTGAATTGGAAATCCAGGTTGGGCCAGTTCACCGTGGCGTCCCGGCCCTTGTCCACGTAGGTGCTGGGCCAGGTGTGGGGCGAACGGGCCACGATGGTCATATTGGCCATGGCCGCCGCGTTGAACAGCGTGCTGCTCACCTGGCACACGCCGCCGCCGATCTCATCCACCGTGGAGCCGCCGGCGATGGCCGCCGCCATGCGGTAGCCCTTCTGCTCGGTGCGCTGGCCGGTGGTCTGATTGAAGGAGAAGGTTTCCCCCGGCATCACCACCGTGCCGTTGACGGCGCGGCAGGCCAGGTCGATATTGGTGTTGCGGTTGGCGTTGGAGGTGGTCTGCGTGGCGTAGGAGGAAACCAGGGAAAAGCTGTTCATCAGCTCCGCCTTGGTCACCCGAGGAGTGATCTCCTCGCTGTACGCCTCGATCACCGCCTGAAAATCCCTGCGGTCCAGGGCCGACACGATCTGCTGGTACAGCTTTTCGCTGTCAAGACGCGCTCCGGCACGATCCTCTGAAAAGGTGAAGGAGCGTCGGCCGAAATCAAAGGTGCTCACCTGCGCGTCCACCGGGTCGCGGTTGATATGGCTTTCAATGATGCGCACCAATTGCCGCACCTGGTTGGGATCGTAGGTCACCTGGGTATACAGTGAAACAGGCGCGCCTGCGGTGTGATACAGATGCTGATAGCGGTATTCAAAGGGCGTTACGCCGCTGCCGATGGTTTCCACCGAACCCTGACGGCCCACGGCGTAGGCCGTTTCGGTCACGGAAGCGGAATTTCTGACGAAGGGCAGTTCGTTTGGCGTAATCACCCAGGTGTTTCCGTCCACCCGCACCGTCATATGCAGAGAGGATTCCTCCCGGCCGCCGTTTAGCGAAAGCGCCTGTCTGGCCTGCTGGCGGGTAAGCCCGCCCATGTGCATCCCGTCGATGAGCACGCCCTGGGCAATGGTGTCCTGCTGCACGATGCCCACCTTCTGCCTGAAGGGCGCGTAGGCGGTGTACCAGGAATAAACCGCGCGGCCAAGCAGGATCATCAGCGCCGCGCACATCAGCGCCACCAGCGCCCACAGCCGGCTTTCCGTCCGTTTGGCGCGGGCTTTGTACAGGCCCTGGGGCTGAGGCGGCGTTTCCGCCTCCTGTTCCTCATCCGGAGGGAACAGGCCGGGGCTCGCTTCATCGTCCGGGAAACTGTTCCAGGGCGGCGTTCCGGCATCCGCGGCATAAACCGCTTCGGGGTAAATGAACCCGCCGTCATACGCTTCATCCTCCGGAAAGGGGATGCCCTCCTCCTCCGCACCGGGCCGCACCGGCACGCCGGGATACGCATCCTCCTGGAATGCCGCACGGTACGTGGGCTCCGTTTCCTCCGCCAACAGCTTCAAATGCTGGGTCCGGGCCATGCGGCATCTACTCCTTTCCTGGAAACATACCTGATTCTAATTCATTTTAACCATTTATCAATGTTTTGTCAATCGTTTCGACAAATATTTTACAAATTTCTGTAATAATTACGAAATATTTTCGCTGATTCCAGCGATTTTTACAGGTTTTTCCCGCTCATTGACAAGCGCAGTCACCGCATAGACGGCTGATACGCCGCAAAATTCCATACTTTGGTCTGTTTCCATCCTGATTTCAAATTACCGGCCATTCACCTCTTCCCGAAAGAAATATCCCGGCAAAAGCCATGAAATCATTGACATTTTTCGGCAATTTGGCGTATACTATACAAGGAAAAAATTGTCGCCGGCAAATTCCGGCGAAACGGCAAAGGAAGCGTGATCCGACATGAGCGAAAACAAAGACTGGAACGCCCCTCAGGATATGGGCCAGGATGCGTCCGCTGCTCCCGAGCAGCCCGTGTATCAGCAGCCCCAATATCAACAGCAGCAGTACCAGCAGCCTGAATACCAGCAGTATCAGCAGCAGTACCAGCAGCAGCCCCCTTACCAGCAGCAATACCAGCAGCAATACCAACAGCAGTATCAGCAGCCCGTGCAGCCCCGCCGTGCCCGCGCTGCCCGCAGCGGCCCTGAAGCTGACGCGTCCAAAGCTGCCAAGATCGTAGCGATGATCTTCGGCGGTCTGTTTCTGCTCTACGCCATCATTGCTCTGTTCTCCGGTATCAACCGCGGCGTGCTGGCGCTTCAGTTCGTGGCTGCCGCCGTCATGGTGCTGGCCGTGATCATGAAGCAGCAGACCAAGCTGTTCAACGTAGGCGCCAAGAGCTTCTTCTTCGCCATCGGCGTTTTTGTTGAAGCGTTTGCCATCTTCTGGGCCACCTTCGGCAGCGTGGCCGATTACATTTTCGGTTTCCTGGTCACCGGGTGCCTGGTGGTGATCGGCCTGCATTATTTGCTGCGGGGCAAGGCCATCAACGATCTTGTGCGCAAGATCATCACGTTCGTGGGCCTCGGCCTCCACGCCATCTGGATGATCGTTGCCATGATAATCATCCTTTCCCCCGCCAGGTATTACCACT
>Ga0310694_10000388_pt1 | contig 59517 bp, 47 predicted proteins | sample 174DNAGHGhighgp2_FD_203884 | JGI IMG/M metagenome (GOLD analysis project Ga0310694, IMG submission 203884) | Sheep rumen microbial communities from Palmerston North, Manawatu-Wanganui, New Zealand - 1742 DNA GHGhigh gp2 (v2) (version 2) | ecosystem: Host-associated > Mammals > Digestive system... | reverse complement strand
ATGAAGGGGCGTTGGATTCTTACGGGGTCTCAGGAATCCATCTTGATGCGTGGTGTCGGCGAATCAATGGCGGGGCGTGCCGGCATTCTGCGGCTTTCGCCTTTTTCGCAGATGGAGTCAGAAAAGGTTACACCTTTTACAGGCGGATATCCAGAGGCACTTGCTGCCGGAAAGAACGCATCGCTCTGGTACTCATCCTACATACAGACGTACCTTGAAAGGGATGTACGGTCAATCATCGCGGTCAGGAATCTCATGACTTTCCATAGGTTCTTGCGCATCCTCGCAACGCGGCACGGACAAATGTTGAACAAGACCGATATGGCCGCTCCGCTTGGCATTTCGGTTCCAACGCTGACTGAATGGCTGAATGTACTTGAGATGTCCGGCATAATCGTCAGGGTACCGCCCTATTATCGCAATGCCGGGAAAAGGCTTGTCAAAACGCCCAAGGTGTATTTCTCCGATTCCGGGCTGCTTTGCCACCTTCTAGGCATTCGCTCTGCGGCGGAACTTGCGCGTTCTCCGTTTGCCGGGGCGGTGTTTGAAGGATTTGTTGTTTCTGAGATTATAAAGGCGCAGCAATCTGCCGGGAATGAGGGTGAAGTGTACTACTTCCGAGACGAGCAGGGATTGGAGGTGGATATCGTTCTCTCGCCTCGGGAGGGATGCGCCGTTCTTGCCGAGTGCAAACTGTCTGCCACTGTTACGCCTGAGATGACTGTGCCAATGCGTCGTCTTGCGGCATCGCTTGGCAGAGAAGTGGACGAAATCAAAATGCATCTTATCCACAATCCGACAAAATCTACCAGGATTTCGCCTACCGCAGGGGAGGGCGTCAATGTTTCTTCCGTGAAGGGATTCATATTGGATGTCTTTGGCTGAAACGATGGCGCGGCATTTTCTGCCGCCGGAACCGCCGCCCATTTACACATATAACGATACAATTGCGGCATGCAGAAATTCAAGAGGCCAACCGGCTTGCGGGTGCGGACAAGATTGAACAGGAAACGCGAGGACTTCGCAAGATTGGTGATTCCTTCCGGAAGATTGTCGTTGTGGATGGCGTTCAGCCGTTCTACACGGACGAATCAGGCGTTTCTTTCATCAGTTTGATGGATTTCATGCTCAATCGGGATATTCTAGGCTGATTAGTTCCAGCTGGACGCTCACCAAAGGATTCCTAATGGCACTCAGGCCAGTGCTCCAGTCAACCGCGAAACGGCAGCGAAACCGTGCCGTTCGCAGTATTCGGCAATGCCGTCGTAAACTTTCGCCACAACGTCTGGATCGGTGAAGGTGGCGGTGCCTACCGCAACCGCCGTAGCGCCGGCGAGGAAAAACTCAATCGCGTCCTTGGCCTCGTAGATGCCACCCATCGCAAGGATTGGAAGCTTCGTGACGTTGTGCGCGTCATAGACGAGTTTGACAGCCGCCGGATGCACGCACTTACCCGAAAGGCCGCCAGTGCGGTTAGCGAGCACGGGACGGCGGTTTTCGATGTCGATCACCATCGCGGGAATCGTGTTGATTAGCGAGAGCGCGTCCGCACCAGCATCTTCGCACGCCTTCACGTAGGGCGCAATCGACGGCACGTTCGGCGCGAGCTTCACGAGAAGCGGCTGCTTCGTCGTCGCGCGCACGGCCGACACGACCTCGTGCAGTACTTTCGGGTCCTGTCCGAAGGTGTGCCCACCGGCCTTGACATTGGGGCAGCTCACGTTCATCTCGATGGCGTCCACCGCGTCGCCCATCCGTGCAGCGACTTCGGCGTATTCCTCGACCGAACCGCCCCAGATGTTGGCGATCATCGGAACGTCCGGCGCCTGTTTCCGGTACCACGGCACGGTATATTTGAGGAAATGCTCAACGCCTGTACCTTGCAATCCAATGGCGTTCACCAGACCTCCCGGCACTTCCGCATGGCGCGGCATCGGGTTGCCGGGCCAGGGGTCAAGGCGGATACCCTTAGCCGTAACAGCTCCGAGCTTCGAGTAGTCAACCGCGCCGACGTACTCGAAGCCATATCCGAACGTTCCGCTTGCAGTGGCGACGGGCGAGCGCATCTTCAGCCCGCCGAGATTCACTTCCATGTTCACCATACAAGGTCCTCCGCCTTGAACACAGGCCCTTCCACGCAGCAACGCGAATTGCCGCGCACCGTCTTCTGGATGCAGGCGTAGCACGCGCCCACGCCGCATACCATGTGGCGGTCCATCGATATCCAGCCCGGCATTTTCGCCGCAATCGCACGGTCGGAAACGGCCTTCAGCAAGCCGTCAGGGCCGCATGTGAACAGCTCGAACGCCTCGCCGCGTCCACGCAATTCGTCAAGCGCCGCATCGAGCGGCCCCGTCACAAAGCCCTTCTCGCCCGCGCTGCCGTCGTTCGTGGCAACACGCACATCCACGCCCAACGATTCGAACCGGTCGAGCGCGAGAAGATCGTCCTTCGTGCGTCCGCCCACGAACAGGATTGTGCGCGGATCCTTCAGACGTTTCGCGAGGAAGTGGAGCGGTGCAACGCCGTATCCGCCGCCAACGAGAAGCGGCACACCCTTTGAAGCCGACGGGAAGCCGTGTCCGAGCGGACCCAGCACCTCCACCGCGTCGCCCACGCGGGCGGACGCGAGCGCGGCGGTGCCGCGTCCGACGACCTTGTATAGCACGGTCACTTTGCCGTCATCCGCGTCAAACACGCTGAACGGACGCCGGAGCGCGGTCGGTTCCAATCCCGGCACGCGAACGTGTACGAACTGTCCGGGCGTAAGCGCGGACGCGAGCTGCGGCGCATCTAGAACGAGGAACCGGTATCCCGGCCCTGCGTCATCGTGCGCGGCGATTACAGTCTTTTCATTAATTGCCATAGACGGCGTTGATTATACCACACCGTTCCTCCTATTACAACACGTCAATGCGCACCGAAAATAATAAAAAATACCCCGTTGACGGCATGGCTGCGGTTTGATAAACTATATGCCATCTTTCGCATGGGTAGGTCGTATGTAGTGGCTTTCCAGACGGAAGAGATGCAAGGAGTTCAAAAACAAATGAAGATCAAGAGCAAGCCTGCCGTCAAGACTGTTTCGACGAAGAAAACTCGTACGGCAGTGAAAAAGGCGACCCCAAAGGCCGCCGCCAAGCCTATTGAGAAGGCTGTCACGTTCACGGTGCGCGCGGAGGCGGGTAAGACCGTCTATCTCGCGGGCTCGTTCAACAACTGGGATCCGGCCGGCAAGAAGATGTCCGAAAAGAAGGGCAGCGGCGTCTATGCGGCGTCCGTCAAGCTGGCTCCCGGCACGTATCAGTACAAGTTCGTGATCGACGGCACCTGGTGCGCCGACCCCGAGAACCGCGATTTCGTGCAGAACGACCACGGTACGCTGAACAGCGTGATCACGGTCAAGTAAAGGTTCCGCGCCAGACCACCGCCTCGTGCGGTATCGTCTCAAGCAGACAACGCCCGACCAGGCTTTCTAGCCTGGTTGGTGTTTTTTTCGTGTTCCATCCGCATGTGGCCGCTAGCCAGCCGATAACTTCCTCGGGCCTGATACCGGCTTCGCGGAACGAGGCGATGCGAGTATCGCCATGGCGTTTCGCAAGACGGCGTCCGTCAGCCCCCACCACAAGGGGCACATGACAATATGCAGGGGGCTTGTAGCCGAGGGAGTTAAGGATCAGTATCTGTGGCGGAGTGGCTGGCAACAGGTCGTCGCCGCGCACGACTTCCGTCACTCCCATCAAGGCATCGTCAACCGTCGCGGCGAGCGTATAGCCCGCGCCGTCTGGATCGCGCGCAAGCGGGAAGTCGCCAAGGGTTCGCGCCACGTTTTGCGAATACGGTCCGGCGAACACGTCGTCAAAGCTCACAGTGGCGTCATCCGGCACGCGGAAGCGCCAACACGGCGTGCGCGGCGCACAGGCGGACGCGGCCTCGTCCCACGAGGTGAAGCGTCCCCTGCACGTACCCGGATAGAACAGTTGCTCGCCATCGTGCGGTGCGGACTGAGCGCGTTCCACGTCCTGACGACTGCATACGCACGGGTATGCGTCGAGGCGGGCAAGAGCATCGCGATATATGTCGCGGCGTTCGGACTGCACGTACTCCTCATCCCAGTCGAAACCGAGCCAACGGAGATCCTCCACGGCGGCGGCGGCGGCACCCGGTTTGTCGCGGGGATGGTCGAGGTCTTCCATGCGGAACACGACCTTGCCGCCAGCAGAACGCGCACGCAGCCATGCGATCATGAACGTCCGCACGTTGCCGAGGTGCAGTGCGCCGGTGGGACTCGGCGCGAGGCGTCCCACGTAGCCGCTCATTGCCGTTTCCAGAATTCCAGCCAGGCGGCGACGAACCGCTCGCGCGTCTGGTCGTCGAACACGGCGGCAGTGGCCCCGTACATTGAACGCGTCTGGATAAGGGCGGCAACGTAGTCCGCACGCAGTTTCGCGTATGGCTTGTTCCGCAGCTTGGGTGCGCCCACTTCAAGGAAATACGCTATCGACCACGCAAGGCGGTACTTTGCGGCAATCTCCTCCTGGTCGCCATCGTAGAAGTCTTCATAATCCATTTCAAGGATGGCCGGGATGTTCTGCGCCAGTTCGGCTGCGAATTCCTGAACGTATGACGCCGCTTGCACGCCGCGGTCGAAGACGATTGCGCCGTTGCGGTCGAAATGCGAGTTCTCGAACAGTTCCGCATGCCCCTCGTTGAACCACGGGGAACTGCTGACCATCGAGCCCGCGTACGCGAGGTACTGGTGAAAGGCCTCATGCCACACGGTGCGGAGCAACTTCTCGTTGCCACTTTCGGGGTGGAAGAGCACGAGTTCCCTGTGTGCCGGACTCCATAGCGCGGCCGTCCACTTCTGCGCCACGCCCACGTATCCAAGGTACTCCTCGCGGCTCTTGAACACGCGCACGACGGCCGTCTGGTTCGTCGCGTCCAAAACCGTTGGCGCACATCGCGCGTATTCGCGGCGGAGTCGCGGCAGGTTGTTCGTGAGGGCAGCCACAAACGATTCGCGAACCGACGCGTCGAGGTCGTCCACCACAAGCACGTCCTCCGCGCTCGCGCAGTGCCAGTTGTCGTAATTTGCCACGTTGCCTCGGACATCTCGTGCAAGCAGCTCCGCCTCGGATGCGTTATCCGGCGGCAATGCATCCCTTGCAGGCTCCGGACGCGTACGCAGCGGCGGTACGTATATCTCGTCAAGAAATGCATCGTCAAACCACGCCTGCACCTCGTTGCTGTCCGATCCCGGCGCGGCGACAAGCGAGACGAGATACCAATCCGGCTTTTCCTTCCTTTCCGGCGAACGCGGGAGAAATGCGCACACGAGCACATTGTCGTTGGTTGTGGAGTAGTACACCAGTTCCCGCAGGCCTTTCCTCTTGGAACGGCGCGGGGCAACCGGGGAGCCCACTTCGACTGGCGCTATGGCGCGAACCGCCTCATCTCGCAAATCAAGACGTTTCGGGTCGATCTTGCGATGCGCGAGACCGTCGTAAAATTCGCGACGCGTACTGACCGTGCCCGGCGCGACTTCCGGCGGACGCGTGGAGAGGCGCGCTATCTGCAGTTCATTGCCGGAGGCATCCACCCAGCGTCCGCGCAGCGTGGCGGACGCCCACAGGTCGAACACGTCAAAACGGTCTTCGAGGCGGCGGTTGCCCTTCGTGGACGTAACGAGGAACGCCTCCGCCTTGGGGAGGCGCAACGGCGCAGCCTCCGCGTTTGCAAGACACGGCAAGGCGATGCCCAGATCGGGCCGCCAAACGGGTTCCGTGAAACGGACGGCCGCATCAGTCGCCAGCGTGAAGCAGGCGGCGGCTATGAACGCACTCAAACGCATAGGACATGCAACTCCCAAGAAGGACTATTTGCCAACTTACATATATCCACGCCAACACGATAGGCAGTGCGGCAAAGGAACCGTACATCGCGCTCGACTTGGCAATGCCGACGCCGGCGGACGTGCAGAGCCTCATCCACCCTCCGGTCAGTATGGCCGTAATCATGCCGGCCTCCATCGCGGTGCGGAAACGCACCTTGTGGTACGGCATCAACTTCAACAGCATGGCGTAAGCCAGCGATGAGAACGTAAGAGTGACGGCGAATCCAAAGAACCGAGAGGTCAGGAGCGCCACAAGCGCGTCCCCAACCCACTTCGTGTAGCTTGTCGCGCCCAACGTCGCGTCCAGTACGGACTTCACAACGTGAATGATGGGCATAGACAGCGCAAGCGTTGCCATAATCGGCAACACAACCACTACAAAAAGGTATAACGGGAACCTCAGCCAAATCGGCCGGCCTTTTCCAACTGACCACACCTCGTTGAATGACGACTCGACCTGACCCAACGTCGATACGACCGTCCACAACAGCATTGCGAAACCAATCCAGCCGAGAGTGGAAAGGTCCACCTTGGCGATTCTGTCGAAAGTCTCGTTCGAGAACGCTCGCACCTGGCGGGCTAGGTCCTTCTTTGCCTCCGCCTTCATGTCTTCGGCCATTACCTTCTTGTCGGTGGCCGCCTGTTCCGCATCGGTCTTCTCGCGCGGCGCGGCGGCCGCCGCGTCAGCGGCTTTCTCCTGGCCTTCCTCGATCTGCACGATGAACGCGTCAATCTGCTCGTTGATCTTGTCGCGGGCCAGGTGATCAACACCGCACATCTTTGCACAGACCATCAAAAGGCACAACACGGGAACGAAGCCGAGGATTGTAAAGTACGTGAGACCGGCGGCATGAAGACCCGTGGGATGACCTGTAAAGCTCTTCAACGTGGCCGAAATGAAGCGAAGCATGTTCACGCCTACCCGCTTGAGGAACCCAAGCGCATCGACGTCAACTTGCCATAAGCCTTCCTTTAAAAAGGCGATGACGCACTTTAACTTATCAACCATAGGGCACTACCTATTGCCTCTTTGCGCTTCATTATACCAAAAAAGGACACGGTCTGCAAACAGCCTCGTGAGCATGCGCTGAATCCGCACTAGGCACCACAGATTATCGGATGATGCGCACGGGGCCGATCAAGCCCGCCTTGCGCAGCTTTGAGTTCTTGCCCCAGCACGGCTTGCTGGTCCATGTGGGACGCGCCGGATTGCCGTCATCGCCGATGAGCCTGTTCGCCCAGAGGTCGCACACTTCAATCTCAAGCTCGTTCTCGCCCTTCTCCACGAACTGCGTCACGTCAAGCCGCCATGGAGCAAAGCACACGCCGCCAGCGTACTTTCCGTTCACCTTGATCTTCGCCGTCACTGCCACGTCGCCGAGATCGAGCGTGATGGGAACGGGGAACGGAGAACGGGGAACGGAGAACGTGGTACGGTATGTGATTGCGCCAGAGTAGTACTTGACGGCGGGATCATTGGACGTCGAAAGGTCGAAGAGTTTAGCCGTCTTTATCGGCTTCGCGGGGCCACGGTGGAGCGCATCGCTCTCGAACGAAATCGTCCACTCGCCATTCAGCTCAGACGCCACCTCCGCACTGGCCGCACGTTCCGCCTTCCCCTCGCTCGGCTTCGCGAACACCACGAACGCGCTCTCCAACGGGGCGAGCGTCATCATGACCTCAGTCGAAGAGCCGTTCGCGTGCCACGACGGCACTTCGCGTATCTCGCCAGTCGCAGGAAGCCAAAGTTCAGGCGTGCGTCCGACGGCGCGGAACGAAATCGGCTCGATGATGCGGTTTGCGGACTGGTTCGCCAAGAAGTACACGTCCACGTTCCCGAATGCGCGGTGGCCGTAAACGATCGGCGCTGTTTTCGCGAAAGAGCAGTCGGTCGCGCTCCCTCGCATGGCAAGCGCCTCGTCGAGCGTAAGCCCCCAGGCGATCGTGCCCTTCCCGCGCTGTGCGCTTTTGACCTTCTTGCCGTCAACTTCGCCCCACAGCCGGTCTGCCACGACCTTCACGTATGCGTCGGACTTCGGCTGCCCGGCGAGGGACGGCGACCTGTTCGGCTTCGGGCCAAGCACGAACGCGCCTGCGTTGACAAGGCGCTCTATGCGGTCAATTACCTCCGGCCTCATCGTCTCCAGCGGCGGCAACACAAGCACTTCGTATGCGGTGCCGTGCGGCAGCACGAGGCGGCCCTTCCCGTCAACGCCTGCGGTCTCGCGCAGCACCTCGGCGTTGATGTAGTCGAACTGGCGTCCGCGCGGAATGGCCGGGCTCGCGATGCCAGTCATCTTCGGCGCATCCTCGCCGATGAAGTACGCGACGTCCGCCACGTTGAGACCCTGCTGCAGCATGTAGCCGACGCGCTTGAGGTAGCCGGTGAACAGGTCGAAGTGCCTGAACCATGTGTTGTGGCGGTTGAACTCGTTTCCAAACCAGGCGATGATGCCGGGGGCGCGGTCGTTAGGCTGGTGGATGTAGAGGTGCAGGATCGCCGCGTTGATGCCGTCCGAGAAGAAGCGGTCGGTGCGCGCCTTGAGGTCCATCGGCGAACGCCCGAAGGGATTGCCGCCGCAGGTGTTGGACTCCGCCCATATCAGGCGCTTGCCGTAGATGTGTCCGCAGCTCGATGCTGCGCGGTTCTCGATGTCGCCGAGGGAGCCCTCGCTCCAGAACTCGCCGCCGATCGCGTCCGACTGCCCACCATATTGCAGGAACTCGCCGGGGAAGCCCCAGTGTCCGTAGCACTCAAGCCACGTGCCGAGGCCGTGGCGGTTGCTCGCGGCGCGGAGTCCGCCAACGTATGAGTAGGCCACCTCGTCGGCGATGAAACGACGGAGGTCCCAGAGGAAGCGATTGGAGTCCTCGCGGCTCGCGGCGGGCATTCCGAAGAGCGAGGGGAAGTACGGCGTGGGGTCGTAGCCGAAGGACGCCTTGAACTTCGCGGCGAAGGAGTCGGTGTAGTTCTGTCCGCCCTGCTCGTAGCTGTCGAGCACCGCGTGGCGAATTGCCTTGCGGTACTTCGGCGGAGTGCGTTCGAGGATTTTGCCGAGGTATGCGTCGAAGTGCGCGGACACGTGTTCGCGGCTCATCTTGTCAACTTCGTACCCTGTCGCCTCGGGGTTCGCGGGGCCATTCTTCGTGCCGGTGGGGGCGGCGCCGAAACGGTAGATCACCCACTTCCCCGCAGGCACCTCCCAGTCGAGCTTGCCGTCAGGAGCGACCTTGCCGGTCAGCACCACTGCCTTCGCGGGGTCGAGCGCGGTACCGGGGGCGTTTACGGGCTCTGCGGGCCACTGGTACTCGTTCCACATCGGAAGCGGCGTCTCGAACATTTTCGCGAGCGACTTCTCGTACGCACGCGCCACGAGCGGTGCACCGCGCACCGCCACGGACGCATAGCGCGACTGGTGTTTCGTGCCAGCCGTCACGGTCACGCGGAACTTCTTCGCCGCGCATGGCGGAAACGACGCAATAATCGGCGCATGAGGGGAAAAGCCGACGCCCGGGCCATGGTTGACGCGGCTGTAGGGCATTTCGCAGAGCTTCCTCCACGTGCCGCCGTCGTCCTGAGCCTCCACCTTCACCTTGCCGGCGGCGGTGCCGTCTATGAATGCCAATTCAACCGACTGTGCCATGAACTGCGTCTCGGATGCAAGCTCCACTACGAGAGGCTTGCCCTTGCGCTGAAGCAGTGAGTCGTTTACGTCCTTCGCCTCAAGCCTATCCACAAAACCCTTCGGGGTAGGATACGCCACCACGCACACGTCGCGGCAATCCTCCGCCGGCACGCGCTCGAACTTCGGCGCGGGCAACTTCACGCCGGAAGCCGGACCGTCAACCACGGTCATACTCGCCACGAGACGACGCATCGCCTGTTCGGGCTTCACCCACGGCCCGCCGCTCTGGCTCCATCCGGGAGAGTTGAAGAGGCCTATCTCCATCCCCAACCTGCTCGCCGTCATGAACGCGGTGCCAAGCGCCTTCTCCCATTCTGGCGAGAACGTCTTCACCGGCCCTGGAGGAACGCCACCGCCGCCGATGTCGCCGATGTATGCGCGGTCGATGCCGCCGCGCTTCATCGCCTCAAGGTCCTTCCTCACGCCTTCCGCCGAGACGTTCCCCGCCATCCAGTACCAGTAGCAACCAGTTTGAACCTTGCCAAAAGGGTCCTTGAAATCCGCCGCCATTTCGGCGTATGCGGGATTCGTGGGCTTCTCGTTCGTCGCCGCCGGCATGTCGTGCGAAAACCTTCCCGTGGGAAGTTCACCAAATGCCACGGCTGCAATCGCGGCACCAACACCTGTAAGCAACTTCTTCATTTTCTTTCCTTTCAACTAAAGCGTGAAGTCCGTGGCAAGCGGCTTGCCGGCGCGGCCGAAGCTGTTGCGCGGGAACGCCTCGATGCGAATCTTCCCAGATACGTGCAACCGGCTGACGGGGAATCGACACGTCGTCGAAACGTTCGCCTTGCCGCCAGATACCGAGCGGTAGAAGCCCTTCGCGAACACATAGCGGTCGTCACGTCCGCCGTGGTCGTCGGTGATCTTCAGCGCGAAGTCGAACACACGCGCGCTCATGGTATTGCTTGCGGCGGGGATGGTCACCTCCATTACGGGCTGCTCCACCACCGGCACGTTCCTGCCGCCGCGGTTCTTCCCCTTCGCAATGCGCACCTTGAGCTCGGCACCCTTCGGAAACTCCGGCGCGACGCTGGCGGTTGCCCGTTTCGCGTATGCGAACGGCGGCGGGTCTGCAAGCGGCGTTGGCACGACCCAGTCGTCGCCGAGTACGGAGAAGTCCACGCAGTCGCGGCGGTTGAATACGATTCTGTCGTCGAACACGCGCACAAGCATTCCCTGATGCCCGTCTTTGTGCGTGTCCAGCTTCAACATTACCTTGTACGGATCTTCGCCGCGCTGTTCGCGCATTGGGAGGTCGTTCTCGCGACCAAACGGCGCGACGTCGCCGTATTCAAGGCCGACGTACTTGAGTGATCCGGCGCCGATGGAGGTGAACGCGCCCTGCCAGATGGCTCGTTCGTCGTTGATCGAGGCGTGGGAGTGCCCGGAGAACGCCACGGCGTTGCGGAACGCTGAGAGCGCAGCCGTTGACTTGCCGTCGTCGTGCCCCCACACCCAATCGCAATGGCACGTGTTCTTCAGCGGCGGGTGCTGCATGTAGAAGAACGGCTTGGACGGGTCAAGCGATTTGCCGTTCGCACCGAACCAACCTGGAGTCTGCGGGATTCCCTTTTCGTTCCACCCCCTGCAGTGATCCGCAATCCAGTGTGCACCTATGAACGAATAACCCTTGACCTCCTTGTGCCAGATCGGCGCGTAGTCTTCGTGGAAACTGCGTCTCCACGCCGCCGCAAGGTCCTTGTTGATCGCGTGGTCGTAGGATTTGTCGCCAAAGTGCTTCTTTGCGGCATTGCCGTATTTGTAGCCCTCCCAGTCGTGGTTGCCGTAAACGAACAGCTTCTCAACCTTGCGTCCGTCCGGGGCCTTGCCGTCAGGAAACGCCGCATACCACGCACGCGCCACTGCGTCAAGTTCGTCCACGAGGCCGTGGTCGGCCATGTCGCCGCAGATGACCACGCCGTCCACGCCCTGGTCGCGGAACCATTCCATCGTCTTGCGGAACTTCTTCTCGCCGTGGTAGGCAAGTACGCCGTTCTTGCGGTAAATCGACAGATGGATGTCCGTCACCACGCCGAACGTAAGGTTCGGCCTCCCTGCGGAGAACGTTCCCGCCGTCGCCCGCAACACCGGTGCCGCGCCGAAGGACGCCATTCCGCCGATAAACCATCTTCTGGAGATCAACATTTTTCAAGACCTTTCTTTAAAACAGTTATCCGTCGGGTAAAGTATAGCATATTTCCGGGCGGATTTGTGTGATAAAAAGTGGCATCCGTAACCGGGCGGCTCAAAGGGGGGGGAACCGTTACTCCCGGCCGGATGCCTACGCATACAGGCTAGCATGGGGGACGCCTGTACACGCAATCTTCAATCGGTCATTCCCCATTGCGGGGAACGGGACATAGTGTATCAAATCCGAAACTTAAATGCAATACCTTTTGTGCAACCTTATCGTCACAAAAACCAAAGGGTCAGAAGCGCGGAAGTTTCGCTAAAGAATCTGCACGACCGCCTTCGCGGTTGCGCAGACGCCACACGCGGCCGTGTTCCTCGCGGAGGAAACGCAAACGTTTCTCGTCGCGGCGGTTGCATGCGGCATCGACGAGATTCGCCATGTACATTATCTCCTGCGCCCACACGTTCGGATAGGCGGCACCCACGAAACGCGCCGCATCGTGGCGACATCCTTCCGCAATCGCGGATATTTCGGCGAGCACATGGTCGGTAAGGCCTGGATGACGCGAATAGCCGCGGTCGTTCGCGAGGATGCGGAAGAGCTCGCTTGCGTTTGATCGCAATGCGCCGCCACGCAGGTAGAGCGTACCAAGACGCAGCAACGTACCGCCAAGCGGCACACCCATCACGGCGTCTAGCGCGTCCTCAAGATCCATCTTCGCGGCGGAAGAGCCTGAATACGCGAGGTTGCCGCCGAGGATGAGGCCCGGCAAGGACGCCGCGAGCGGCTGCCAGTGTCCGCCGTCGCCCCAGTCCGTAACCATGAATCCCTTCGCGCCGTACGTATGCCCCGCACGTTCGGCCGCGATCATGTTCTCGCGCATGTTCTCCACGCGCCCGGCAAGTGAGTTCCAGCTGCTCGTACCGGGGCACACGTAGAAGTCGAGCCCGGCCGCCGCGAACTTCGCCGCCTCGTCCATGAACGGATGGTTGCCCTCATAGCCCCAGTCGAGCGCGATGAGGTCCTTCGGCAGCTCCGGCACGAGCTCGGGATGACGCAGGATCACGTCGCCCCAGAACATCGGACGTTTCCCGCGCTTCCGCACGAGTTCCGCTACCTTCAGGAGGAAGTCGAGGTACACGCGCCCTTCGCCCTTCTCCTTCACGGCGTCCGCGCTGCGTCCCTCGCCGAGGAGGTCGAACGTCTCGTCGCAGCCGATGTTGAAGAGGCGCGACTCGAAGTTAGGAAGCAACTCGTCGTAGAGCTCCGCGAGGAAGTCGAGCGACGCGGGGTCCGTGGGACAGAGCGTGGTGGGGTCTTTCTTGAACCCGCCCCACGGCAACGGCGCACCGCCGCGCGGCAATTCCGCGAGGTGGTTGTACTCGGGCTTCACGAGCCAGCGCTCGAGGTGCCCGAAGGAGTTCTGGTTCGGCACGAGGTCGATGCCGTGCATCGCGCAGAAGAGGTCGAGCTCGCGGATTTCCTGCGCCGTCATCGGTGAGGCGTCCTTCCACACGGCCTCGTGCTTCGAGTAGGCGAACGTGTGTTCCGTGTAGAGCTGGAGCTGGTTGTAGTTGAACTTCTCGAGAATCTCCACGAGCTGCTTCAGCGTGCCCATCGTGGGCACCTTGTCGCGGCTGATGTCGAGCATGTAGGATCGAACTGCGAACATGGCGGCTACTCCTTGTCGAAAAACGCGGCGGCGCGGGAGACGATTTCCGGCAGCGACGAAACGGCGTGGACGGACGCCGCAAGTGCGCGGCGGAAGAGCGGTCCGTAGTTCTTCGACACGATGCGCGGGTCGGTGATTACAACCACGCCCCTGTCGGACTTCGTACGCACGAGGCGTCCGAATCCCTGCCGGAAGCGGATTATGGCTTCAGGTATCATGTAGTCCCTGAACGAACTTCCGCCTTCCTCCGTGATCTTCTCGCTCCGCGCCTCTACAATCGGTTCGCCCACCTGCGGGAACGGGAGTCGCGCAATGACCACGCACGAAAGCGCCTCGCCAGGTACGTCAACTCCCTCCCAGAAGGACTGTGCGCCAAACAACACCACCGGGTGTTCCGCGCCGGGTTTCGCCGCCTCTTTCAGGTGCGCCACCATCGCCTCGCGGGAAAGTCCGTCGCCCTGCACCAGGAACTCCACGCCCGACGCCGACAACTCACCCCTCACGAGACGTGCCGTTTCGCGCATCATCTCGTAGGACGTGAAAAGCACGAGTCCACGTCCGCGCACGGCGGAGAAAAGATCAGCGAGGAACGGCGCGAGCTTTGCAACGTAGTCAGAGTCGCGCACGGACGGATCCGGCATACATTCCGCAGCCATCACAAGCGTCTGGCGAAAGTAGTCGAACGGCGACGCGGCGGTGAGCGCCTTCACGCGATCGGGTTCGCAGAGCGAGAAACCGAGGCGACGCCCCATGTAGTCGAAGCGGTCGCCCACGCGCAACGTGGCGGAACAGAGCACGACGGAATCCTTTGTATCGTAAAAATGCTTCTTCATCTCGCTTGCCACGCTTAGCGGCGCGGCCGTGAGGGCGATGTACGGCGCGAGCTTCCGCTTCGAGTCGCCCGACCTTCGTTCCACCCAGTAAACACGGGACGGGTCGTTGGCGGAGAGTACGAAACGCGATTCGAGGATGAACTCCGTAAACGTTCTGGAAAGCTCCTGCGCCTGCGCCGCAAGGTCGCCGAACAAAGGCAGTTCGTTCGCGCCCGACGCGAACTGGAGCGCGGTGGCGAGGTCCACGAGGATGCCCTGCAAACGCGCAAGCGCGTCCTCAAAGCGGGTAGCGGCAGTGACGAGCGCGTTCTCGTCCCACTGAGCGGGATTGTAGTCAGCAAAAAGCCCATGCAGTGAATACTGCCTTGCAAGCGGTGCCTTGGGATCGTTGGCCGCAAAGCCCATCGGCGCAATGCATCGGTACCGCAACACGGATGCCCCTTGCGCTGGCGAGAAGAGACGCTCCAGCACCTCGAACAGTTCGTCGCCGGCCTTTATCGCGAAACGGCTCTGCACTTGCGCACGGGTGCAGAGTTCGCGTATCTCCTCGGCGCGCGGAGAGTTCGCGAGATCACCCTTCTGCAGCTGGCGCTCCACCGTTCCGATTACGCCGCGTTTGCGTCCGATCCCGCCGCGCCGCGACCGCGTGGTGCGCACGAGCCGTCCCATCAACTGCAGAAGCGTGGGACGCGAAAGCTCGTATGAGAAGAACTCCGTCGCAACGTCCTCGAGGTTGTGCGCCTCGTCGAACACGAGACGTCCGTACGAGGGAAGTATTCCCGATCCAGGGCTCGATGCCTCTGCAAGGACAAGCGCATGGTTCGCGACTATCACGTGCGCACGGAGGGCCCTTGCGCGCGCCTTCGCGATGAAACACTTCCCCGCGTAGCGGCACGAACGCCCCGCACAGTCCTCGCCGGGACACGACAGCCTCGGACGCAGCACCTCCGCACCGAGGTCGTCCAAATCGCCGTCCTCCGTGCGATGCAGCCATTCAACTAGGCAGGCGAACTCCGTCTGCTCCGCGTCGTCGAGCGTGAACCACCCTCCCTGCATGATTTCCTCAAGCGCACGGAGGCAGAGGTAGTTCGAACGTCCCTTCAGCACAGTGGCGCGAAAGTTCCCCGCGTCTTCGCCCAGCACCTGCGCGGCGCGGGGAAGGTCCTGCGCGATTAACTGGCTCTGGAGGTTGCGCGTGTTGGTGGAAAGGACGACGGGGGTATCGTTCGTGAAACTCCAGAGGACGGACGGCACGAGATACGCGAGCGATTTGCCAACGCCCGTGCCGGCCTCAACCATGAGATGCTCGCGGTTGTTGAACGTGCGTACCACGGCGCGGAGCATGTCGAGCTGGCCGGGACGCGATTCATACCCCTCCATGCCGCCAAGCGTACCACCTGGCTGGAGGTGGCGCGCTGCGGCGTCGGGGTCGAGCGGAGAGCAGTCCTCATGCGTGGGCATCCGACACTTCGGTCCGCCTGACTTCAGGTCAGGTATGAACGCGGCCCAGTTAGGGTCGTCCATGAACAGCGCTATGGAGGAATTGGCCGTCAATTTACGCGCCTACTTCCCGTCTCCGCCGTATCTGAGAATCCACTCGTCAACGCTGCCGAACATCGGATGGCAGTTGGAGTAGGTGTTGTCGCTCTCCTTCCACGTCTCCCACAACGTGGTCGCACCGCGCTCGAGCATGTGAAGCCAACCGGGGAAACCCTTGTGGAGGACGATTTTCCGCGCCACGTCCAAGCGCCCGTGTTCCGAGAGATACATGAGCATGTAGCGCGTGGAGAAGATGCCCGTGGTGGGGCCATAGTCCTTCTGCTCGATGGCCGCGACGAGGCGACGTTCCGCCGCCGGAATCTGCTCGCACGGCACGAGTCCTAAGTAGAGTCCGGTCGCCTGTGCCGACTGCGAGCCGTTCGCAACGATGCCGTCCTTCACGTACTTCGCGGCGAACGCCGCCTTGATCTTATCCGCGAGCGCGCCGAACTCCGCCGCGTCGTCAGTGCGCCCAAGCCGTTTCGCGAAACCCGCCGTGAGCGAGACGAAGCGGTACCAGTGCGCCGTAGCCGTCATGTCGCACGGCGGGCGCTGAAGAGCCTCGTGGTCGCCGAGGCAACGCGTGACGATGCCGTTCGGACACTTTGCCGCCACCAGTCGGACGTAGCGCGCGCAGACGGGGTAGTAGTCGAGCGCCTTCGTCTCGTTGTAGTGGCGCAGCAGCCCGTCGATCAGCTCCGGCACGGCAAGCGCCCAGGAGAGCGGACCCGCTCGTTTGCCAAATCCAGAGTCCCCGATGCCCACGTAGGGCGCGGTTTCCGTGATCCAGCCGTCGTCCTCCGCCTCGTCCGCGAAGTCCTGCAACACCTTGAGGTAGATCGCGCGCATGTCCCAGTTGAGCATGAGCGCCTCGTACGTGGATACGATGTCGCCTCCGTAGCCGAGCCGTTCGCGTCCGGGGCAGTCGCTCTGCACGCCGCCGATAAGGTTCGCCTGGAACGTGCGGCGGCACATCTCGTGGATCGCGGCGAGGTCCTTGTTTTCCGTCTTGAACGCCTTCGCCGCAGGCGCGTTCTCGCCAAGCGAGACCATCGAGCGTACGTTCCTTTGCGCCTTTTGTACAAGGTGCTTCGCACCGCGAATCTCGGCGTAGCGGAAGATGTGCCACGTGAACGGCGGCGAGAAACGCTCGCACGCCGTACCGCCACAGATATAAACATCGCGCTGGCAGGCAACGCGTGGCGCACCCGGTCCGCCGTTGCCGCGCTTGATCTGCCCAGCCGTCTGCGTGAGCACGTTGACAGAACCATCCGCGTTGAGGCGTTCGCCGTACACGATTTCCACGCGCGTGCCGCGCTCCTCGCCGCAGAACGTGAATTCCGGCACGCCTGAGGCGTTCACGCCGAAGTCCACGACCTGCACCTCACCTTCGCGCAGCCACTTTGCCTTGCCTCTGTGCGCGTCGAACGTTCCCATCCCGAAACGCCCGACGCCGCCGGGCCACGGACGAATCGTCCCCTTCGGGCCAGCGACTTCGGCCGCCGGCCTCCACTCCGCGTCCGGGGCGCGCGTCGCGTCCACCTCCGTTCCAAGGTACACGGAATTGCGCACGACGTTCGTCTTGCGCCACTTCCACTCCAGCGGCCCCTTCACGCCCTCGACCACCATCTTGAAGCAGGGGCGCCCGTGCGCCAATGCCGTACGAAAGCACTTCGAGCCCCAGAAGCGGAGCGGAGGCAGGTTGTAGAACCCGTTGCCGAGGCGCACCACGATTTCGTGGGGGCCGGCGCCAGCCTTCACGGTGAACGTCTTCGAATACACGGTCTTGTCGTACGGCGTCCAGAGCGTGTCCAGACCGTCCGTGCGCATCATCGCCTTGCCGTCCACGCTGAACCATCCGAACCCGGCACAGGCGAAATGCACCTTCGCCTCGCGTACGCCTTCGGGCATGGTGAACGTGGCGCGGAACTCCGGCGCAGGGTCTTCGTCGTACCAGTTCGCACCGTTGCGGTCTGGAAGTCCGTCGCCAACCCACGGCACCGCCGACATCGGACACGACGCGGCACTTGCCGCCATCGCCATCCCAGCCACCATTAAGCCAATCGCTACTCGTTTCATTTTCCATTTTCCTTTCTTGCGCCATCGGGCAGTTCGCGAATCCACACGTTGCGGAAACGGACAGGGCAAAGATGCTGTTGCAGTTTGACCGGTCCCTTGCCGGAAGGCGGTTTCGTCTGGCGGGTACGGCGGATATGCCCGGTCGGGCCTTCCAGCGGCCAGCCATCCTGCACAAGTACGCCGTTCATGAACACCGTCACGGAACCGGGGCGGACGCACTTCGCGCCGTCGAACACGGGACGGTAGAACACGATGTCGTACGTCTGCCATTCACCTCTGCGGCGGGCGGGGTTCACGAGCGGAGGGTTCTGTCCGTATATCGACGCCGCCTGTCCGTCCGCGTAAAACGGGTGCTTCATGTCGGCGGGATCGGTTTCATGGCTCTCGAATATCTGGACCTCGTAGAGACCCATCATGAACACGCCCGAATTGCCGCTGTTCATGTCGTAGGGAGGGAGGTTGGCGGGAATCTGCCATTCCACGTGCAGCTGCACGTCGCCGAACTCGCGGCGCGTGCGGATGTCGCCGGCGCTGCGCGTGGACTCGATCGTGCCGTCCACGCACTTCCACTTCGCCTTTCGCCCCTTCACGTCCATCCAGTTCTCGTCAAAGCTCTTCTGCGTTCCGTCGAACAACACCACGGCGTCGCGCGGCGGCATCGCCGCACCCGCCGCCGTTACCGCAACAGCCATTAAAACAACTACCGATATTTTCATCTACGTCCTTTCTTAGGGCAACGTACATTATACCATATCTCGCCAGCCCGATATCAACACTTGACACCTGACTCCGTTCCCTGCAGGAGCGCTTTCAGGTATCCATTGGCGAATAGGCGACCGAGCGTGAAGTAGCCTGGAGTTCCATCAGGCGTGAGCGCGCGGTCGTATGCCATCTCTGGCACGTGGTCGCCGCGCACTGGCACGTCAAGACCGATTTCGCTGTAGGTGCGCATGAGCGCGAACTGGTCAACGTCGCCCTGGTCGTGGAAGAGTTCCGTGAAGTCGGTCTTGTCGCCCTCCACGTCGCGTATGTGTATGAACGCGATGCGCTTCCCGAAATGCCGCGCCGCCGATTCGAGTGTTTTGACAGGATTATCCATCCGAGTCGCACATGCAGAATTGACATTTGTGATTTGTGAACAATTGTGGCAATTGTCATTTGTGAACATTAGCTTGAAGTTCGCCTGGCAGAAGGTGACGGCGTTGGACGGCGAAGGATAGATGGCGTATGCGCGGTCGTATGCCTCAATGGATCCGAATATGCGCGCGTAGCCGCCGAGGGACGAGAGGCACGGGTCGTCGGGATGGAGTCCCATGCGTATCCCCAATTTCTCCGCCGTCGGCATCACCGCCTTGATGAAGCATTCGTAGTTCGCCCACACCTGTTCGTGGTTGAGGATGAGGACTTCGGACTTCAGACTTCGGACTTCAGTACTGGAGGCCTGATGTCCGAAGTCGGAAGTCCTTTCCTTTTCGGTTTCCTTCAACGAGAAGTACGTCGCTTTCGCTCCGCCACGACCTTCGCGCACGCCACTGCGCGACCAGCCTTTTCCAACCATGAAGTTATAACAGAGCAGCTTTATCCCAAGCTGCCCCATTGACTCCAACAGCTCGCGGTAATGCGCCAACGCCTCTTCCCGTTCCTCATTCCCCATTCCCCGTTCCCCAAACTCCTTGATCGGCGCCATGTCGAACGGGTCGCCTTCAAGCCCCACTACCGTGAGCCCGGCGGACTTGAGACGCGAGACGATCGACGCGAGCGTTTCAAGTTTCCACGGATCATTGAAACCTGTCAGCTCGGGATTCACCTTAACGATGACATCGGTGATCCCCATTTGCGGACAAAGTTCCCACAGCGGATGCGGCGTAGGCGGAACGAACTCAACCAGTTTCATTCTTATGCCCCCTCACCGTTCCGCAGCCGTTGCGAATTCAGCGCGCTTCTTCGTGTAGTAGTCCCAGAAGTCGCGTTCCTGCTCGTTCCACGCGGCCCCCTCCTCGTAGTCGCCGCAGAACGGGACGCAGAGATCTACCCAGCACGCGAGCACGCGCTTCTCCGCGTCGGTGATCCCCTTGGCGTGGCCCTTGTCGAGACGTTCCGTGAAGAGGCGGCTCGTGCGCGAGCCGTACTTGAGCGGCGGGATCAGCGTTGGCTCGGACGCCGAACTGACCCAGTTCACGTACCCGTTCTTCGCGTAGGGATTGGCCACCCAGCGTCCGTTCCTGTCGTTCATGTTGCCGTTGAGGTATTTGGGCTCCAGCTGATGCGGTATGGCGAGATGGTTGAATGGCGGCGAAACGCGCCTCGCCTGCGTGAGCGACAAGTACGCGCGCGACCAGTCGCGGCACGAAAGCCGATCGCGCACAGGCTTGCCCGTGAGGTCGGGGATTCCCGCGTTGCTGTGCGGACTGTGGCAGCGGACGCATCGGCGCTCAAGAATCGGCTGGACGTCCTTCGGGAAGCTGAACCCGCGCTTCGGGAGCTTCACCTCCGCGACCGCATCCAGCGCGGCGGCCTTCACGGCCTTGAAGTCCGGCGCGGTGTTCGCCGACTCGTGGCACCCCACGCAGCTCGCCGTCTCGCCGGGCTGCAGCACGGTCCAGCTCCGCATCGTCTGCACCATGCGTCCGTTCTCGTCGAGCAGCTGGAAGTAGATCGGCGTACGCACAGGCGCCTTGAACGCAACAGAACCGTCATCCGCCACGGGCACTTCACCCAGCACGCGCTTGACGTCCCACGTGCAGTTGCCAAGCGCGGGCGGGGTGGACGAAATGCCCCCGCCTCCGGGGCCGCCGTTGCTGTTGTACCCGATTCCCGCCTGGCGGAAGTCGAGCGACACCACGCGCATCGACTTGACAGTTCCCCGCTTGACGCCCTTCATCGCCTCGCCGACATAGACATCCTGCACCGCCACCATCCCGGTCTTCAGCGTCTCGTCCGGACGGACGGACGCAACATTCGGAAGCGTCCGCGCGCACACAGGCACAGGCCTGCCGCACGGCGGCTTGCCGTCCTGCGCGACGAGGAGTTCGCGCGCGCCGTCAACGTCCGTCCAGTACAGCGCAAGCGGGGCCTTCTGGTCGCGGGAGATTGGCCGACCCTTCTTGTCGCGCCGCCATCCCTGTGGCAGAAACGACAGCACCACGTCGCACTCCGTGACGGGATACGGGTATGCGGCGATGCTCCCGTGCTGGCCGTCAATGTCCACGCCCTTCCGCGCCTTCGCGCGGCGGAGGGGCGCAAGCTGCCACGCGCCATCCGCCTCCTCGCGCCCCTCGCGCGGATCGAACCGCATCAGCTCGCCCGGCTGGGCCGTGTGGTGACCGGTGCAGACACCGAAGAAAAGCTGACTCCCCGGCACGGCGCGTGCGTGGACGAGCGACGTCGGGAACCACGAGTTGCCGCCGTAGAGCGCCCGCTGGTTCGTGCCGTCTGCGTTCATCGAGAAGAGCGGCTGAGGGAACATCTGCGAGCGGTCGTTGTAGTCCCAGCGGGTGTACAGGACCCGTCCGTCCCATGTGAGCGTGGGGTAGTTGTCGTGGACCTGATCGAACGTGATACGCGTGATGTTAGAACCATCTGCCTCGCAGCGGTAGAGGTTGCTCACCTCGTTGCGCAGCACGCAGTCCACCACTTGGATGCAGCGCGTCGAGTTGAAGACGATGCGTCCGTCTGGAAGGTAGCAGCCCTCGTAGTCCGCAACGGCCTTGCCGAACGTAAGCTGGCGCACCTGGCGCGTGGCGAGTTCCATTTCATATAGATGGAAGTCGTCACCCTTCTCGCTCGCCTTGAAGGAGTAGAGGATGCGCTTACCGTCCGGCGAAACGTCCACGTCGCGGAAACACCCCTCCTTCGTCTCAAGAAGCACCGTCTCCTTCCACAGCCCCGAGGGATTGTATTCCGCCATGCAGAGGGATGAACCAATCGCGGCATAGTTGTGCCATCCCTTCGCGTCGCTCAACGCCTCCGTGTACGCATAGTGGCTTCCGCCCATCACGTAGTGGCGGCAATAGACCCAGCTCTTGGCGAACGCGGCGACAGGCGCGAGACGCCTCTCTCGCCGCGCAAACATCTCCGCGCGCCATGCCGCATGCGAAACGCCATTCGTCGTCGCCACGCCGTCCTGCGCGATCCAGTCCGCCTCAAGCTCATCCACAGCGGCCAACGCAGCCGCCGCAAACACAAACGCCATCATGCACACCACGAACCGGGCGTTCGCCTTGCGCAATTCGGCGTAACCTGCCACGCCATATAACATGTGCCTAGCCTTTTCCACGGCGCGTATTATACCATAAACACACCTACTCCACCAATCCCCTTCTTTCCACATAATCGGATGGGGGGTGGGAATGGTAAAAATGCAAGCCCCCTGCAAGTTGATTGCAGGGGGCTTGCATTTGCAATGTGGTAGGTTGTTACGCCACCACGAGCGTCGGGATGGTGAGCGTGAGCGTTTCCGTCACGCCGCTACGACGCACCGGATAGGAGAACGGCACGTTCTGATACGTGCCCGGCGGGATGTCGCCGTTCTCGATGATGGTCGCAACCGTTCCGTCCTCGGAGTGTTCAACGGTCAGTCCGGCCTCGTTACCGTCAACGGTAATGAAAGCGTCGGTGCCAGACCAATAGCCCTGAGGAACGTGCTGCGGGTCAAAGAGACCTTCGCCGCGGAGATCCCACTGGTGGCCGAGCGTGAAGTCCGTAGAACTGCCGCCGGCGGTGTCCTTGAACGTCATCACCTTGCACTTGCCGTCGCTCGTCTGCGCGAGAGGTTCGGGCCCCGGCCCGTCGCCTGCAAGAACGGTGAGCTTGTTGGATGTGGCTGGCGTTAGCGCCGAATCCGGCGACAGCCCGTGCGTCCACAGCGTGAGCACCGCACCCTCGCAGGCGTCAACAGGTTGTGTCAAGCGGCCGAAGACGCGCTGGCTTCCGTCGTCGGCTGAGGTCTGAGCTTCAAGTGCCACTTCGACGGCGCCGTCGTCGCCCGGCAGTTTCAGCTCTGCGTGCTCGTCGCCGTTGCCGAGCGTGAGCGCCGTGCCGATAATGGCAAAACGCTCGTCGCTCTTGATGACGTTGGATTGCTTCATGTCGCCCCATGTGGCCTTGAGGATGCGCGGCTTCGCGCCAGTGGGTTCGTCTGCGCGGGTAGGCGTGCCATTTTCAAGTGCGGTGCGGATCTCTTCGGACGGCTGCGCCGCCACGTAAACCCTGTTGACCTTCGGGTCAAAGGGCGCGTCGGCGCTTGGGAACGTACCTTCGATTGCGGGGTAGAACTTCACGAAGCCGAGGTCGAGCGATAACGCATCTCCGCTTTGCAGGGAGTCCTTGATGTGGAAGCCCGTTTCGTTCAAGATACGCGTGATCTCGGCGGTGCCCATGTGGGACCCGTTCTTGACCATTTTTGCTACGACGTCGGCCTGGTCAGCCGTGGCCACCGGCAGTGCGCGCCCCAGGTACGGGGCCGCGTCCTGCGTGGCGGGCATGGCGTTGGGGTAGGTCGAGAACTCCACAGACGCGGCGGAACTCGTTCCGGCACGCGCTGCATCTAGTTTGTTGAATTCGTTTTTCATGATGTATCTCCTTTTTAGTTTGCCTTGCGGACGGTTACGTTACGGCGGGCGACGGCCGGTGCGAAATCCATGGACGCGCCCGTGCGGGCCTTGACCACGAGAGTGTAGCTGCCGTCGGGCGGCAGTTCGCCGAAGTCGAGGTCGAGAGTGGATGCGTCGTTGGAAAGAATGGTGGGCGTGGCGACCACGTCCCCGTTCTTAGAAAGAAGCGACACGCCCTCGTCGTCGTGCGTGGAGTCGATGAGGATGTTGTTTCCCGCCACCAGCACCTTTGACGGCACGGTCAGGACACATTCCTCCATCGCGACGTTGTCCATCACGGAAAGGATCGCAGCCTTCAAACCATCGGTCACATTCCGAGGTGTCACGTTCGCAAGACAGTCCCGTAGGCCCGTCCGTGAGTGGGCGCGCACCATTAGCATGTTGCGCCCTGCGGTGAACGGCGAGTCTCGTTTTTCGAACGAACCGATGAGCGAGACGGTGAACGCCACCCAGTCAAGGTTGACGTTGCGTCCGCCAATGATGATTTCGCGAACGATCTCGCCAGTCTTGGTATAGATGTATTTGACGTCGCTTGGAGAAAGCCTGAGCTTCTCTGCGACGGCGGCGGCAACCTCTTCGGATGTCGCCGTGCGGCCGCGGATCGCCCGTCCGACCCAGTACGAGATGTCCCCGTGCATGGGTATTGCCGCTTTCTGCGTTGTGAACAGCATTGGTATTTTCATGTTTTTTCATCCTTTCTTTAGGTTGTCCGGAACACGGATTTGTGGTCCTACAATGCTCCGAAAGACACCTATATAGTATCATGTATAAAATGACTTTTCATTATTTAAAGTGGGCGAATGCAATTGGACGGAGCAAAATTGCGCCAGATGCAATGAAAAAGCCCTGCAAACGCAGGGCTTGAATGGATTCGAAAAAAATTACGCGAACGAAATTGAAAGCCTTTATTTTGAATCGGTTTTGCCCTTCAGCCGTGCATACCCACTCCACTTGCGGTTCCCATTGGGCCTGCCGGTGTACTTTTCACGCACTACGCAGTCGCGGAGAAACTCCTTGCTGGTACTGCGGAGGTGGTTTATCTCGTAACAGGAAATCGGCACTTTCCAGTCGTCGTTCAACATGCCACCCGTCAGGCGATTCACCAGATTTATGGTTATGGCGCCTGAAAAGGCATAGACTTTGCCGGTGGGGATGTACTTAAGCGATTTGCGGTCGGGCGGAAACCCGTATGGGCAATCATATATGTCCCGGCGAAGGATGAAATGATTGTGAAGGGGAGGCTTTTTCGGATTGTCTGAGCCACCTTGATCCGGACATGGCGATGGAGCCGAACTCTTCTTCATGTTCTTTTTAATGACGGAATTGTTTGTGAAGCGGGTAAGCAGATCATCGATTGAGAGGGTTGCTCCGTTCTCCACGTTTATTGTCACAGAGATGTTTATCGCAACGGCCTTAGCTGCATCGCGCAGTTCTGCCGTCATGCTTGGACGCGGCGGCCGTCTAGTGCCGATATTGCGCGACTTCTGCCGTTTGCCGCTATCACGCGCCACCTGTTGTTTGATAGAAGTTTCCAGTGCCTTGCCAAGATTTACTATGGCATGCTTTAGCTCCCAAGCGGATGCCTCGTCCCGGTCGACATCTGCACTCGCCAATACTTTTACTGCAAGTTGGTACAACCACCTTGCTTCCGCCACGTTTCGCGGAAGCAGGTGTTGAACTGTTGCCATGTCGGGTAGAGGCGGCTTATGCGCAACGGCAATCAATTCGCGTATTTTCTCCTTGATGATGGACGACGTCACAGCCTCTTTACTGCATACGGCCACAGGTTGTTTGGCAAACGGTTTAACGCCTGTGGCCGGTTTTATGGTTACTGCATCGCATACGCGACCCTTGATAAAGGCATCGTTTTCAGGAATGCGCACAGTCTTTTGAGTGGCTCTGTCTTTTTGCTTGGCCACATCTTCTTTTACGGCTACGACTTCTTGCATGGCGATTACTCCTTTGCTTGTTGTTTGGGCAACAGCCATAGTTTAACATGATTTCGGCGCGAATGGAATCAAAAACAAGATCCCTCCCGGACACAGGGACAAACGTCGGCGACGAATTACCAGAACGTCGGCGACGAATTACCAAAACATCGGCGGCGAATCGTCAAAACGTCGGCGACGAATTGCCAAAACGTCGGCGACGAATTGCCAGAACGTCGGCGGCAAATCATCAGAATGTCGGCGACGAATTGCCAGAACGTCGGCGATGAATGCCCTTGGGATCAGGGGCTATGGATGGGGGAGTTGCCGTTGATGAGGATAAGTTTCGTTGAACAGGAAACAACCATGACAACTGATAAAAACAACTCTTGACATCCGGGCGCAACCGCGCCCGGTTTCAAGATCGCCGCGCGGCTGCGCGGCGAGAAAGAAGATGTTGTTTTTACAAGTTGTTCCGGTTGTTTCCAAAACAACAAGACCCCAGCGTTATGCCAGGGTCTTGTCATTCATTAGAACAACTCAGTAATTAGTAACTAAATTGCCGCCAATAACTCAACTGCCGGTACCACCGCCGCTAGTACCTGCATCTTTATTAAGAACGTGCCAAGAAGCTTTATCCTCCGAATCAAGTGAGGTGCCAATGCTACACGAAGGATCCACTCCATCAGCCCCAATTGTATACTCTCCGCCAGCAGGACACACGGGCGTAGTCTTGATGTACTTATCGGTGGTGCCCGAAATTTTCGAAAGTTCAGCTGGCACCGAGCCGTTAGCCATCAGCCACTGCTCTTTAGCACTCTGAATCTGCTTCAGATTTGTAATGCAAGACGCGGCCTGAGCATTACGACGATACTTGATAAAGTTCGGGATCGCGACAGCGGCCAAGATGGCGATGATGGCGACCACGATCATGATTTCAACGAGGGTAAAACCCTTCTTCAGTTTCATTTTCATGGTTGTTTTCCTTTTTTGTTTGTTTTTTGTGGCAACCGACACCATGCCGATTGCGCGGAGATATTGTAGCAAGTTGCGTGCCAAAAAGCAAGAGGAAGGTGAAGGGGATGTGAAAAAAGTGGTTCTAAAGGGCAAACAGCCCATTTCCCCTGCGTTCACGGGTAAGATGCCGGTTGTTCCAGCATGGGGAATTCGCATTTTTGCAAAAGAACTTTTGCGGTTCTGCAAACGCGAGAACGGAATAATGCCTCTTCTTGTTCGCAAAAAGATCGCAATATGCACTTGCCATGGAACAGAGGTTTTAGTATAATTCATTCCGTCGAGTAAAACTATTCATTGCATTGAGTAAATAACGTTGTCGCATTGAGTAGTTTGCCTCGTAAAGGAGAATGTCATGTACGAGAGGAAAGAATGCCAGATTCTCAAAACCAGGCTTGAAGAACCGCGCCGTTTCCTTCAGGTCTTGGTTGGACCACGCCAAGTCGGCAAGACAACGGTTGTGCGCCAGTTGCTCGAAAAAATCAAGATGCCGTTTGTCTATTTTACCGCCGATTCCGTCCCGGTGACAACCCTTGGATGGATTGGCGATTCCTGGGAACTTGCCAGGACGCGGATGCGTATGGGACGCCACAACGAGTATTTGCTAGTGATTGACGAAATCCAGAAAATCGAGTCTTGGAGCGAGGCCGTAAAGAAGGAATGGGATGCCGATACGTTCAACGGCATCAACATGAAAGTGCTGTTGCTCGGCTCTTCGCGGGTGATGCTCGAAAAAGGGCTTTCCGAATCCATGGCCGGACGTTTCGAGGAAGTGCGCATCGGACATTGGAGTTTTGAAGAGATGCGGAGTGCGTTTGGATTGGGCGTTGAGGAGTATATCTACTATGGCAGCTATCCCGGCGCCGCACCGTTTGTAGGCGACCGAGACCGTTGGGCGGACTACATCGGCGCGTCGATTATCGACGCAACCGTAAACAATGACGTACTCATGGGGGCTTCGGTGGCCAAACCCGCATTACTGCGTCAGGCGTTTGAACTTGGTGCGGCCTATTCAGGCAAGATCCTGTCATACACGAAGATGATGGGATCTCTTCAGGACGCAGGTAACTCGACGACGCTTTCGGGATACCTCATGCTTTTGAACACTGCAGGGCTGTTGGCGGCACTCCCAAAATGCGCCGTTGACATGGCTAGACGGAGGGCGAGCCCGCCAAAGTTCCAAGTCCACGACAACGCGCTTCGCAGTCGCTATGCCTCGCATACATTTGAGGAGGTGTTGTCGAATCCAGAAGAATGGGGCCGTTGCGTCGAATCCGCCGTAGGGGCGCATCTGGTCAACCAGTCGTTCGTAAAGGGGTATGAGGTCATGTACTGGCGTGACGGCGACGATGAAATCGACTTCGTCTTGAAAAAGGGCGAAAGGCTGGTCGCAATTGAGGTAAAATCGAACCGCGAGACGCATACCGGGGCGATGTCGCGTTTCCGCACCCGTTTTAATCCCCATGGCATTATGATTGTCGGGCCGGAGGGAATGGGCGTTGAGGAGTTCCTGCTACTCGATCCAACGGAACTTTTCAGGTGACACCGGTTGTCATGCGAATGATGACGGCGGAACGATTGCCAGTCCAAGTACCCGCTTGGTCAACGTCGCTACCATGAAAGGCTCCTTTATTTGCTTTCGCTGATTGGAGTTTTGGAGTTACACATGCGTCAAAGGCCCAGCAATGAGCGGAAGGGGACAACGGCGTCGAAATAGCCGTCGGCCTCCACAATAGGTGCGAGATGGCCTTCGTAAACAAGCGCAGTCCTAACCGAAATGCCTTGACGGCGCGGAAGCCGCTGCACCTTCTCGTCCACCTCGTCTATGATTTCCCGTCCAATTTCGCGCTGTCGCTTGACCTCTACAAGGCATACCGAACGTCTTGTCTGCAAAAGCAGGTCGATCTGGACCCCTCCGCCGCCCCTCTTCCGGTCTCCTTCGCGTCTATAGGGTGCCGCCGACAAAATCTGCGCCGTTCCAAGGCCGATTGCCCCAACAATGTTTCGGAAATTGTTTACGACAAGATTCTCGAACGAGAGTCCCATAATGGATTCCCATCCTTCAAGACAATCCAGCGCACCAAACTTGAATACATCTTCGTCTATCATCTTCGCCGCAGGTTCTATGTACTTCAAGTAGAACCGTGAGTAGTTGTCGCGCATTCTGTAAAGCACTTCCCGACCTTTGCGCCCGGTCAGTGGATTCAAGCCTTCATCCGCAGCGACGATTCCCGTCTCGACAAGCTGCTGAAGCGCATTCGATATCCGTCCCCCCTTCTCCACGTTAAGGGAGGACGCTATCTCTGACACGCTCCGCGCACCATCTTCCAGACAACGCAATACGGAAGAAGTAAAAGTAGGTTGCCGTGTAATTACGTCATTGAACATTTCACCAAAGTCCTCACGAAGAATGCCCTTGGGGCGAAAACACATCTTGCGGATGTTTTCGGTTGCGGAGGCTCCAGGCTCAATTTCCTCAAGATAGCGAGGTACGCCACCAGTCACGGAAAGGACGTCCAGAATCTCACGCACGTCCAGACGTTGTGCCACCCTGCCCCAGAACTTGACACATTCGCGCAATGGCAATTCCGGCACAACCACGTCCAGCGAACGGCGTCCATAAAATGAACCGTCATCGATTATGTTATCCTTAATCCAGGAGGAAACGCTTCCACATACCACAAGTATCAGCCTGTCGTGCTTCTTGAAATAGTTATCCCATGCAATCTTCAAAGTTCCGGCAAATGTCGGATCGTAACAAGCCATCCACGAAACCTCATCCAAGAGGACGACCACTCTCCCCACCCGTGGGATTTCTCGGTCGAGGCGGACAAAAGCATTTAACCAATTCTGCGGCGGCGTGGACTCACAACCAGTCTGCACGGCAAGTTGTGCAGCGAAATTAGCCAGTTCGTCATCGTTTGTTAGCTTCTCCTTCGGCTTCAACCCTTCGATTTTCAAGAACTTCGCACCCGCCTTTTCAGCGAACACCTCGATTAATGTTGATTTTCCAATACGCCTCCGACCTCTGCATGTAACAAGCGAAGCTCCCCGCTTCTTATAAAGAGCGGAAAGATTAGAAAGAATCTCATCTCGACCATAAAACATCAAGCACCTCCTATTTGGAAGAAATGCGCCTATTATACACAATTCCGCACTAAAAGGCAATGGTATTTTTAGCACCTAATCGAGATATCACATTTTAGGTGCTAAAAAATCAAGTCTAAGATTTTAGCACCTAATTGGCAATTCTCGCAATAGGTGCTAAGCAGTTTTCAAGGATTCGAGAAGTTCCTTTAGCTCGGCAAGGGTGTATGGCTTGGCAAGGAAGGCGTTATATGGCTGGGCGGCGAACCGCGCCTTGACGATTTCGGGAGCGTACCCCGACGCGATGACTACCGGCACGTTGGGTGCAATCGTCCGGAAACTGTTCAAAAGGCGAACGGAGTCCGTTTCACCGAGGTTGGCGTCCATGAGCACGCACGAAAGGTTTGGCGCATGGCTGCGGAAGATGTCCAGCGCGTCACGGTGTCCCTTCGCGGTGAACACGCTGTATTTCAGCACCTTCAGCAGAATCGCCGCAGTCTTCAAGAGCGTCACGTCGTCGTCAACCAGTAGCACCTCGCGCGCGCCGCCGGTGAATTGCGCGGATGCGTGTTGCGCCGTCTCTGCGGACTTCGCTTCCTCCGCCGGTGCGCACTTCGACGCTGGCAGGAATATCTGGAACGTCGTACCGGCTCCCAGCGTGGAGGTAACGCATATCCCTCCATGGTGGGCATCGACTATTGACAGGACCATGGCCAGCCCGAATCCGTGTCCCGTGGATTTAGTGGATACGTACGGGTCGAACATCTTCTTCCGGAACTCCTCCGTCACGCCCGGCCCTGTATCCGAGAACTTGAACATCACGCCCAGCCCCGCGGCGACGGGCTTAGTGGCGATGAAGTCCTCCACGAGGTCCTCCGTCATCGTGAACGCCTGCGCGGAAATCGTTATCTGCCCAGAACCGCCCATCGCCTCGTTCGCGTTCTTTACGAGGTTCAGGAACACTTTCCACATCTGGTCGATGTCCACGTCCACCATCGGCAGGTTCTCCGACACTTCATACGTCACGGTGACGTGTTCGCCGACAATGCCATCCACCAGGTGGCTTGAGTCGCGTATCAGGGTGGCGGGCGGCGTGGGCTTGAACACCACCTTCGTCTCGCCCGCGAACGTCATAAGCTCGCGCGTCATGGAGGTGCCGTGTCGAATGGCGTCGCGGATTATGTTCAGGGCGTCGACGACCATGGGGTCGGACTCCTCCATCCACGTGATCTCCACGGTGTTGTTGATCGCGGCGAGCACGTTGTTCATGTCGTGCGCGATTGAACCCGCGAGCAGAGTGAGCGACTCGCGCTTGCTCGTATGCGACAGCCGCATTTCGGCGGCGAGGCGGCGGGCGTGCTCCCGTCTGTACTCCGTAACGTCGCACACGATGGCCACCGCGAAAAGTTCGTCCATTTTAGCGATGCGCACGTCAAAGTAACGCGCATGGCGCCCGTTGCCGGTATCCAGCACTATCCGCTTTACGCCGCCTTCGCCGAAGAGCGCGTTCACGGCCTCCCCGAACGCATCAACCCCCTGCCGGCCGAACACGGTCACGTCGATCGGCTTCCCTTCGCAGACACCTGGAACCGGCTCAACGAAGTCAGGTTGTTTTATGATTGAAACGAGCCGGTGCTGGCGGTCGAAGATCAGCAACCCGTCCGGCACTCCGTTGATCATCGCCTTCTGCCTGTTCTCGACCTGCGCTATCGCGAGGGTTCGGCTGGCGATGGTCTCGATGAGCGCGTTTACGGAAAAGGCGAGTTCGGCGAATTCGTCGTCGCCCTTCCAGTCAACGCGCGGGCAATCCGCGTCGCCGCAGTGTTCGCGCGCGTTGCGAAGACTTTCCGTCATCTTCGTCAAAGGGTTCAGCAACATCCGGCTCTGCATCCAGAAGATCGGCAGGACCAGCACGATGCCCGCGATGGCGATGAACAGCGTGAGGCGGCTTATCGCCGCGCCCGCCGCGTTGGAAAAGGTCTGCGGAAGCGACACCGACAGCCTTGACACGGGCCGGCCCGCGATGTCGCGTATCGTGTAAACCGCCTCGAAGGGATTCTCGCCAAGCTTCCAGAATCCGCCCGAATAGAACTCGAACGCCTCCGACACCATCGACGAAAGTCCGAACGACATTGCCGACTGCGGCGCGTCGCGTTTCGCCTGCATGTGCGTGACGTCCACCCCCGGCGCTTCGCCGCGCGGGCGCGTAACGTGCATTTCAAGCCCCGCGAACACTTCGTTCATCTGGGCGGTGAACGCAGAAGAGTCAAACGGCGACCCGAGCATGAGGAAGCGTCCGTCCGCACACCGCACCAGAGCCACGTAATAGGATTTGCTGCGGACGCTGAGAAGCCCCGCCGGCAATACGCCCTTGACCCCGAACGTCTTCGCCCAATGCTGGAACTGCTGCGCGTAACCACCGAGATCCCCCGCCGTAACCGGAACGCCGGAATTTCCGCCAACCACGCATCCTTCGGCAAAACGCCCGTCGGCTCCAAGGCGCACCGCGAGCGCAACGTGTACCTGTCCGTACAATCCCAGCTGAGCATTCACCGGTTCGGATGTGCGTTCAACTGGCAATGAGTCCACGTACCGCTTTATCGCGGCGGCGTTGCGGTCCGCAAGCCGGTTGATGTCCGCCCCGATCTTCCTCACCTGCGTTTCCGCGTCCTTGACGAGATGCACCAGCACGATTCGCCCGCCTACGTAGAACAGGCCGAGGATTGAGAGAAGCACGAACGCCGTCGCGAGCGAATAGCGCGTCCTGATCGAGCGGCGGACCTTGTCGAACACGCCGCTTTTCCTTCGCAATTTGTTGATGAACATGCGCTACCTCCCTGCCTTCCTCTGCCAGATCCAAACCACGAGCAGCAAAACGACAATTCCCGCCGTTATTGCAAGGCGCGTGTGCCGCCATGCGACCTCCGGGTCAACGGGCGGCGGCGGCAATTCCTCGACCGGCTGCACCTCCGTCGCCACCACCGCATTCGCATCCGCCGCCGTGCGCGGCCTCACTTCCAGCCGCCCTTCCGAGACGGCTTTCTGGTAGGACTCCTGCGCCTGCCGCATTTCCTGCTGCCGGCGCATCGTGACTAGGTCGATGTTTTCGTTGGCTTCAATCATCGTTCATCCCATACGCTTTCACGGCACCTCCTGCCAGAAGAGGACTTGGGGCTTGCCCGTGCCGAGCGGCATGCCGACCATGCTGTTCATGACGTTTTCTGGCGACCCAGAATAAAGGCGGTAGTCCCAGTTAAGGTAGAGCTTTCCGCTGAAGATCATGCCCTCGTTGCGGCACACGAGCGAGCCGTTGATCGTACACTGGCCCAGCTTGCCGAATATGCCGTGGTTGTTGTAGAGCACGGCGTCGATCTGCGTGATGGTGGATACGCGCGAGGAGATTTCATTCGGCGCCACCACGCTGTCGTAGTAGCGGCGGTCAGTGCCGGCGTAGTATTCCCAATGGTCGAACACTTGCACTTCCTGTCTGCGTCCCCACCTGTCGTACTGGTATTCTTTTCTATAGACTTCTTTGCTTTTGACCTTGTTCCCTCCGTCGGTGGCGGTGTAGTTCCCTGCGAACTTGTCATTTGGCCCTGGCGTAGTGGTCTTAGGATAACCTATGTCGCCATCGCTCCATGCCTTCCAGGTTCCATCTTCGTAGGTCTCCTTCGCACATTCGTAAGGCTGCACGTATGGAGCCTGCGTGAGCACTTTCTTGAGCGTGGTGTCAAGCCAACTCGACGACGTGCAGTCGCCCATCACTATGTTACCTCTTGCGGCAAGGCAGAGAAGGTCCTTTGTGGCGTTTCCATTTCCTGAAAGGGCCCTTTTGTCCGCCCAGTTGGGAGGGTTGACGTACTGGATGTTCCCTACGATGTGGATGTTGCGGCTCGAATAGATAGTGCCCTGTCCCGTCACGTATCCCTTGATCACCACGTCATTGGAAACCACCACGGGGCCATTGATCTTGATGGGGTTGGACTGCGTCCCTTCCAGCACAAGCGCGTGGTTGTCCGGGAGAGAAGCGTCGCCAGAAGGACCCGTGCCCTGGTAGTAGCCATACGTCTTGTACTCCTTGTCGTCATAAGTATGGAGCTCGTCGGCTTTGTTGCTGTTGCGGTTGTCGATGAAGTAAGTCGATCCCCTGGAGAGCGTGGATTGCAATTCCTTGCCATACTCGATATACTCGTTGAGGTTTGAAATCCACGGCATGTCAAGACCATCATACCGAACGAGGCTTGCCTCTTCGCTTTCCCCGGAAACGTGTCCGTGGAGGCGGTTCTTCAAATCGGAGGAAGTCACCGTATCCGGTGCGTTGTAACCGCCAGCGTTGTAACGAACGTTGCTCTGGTCTGAATCGTCCTTGTAAAACGGGCGCGCACGGTTTGAAGTGCCGTACTGGGTGCTGCGGTATGTGTTCTTATTGTCCATCGTGCCCGTGCCGTTCTTGATTTCCCCGCGAGCGCCAAGCTCCTCGTTGAATGCGGCGTAAACTTCCCCGTTCACCTTGGGGCTTTGCGAAAGCGACATGTTGCCGTTCGCGCGCACGTCGCCGTTCGCGGTGATCGTGGAGCCCTCGAACCAGCCGTAGTTGTTCACGAAGTAGGCGTAGTCGAACACCTTCGAGCGATCCACGCCGAACGACACCCTCTCGGCAATCGTGACGCTCACAGGCACTCCATTGCCAATCGTGCGCGAGGCAGTGCCGTAGAACGTAACTTCCGCGCGGTTGCCCGCATCTACCGGCGCCGACCTGATGCCCACTCTCAAATCGGTGAATCCAGGCATCTGTTGTCTGAGCTGTTCAACGGAAGTGTCGAAGTTGACGATATAGCTGCCAGTGCCGATGGAGTTGGTCGTCCAGCCCGACGTGAACCAGTTATAGACGTTGAAACCGAGGACGGACCTGTTTCCGTTGCGTTGCGCGAATGCGTCATAGATGTCCTTCTTCACCTTCTCGATGGCGCTCATCGCCGCGAGGCGGCAGCTGGATCGGGCCGCATGCATCGCGCTCTGCCTTGCGGCGAACGAGACGTAGCCGAGCGTTCCCGCTAGGACCACCCCCGCGCAGAGCGCGAGGACAAGGGAGAACACCAGCACGAAGCCTTCAGATGAACTCCGTCTCTTCATTTGTCCAGACCTCCTTTCCCGTCTGAACGCGTCTCCTGCTTTTTCTTTTGGTCGAACACTGGCACGACGATGCGTTCGTTGTGCTCGACGGAAAGCCCCGCCACGTCCATACGCCCCGAAAGATGTATGTAGAACCGGGAATGGTCTTCCGTGTTGTCGGCCTTCCGCGCCCACGTGAGCGGAGGTGTGTTGCGCGAATCCGCAAGAAGGTTCATTCCGCCCGGGTTCAGCCAGCGATGCGGCCAGCGTTCGTCGTAGCGGTCTTCGCTGAAGAAACTGCATTTGGACGTACCGGGATCCTTGAATATCAGCTGAATGTTCTGGTTGGCTGTTGCATTTCCAGACGTCTTCAACGCCGCACAGCGCATGACGATCTTCGTCGCGTTGCCCTCCAGAACGTCATTGCTGTTCGTTCCCGAAAGAAGCCCCGCCCACACGGTGCCGTCATGTATCGGCGCGGCGTGGAATAGCAGCCTGTCGCGTAGGTCACGAGAACGCAGCGACATCTCCGCCGTCGCGAACGTGGCCTTCAAGAGGCGGATGCCGCCGACGAACGAACTGGTTACCGCGCCCAGAATCACGACGGAGATTGCCGATGTCAACATCAGCTCGACGAGAGAGAACCCTCTTCTGGAAGTACCTCGCGCCATCAATCGTCCTCCGCTCCGCTCTTGAACACCGTCGCCGTATGCGTCGTGGAAAGATGCCGCCGCGCACCCTCTGCGCCCCATTCCACGTCCACCGAGATCAATACGCCAAACTCGACTGACGTGTCGCTCGGATTGGTGATGCGCCTAATCGTCGTGTGCGATTGCGCTGGGGAATCTTTGCGGTATAGCATCGGCGCCGCGTTTGAGACGATGTTCTCGTCAAAAGGCCTTTCAGATACGAGTTTCCGCAGCTCCCCGTACTTTTCGTTGTACCGCTTCCAGGCGAGGTCGAATGCGTAGGCGTCCGCCTGCAGGTACTCCGCGTTCTCACGTGCGATGCGGGCCGAGACCGCTATGCCCTCGAACACGGCAAGCACCGTAAGCGCGAGAATCGACGCGGCAAGCATCACCTCCACGAGCGTTACGCCGCGTTCCGCATTACGCGTTCTCGATGAAGTACTTGTCAAGGAAGTCCTCCGTTGTATGCGGGTCCGCAAGGAAGAACCTGCACGGACACCCCGCAAGGCGCTCGACCTGCGCGTGGAACTCCGCGTCCATCGGATTGAGCACCGCCACGAGCAGCGTATCTCCAAGCCGCCCGAACGGCACCGCCCCGCGCACGCGCACTATCTCCTCCGGCAGTTGCTTCACGAGCGCGGCGGACGGCATGAACGCCTGCAGGGATACGGGCGGCGCGGACGCCGCATCCGCCATGAACACGGCCGCCTTCTCGCCCATGCCGCCGCTCTCCTTTTCAAGAATCGCCAACGCGGAAACGAGAAATGGACGCGTCGGCTCCGGCAATCCGCCAAGATGCCGCTGCACCACCTCCGCCGCCGAAGCATCCACCACGTTGCGGGCGTAGAGATCGCGGATCAACGCGGCCTCCGCCTTCACCGCCGCCATCACCACCTGCGCAAGGGAAATCTCTCCATCCGCACCACCTCCGGGCTTCACCACCAACTTCGCCTTCACTGGCTTTGCCGCCACATTCGTCGCGCCATCTGCGTTACGCACAACGGCCTTCAGCTGTATCGGATGGAGCGTGGAGTGTATCTTGCGCGCCATCTCCTGGGCGTCTTCCTCCTTGAAGTTCGCCAGCCGTTCACCTATCGCGCCGGCAGCTTCAAGGTCCTTCTCGCGCAGCAACGCCTCACCAAGCTGGATCAGGGAAATCCGTTGCTTCTCCGCATCGCCCAACTGTTCGTAGGCAACTGAAAGGAACTCCAGCGTGGTGCGGTCGCCCGGCATCACTTTCAGCATTTTCTCGAAATAGGCTATGCCTTCGAGCAGTTTTGAGTTGTCGCGTTCTGCCATTATGTCTCTCCGCTTTATAGTATAGCAAAAATTATGCCGATACATGGCATGGTTTATGCTTTATTTACTGATATGCTATTGAAATCGGTCAGACAGGCCCAAACGGGCAAGCACTACAGCAACTTTTCGGAGGCGCTTTTGGCATGCAAGGTGTTAGAGGCGGAACAGCTCAAGGAAGTTGCACGTCAGGCGGCGGACGAGAAAATGCCCCTTGAACGGTATCTTGTGCAGAAGGATCTGGTCGATCCTGCGGCCTTCACCATGGCCACCGCCGCGTATTTCAACATGGCACCGCTTTCGCTGCCGGACAATTTCACGGTCAACCAGGATTTCCTCTGCGGCAAGACCGAGGATTTCTGGATCAAGGCAAAGGCCGTCCCAGTGGCAAAGCTCGGAGGACGCCTCACCATCGCCCTCGCCGATCCCTTCAACCTCCCCGCGCAGGAGGAGGTCACTCGTGCGGCGGGCGGGCGCATCTGGCCGTGCGTTGCGCCAGAGAAGCAAGTTGCGGACGCCCTTGCGCGATTAAAGGCGGCGCGTGATGCCTCCAACCCAGCCCTCGCGATGGAATCCATCATGAAGGGCGACGATTCCGAACTCGAAGTACTCTCCGAGATGAAGGCGTCGGACGTCCTCGACGCATCACTTACGTCGGACGAGGACGCGCCCGTGATCCGCATGGTGAACTCCATGATGATCGAGGCGCTGAAGACGAAGGCTTCTGATATCCACTTCGAGGCGCTGGAGCGCACATCGCGTCTGCGCTACCGCATTGACGGCGAGCTCGTGGAACGCCCCGCCCCGCCGAAGGCCCTCCACAACGCCGTCGTGAGCCGCATCAAGATCATGAGCGCGCTCGACATCGCCGAACGCCGCAAGCCGCAGGACGGTCGCTTCAAGATCAAGGCCATCGGCAAGGAAGTCGATGTGCGTGTCTCGATCCTCCCCACCGTGCATGGCGAGAAGGTCGTGATGCGTATCCTCGACAAGGCGAACCTCGCGCCTGGCCTCGCCTCGCTCGGACTCGACGAATACGCCTACAAGGCGATGAAGTACGCGATCGAACAGCCGCACGGCATCATCCTCGTGACGGGCCCCACCGGGTCGGGAAAGACGACCACGCTCTACTCCTGCCTTCAGGACCTCAACACGCCCAACGTGAACATCATCACCGCCGAGGACCCCGTCGAATACGAACTCGCCGGCGTCAACCAGGTACACGTGAACGCGGCGGTGGGACTCACGTTCGCGGGCGTGCTGCGAAGCGTGCTGCGTCAGGACCCTGACATCGTGCTCGTCGGCGAAATCCGCGACGGTGAAACTGCCGACATCGCGGTGAAGGCCGCCTTGACGGGCCACCTCGTGCTTTCCACGCTCCACACAAACGATGCCGTGGGCGTTGTGGCGCGTCTCTTCGACATGCAGATCGCCCCGTTCATGCTTGCAAGCTCGCTAATCCTCGCGCAGGCGCAACGACTTTTCCGCAAGTTGTGTCCGTTCTGCAAGAAGCCAGTCGAGATCAACGCCGAGCTGCTGAAGGCGAACAAGGTGGACCCCGCTCCGTTCGAGGGTGTCACGGTGTACGGCCCCGGCGGCTGCCCGAAGTGCCGCGGCTCCGGTTACAAAGGACGCGGCGCGTTCATGGAGGTACTGCCGATCTCACCGAAGATTCGCGGCCTCATCGAGCGCGGCGGCGACGCGGAGAAACTCAAGGAGTATGCGCTCGAAGAGGGAATGGTCACTCTGAAGGAGGCCGGGATGCGCAAGGTACGCGCCGGCATAACGTCGCTCGAGGCCGCGTTTGAAGTGACGGGAGGTGAATGATGGGAAATGCGATCAAGGTAAAGGGCGCAAGCCGTATCCGCAACAAGGAGCTCATCCCGTTCACGCGTCAGCTCGCGTCGATGCTGGGTGCGGGCATGACGATCCTCGCATCCATACAGACCCTCGGCGAACAGTGTTCAGAACCAGAGTTCAAGAAAGTACTACAACACCTCTGCGACGTCATCGAGGGCGGCGCCCCGATGTCGAACGGACTTGCCGAATACCCGCAGCTCTTCGACGACATGTACGTAAACATGGCCGTTGCCGGCGAACAATCCGGCGAGTTCGCGGGCATCATGAAACGCCTTGCCGCAATCCTCCAGTCGTCCTCGCGCCTGAAGAAGAAAGTCAAGAGCGCGATGACGTACCCGACCGTAATCGTGAGCATCGCGCTGCTGCTCGCCGCCGGATTGATTCAGTTCGTCGTGCCCGTGTTCGCGGAGATGTTCAGCGGCTTTGGCAAGGAGCTCCCCTGGCTCACGCAGAAGCTCGTGGACATCTCGGAGTTCGTGAAGAACTGGTGGTACGTAATCGGTGGCGTGATAGTGGTCGCAATCGTCATCTTCAAACGGTGGAAGGCCACAAAGGCCGGACACCTCGCATTCGACCGCTGGAAACTCAATCTTCCGGTATTCGGTCTTTTGAACCAGAAGGCGGCGATCGGACGCTTCTGCCGGCTCCTCGCGCAGATGATTGCGGCGGGCGTCCCCATCCTCAAGTCGCTGGAGGTCGTGGCCGGTTCGCTAGACAACTTCGTTCTTGAGAACTCCGTCCTTGCCGCGCGCAAGGAAGTCGAGCAGGGCAACCAGCTCAGCCCTTCGCTGCAAGGCAAGCCCTTCATGCCAATCCTGATGATCCGAATGCTCGCCGCCGGTGAAAAGGCCGGCAAGGTGGAGGACATGCTTGAATCTGTGGCCGACTCCTACGACGAGGAAGTGGAGGTGATGCTCGCAACGCTCACCTCGCTGATGGAACCGTTCCTAATGGTGTTCCTCGGCATAATCATCGGTACGATCGTCACGGCCATGTTCCTTCCGATCTTCAACCTCGGCTCCCTCGCCTCGTAATCTGCAACGCGTCAAGACAAGGCCCGCCGCATCCTACGCGTTGATGCCGAGCTTGCCGAGGCGGTAGTTCATCATGCGGGGCGACACCCCCAGCTCTCGTCCTGCCGCGCTGCGGTTGCCGCCGTGGCGGCGGACGGCGTCCTCCAGCACGTGCCGTTCGTAAGCCTCCAGCCTCGCCTCAAGGGACTTTCTTTCCTCGCCCGCGTCGAAGGGCGACTCCGCGAACTCCTCCGCCTGCAACTGCGGCGGCAGGTTGTAACCGTGGATTGTGTCGTCCGTCGCGGTTAGCACCGCGCGTTCGATGCAGTTCTCGAGTTCGCGCACGTTGCCCGGCCACTTCCACGCAAGCAGCATGTTCACGGCGGGCGCGGATATCTTCGTCACGCGCTTGCCGTACTTCATGCTCATGCGCTCCATGAAATGCTCGGCGAGCAGCAGCACGTCGCCCGTGCGCGCGGCGAGATCGGGCATCGAGATCGGAAACACGGAAAGGCGGTAGTAGAGGTCTTCGCGGAACTTGCCCTCGGCCATCATCCGCTCGAGGTTCCGGCTCGTCGCCGCTATGAAGCGCACGTCCGAGTGGATTTCCGCGTTCGATCCGATGCGCGAGAAAGTGCGCTCCTGCAGGAATCGGAGCAGCTTCACCTGGAGGGGCACGCTCAGGTCGCCGATCTCGTCCAGGAACAGCGTACCGCCGTCCGCAGCCTCGGCGCGCCCTATGCGCCTCTGGTCCGCGCCGGTGAACGAACCCTTCTCGTGCCCGAACAGCTCGCTCTCTATCAGCGTCTCCGGGAGCGCCGCGCAGTTGAGCGTCACGAACGGCTTGTCCCTGCGGGACGACATCCTCTGTATCGCGCGCGCCACGAGTTCCTTGCCCGTGCCGCTCGCCCCGCGCACAAGCACCGTCGCGTTGCTCGGCGCCACCTGCCTGATTTGCTCATAGACCGCGCGCATCTCGCGGCAGTTGCCGAGCATGTCGCCGGGATTAGCGGCGAGCATGTCGCGCAGACGGCGGTTCTCCGCCACAAGGGCATCGCGCTCCTCGCGTTCCTTGAGGCACACCGCAGCAGCCTCCGCCGTGATGTTCGCAATGATCTGCAGAAGCGCCACGTCGCGGTTGAACGCGTCCACCGCAAAGTCCGGCGGGTTGGGACGGTCAACGGATAGCGTGCCGATCACCTGCCCGAGGTGGACGAGCGGCACGCACACGAAGGCAATCGGACACGCCCCGTGGCGCGCGCCGGTGCGGTTGAGGAAGCGGCCGTCGGCATGGACGTCGGGCACGACCTCCGCCCGACCCGTCTGCGCCACGCGCCCGGTTACGCCCTCGCCCAGGCGGTAGTGACCGTGCGCCTTCTCCTCGGCGTTCAGCCCGCGTGACGCCTCGATTGAAAGCTCATTTCCCTGCAACAGAGTAATCGTGCCGCGACACATGTCCATGCGTTTTTCGAGAATACCCAGAACGTCGTCCAGAAGGGTGCGCACGTTACGCTCGCGCACGAGTGCTGAGCTGATTTCCTGAAGGACGGTAATCTCTGGCGGGAGTTTCGCTTTCATGGGCTATTAGTATATCAAAAGCCCCATCCACCCACAATACGTATGTTTTTTGGGGTGGCCTGGCCGATTGCCCAAATCCCTTACGGTTTTTCACGTACGGTTTGCGGAAGTAAACGACAAAGCCGTCTTGAACTGGGCCATTGAGACGCTGATGCTACAACGATGGCAACACGCACCTGCCGTTCGTCGGCGGCAAGGGGCACTTGACGGCCATCGCCTTCAACCTCAAACGATTCCGGGCTGAAGGGAACGGCAAGATGCGGATTGACACGACGGGCTCCCGCTTGCCGCCTTCTGCACGGCGGCGGCGGCTTCGTTTTCAGGAACACGTCCTACCAACTGGCCATGGACAAACAGCATGAATTCCCCCTTGCCACCACAGAGCGCGATGTCTGCGTCGCGCGCTTCGCCGGGACCGTTCACCACGCATCCCATCACCGCGACGCGTGGAGGCTTCACGCCGTTATGCCGTGCGCACCAACCCTCCATCACCTCTTCAACTTCCGCAGCCACGCGCATCACGTCCGCCTTCGTGCGCCCGCATGTGGGACAGCTAGTGACCGACGGACCTGGCGCACGCAGCCCAAGCGAACGCAGAATCTCCAACCCCACCTTCACCTCGCGCTCCGGTACGTCAGTGAGCGACACGCGGATCGTATCGCCAATTCCCTCCGAAAGCAGAATACCGAGCGCAACGCTTGAACGCACTGTGCCGGGGATGAAAGTGCCCGCCTCCGTCACACCGAGGTGCAGCGGACAATCCGTGCGCTCCGCAAGCAGACGGTACGACGCAAGCGTGCGCGCAACGTCGCTCGCCTTCACCGAAATCGCAATATCGCGGAAGCCTTCGTCCTCAAGCAGCTTCACGTGCCGCATGGCCGATTCAACGAGCGCCTCCGGCGTTGCGCCGCCGTGCTTTTCGAGGATGTCCTTCTCAAGCGATCCGCCATTCACGCCCACACGAATCGGCACGTGCCGTGCGCTCGCCGCACGCGCGACCTCGCGCACGTTGGCAGGTCCGCCGATGTTTCCCGGGTTGAGACGCAGCGCGTCGCATCCGGCATCGATGGCGGCAAGTGCGCAGCGGTAGTCAAAGTGGATGTCGGCAACGAGCGGCACGGGTGACGCCTTGCGCACTTCGCCAAAAACTTTTGCAGCGTCGATGTCCGGCACCGTGAGACGCACGAGGTCCGCGCCGCGTTCAGCGCACCGTGCGATTTGCGCAGTGAGCGCCGCCGCGTCGTGCGGATCAACGTTCGCCATGGTCTGAACGGAAACTGGCGCACCACCTCCGAGCGGGAGTTTGCCGATTTTTAGCGGACGGGTTTGCGTGCGGGTGAACACGGATTATTCCTTCGTTTTCGGCGCACTCGGCGATTGCGCGCCATCAGCGTCGTTAGTCTGCGTACCAATGTTGAACGCAGGGTGGAAATTCTCAAGTCGGGTACGGCGTTTCTCTTCCTGCTTCAACACCTCCTCCAACTCGCCCTTTGCCTTGTGTACGCGGACGCTTCTAGCTATGTCGCGCCACACGAGCGTGAGCATGAGCGCAAGGAGAAGGTACATGAACACCATCGAAAGGTTATCTACGATCTTGCGTGGTACGGGACGGCGCATGATCATTGCAATGAGCGCAAAAAGGATCAGTCCGCCGTCCAGCACGGGAATCGGCAGAAGATTCAACACGGCCAGGTTGACGTTGATCATGCGGAGGAATCCGATTGCATCCCAGCCGTCATTGCGCACCTGATGGTAGATGCCTTCTGCAATCATCACCGGTCCGCCAAGCGATCGTGCGACGGCGCCAGCTTCCTTCGGCGTGACGAGCGCCTTCAACACGCGCCCAACGGCGCCGGCGTCCCACGCGAGCTGTCCCATCACGCTGCGCTCCGGCATCCACATGGAACACTTCCCGGCGTTCGTCACGGCATGGGCCATGATGAGGCAACCGCCCGTAATCTTGTCACGTTCGGGCGTGATGCGCAGCACCAGATTCGTGCCGCCACGGTCGACTTCCACCGCAGCTTCACGTTCGCCCGCAATCTGCACTTCCGTGAGAAGGTCGGACCACGTCTTGACCGGATTGCCGTTCACGGAAAGGATCCTGTCTCCGGCCTTCATCCCGCCCTTCGCCGCGGGGCCGTTGTCAAAAACGCCGCCGACTTCCGAAGTCACCACGCCAAAGCGCGCGCCCGGCACCAGCGAAAGGAGGATTGCAAGCGCCACGGCGAGTACAACATTGCCGAACGGTCCCGCAAATGCGACGACGATCTTCTTCCAGTTTTCCATCGGCGCAATTGGTTTGCCGGCGTCTTCGGATTCTTCCTTCTCGTCCACTGTCTGCGAGCCCTGTACGCCAGCCGTGCCAGCTGGATCAAGCTGCGGCAGCGCAACGTATCCGCCGAACGGGATTGCGGAAACGCGATACTCCACGCCGTTGATTGTCTTCTTCCAAAGTGCAGGGCCAAATCCGATCGAGAACGTATCTACCTGGAAACCAAGCAGCTTCGCCGCGAGGAAGTGTCCGAACTCGTGGATGAATATCGCAAGCGAGAAAAGCAATATGCAGGCGATGATCGCCAAAACCGTAATCAGGAATTCCATTCTTTAGCCAACTTTCTTCCGGCCGCATCTGCGGCGAGGATATTCTCAAGTGAATCGCAGGGCAAGTCCGGCGCAGCGTCAACCGCTGCGGCAACTAGCCTGACGATGTCTGTATAACGTATTTCGCCCGCGAGGAAACGCGCCACGGCCACTTCGTCGGCGGCGCTGAGCACTGCGGTCTTCGTGCCGCCGGCACGGGCAGCTTCCTTCACGAGGCGCAGCGCGGGGAAGCGGGTTTCATCCGGTGCGCGGAACGTGAGCGAGGAAAGCGATGCAAGATTGAGCTGCGCGCGTTCGGCGGGCAGACGCTCCGGCCACGAGAAGGCGTATTGTATCGGCACGCGCATATCGGGCGGGGAAAGCTGCGCAAGCGTTGCGCCGTCCGTGAACTCCACGAGCGAGTGGACAATCGACTCCGGATGCACCACAACGTCGATGCGGTCCACTGGCACGTCGAAGAGCCAACGGGCCTCAAGGATCTCGAAGCCCTTGTTCATCATGGTAGATGAATCTACAGTCACCTTCGGACCCATCTTCCAGCGCGGATGGTTGAGTGCCTGCGCAGACGTGACGGAGGAAAGGTCGTCGGGACCGTCGAGGAACGGTCCACCGCTCGCCGTGAGTATCAGCTTCGATACGTCGCGGCGACCGCGCCATCCAGCGTCGCCCGCCTGCATACACTGGAATATCGCCGAATGCTCTGAATCGACGGGCAGAATCTTCACGCCCTTCGCCTCGGCGCGTGCGCAGACTAGTTCACCCGCCGCCACCATCACTTCCTTGGTGGCGAGCGCAACATCGACGCCCTTTTCAATCGCTGCGAGCGTCGGGGCGAGGCCGGAGAGGCCGACAGTTGAGACGAGCACGAGGTCGGCGCCCGTCTCCGCAACGGCCCGTGCGGCGGCGTCTTCACCGCAGAACACGGGTGCGCCGAACTCGCGTCCCAGCGCCTCGGCCTTTTCGCGATTGGAGCGAACAGCGAGACCAACGATCTTGAAATCGGACGGATGCGTGCGAACGACGTCGCACGCACTCGTTCCGATGGAGCCGGTCGCCCCTAGTATGAGGATTCGTTTCAACCCTCGGCAGCCCTCATGAGCGCCTTGAAGTAGCCCACGCACTCGGCCACGTCGAGTTCCTTAATGCCGGGCTTCACTCCCTTGCCAGGGAACGACTCGTACTCAAGCGAGCAGCAGCCGGTGTAGCCGACATCCACGAGGGCCTTGACGACCTCCCAGAGGTCCATCTCGCCACGCGGCATCGGAACGGCATGGTACTTGGGCTTGAGGAGGATGTTCTTCACGTGCATGTCGAAGAGGCGCGTGTGGAAACGGCGGACGGAATCGGCGGGATTGGCCTTGGCGCGATAGTCGTGTCCAATGTCGAGGCACAGCCCCATGCGCGGATCGAGATCCTTGACCATGTTGAACGATGATTCGCCCGTGGGATAGCAGTCGGGCATGTCGGGGCCATGGTTGTGGATGGCCACCTTCATGTCGTACTCGGCACAGAGCCCGCTCAGGTACTCGCAGCGGGCGCGGCTGTGGACGCGCTTCTTGCCCTTCTGCTCGTTCGGCACGGCGACGACGGTCTTCACGCCGATTGCCTTGGCGTAGTCGAACGCGCGCTTGCAGTCGTCGTTAGTAGCCATGTAGATGGGGCCAACGCCGTAGCCAGTCACGCCGAAGTCCGCACACTTCTGCTTGAAGGCGTCGATTTCGGCCTGCGTGGATTTAAGCGGCAGATGGAAGTCTTTGATGCAGAGGTAGTGCAGGTCGAGCTTCTTCATCAACTTAAGCGTCTCGTCAAGCGACAGGCGGTGGCACGAGAATCCGGCCATGCCGAACTTGAACTTCACTTTCCCCTTCGTCTCGGCGCAGCAGGATGGGGCAGATACGGCCTTGGCGCCAATCGCGCACATCGCAAGCGCGCCAAGTCCAATGAAAGAGCGGCGGTCAATCATTTGTTCTAACTCCTTTTACTTTTCGTCGTTGTAAAGCTGGAAAGCGTCCTTCGCGTTCATGCCCTGGTGGACGACGGCGGAAATCGCCTTCATCATCGCGAGCGGCTTCTCGCTCTGGAACACGTTGCGCCCCATGTCAACACCAGCAGCTCCTGCCTGGATCGCACGGTAGGCGAGCTCAAGGGCCTTGTCCTCTGGAAGCTTCTTGCCGCCCGCGATCACGATCGGCACGGGACACTGAGCGACGACCGTCTCGAATCCCTCTTCCGTATAGTAGGTCTTCACGAACGATGCGCCGTTCTCAGCGCACACGCGCGTCGCGAGGCGGAAGTAGCGCGCGTCGCGCGCCATGTCCTTGCCCACGGCCGTGACACCCAACACGGGGATGCCGTACTTCGCGCCCATATCGACGGTGTGGACGAGGTTATGCGTGGTGATCTGCTCGCTCGCCTTGTCGCCGCAAGCCACCATCACCGCCATCGCGCTCACGTTGAGGCGAATCACGTCCTCCACATCGTACACGCGGTTGAGGTTGAGGTCGGTGAGAATCGTCGTGCCGCCGTCGGAGCGCAGGCACACGGGTTTGGACGTCGACGGTGGGATCACGCTGCGGAGGATGCCGCGCGTACACATGAGGCAGTCGGCGTATTCGATAAGCGGGTTGATCGTGAGGTCAACGCGTTCGAGTCCGCTCGTCGGCCCCATGATGAAGCCGTGGTCGCACGCGAGCATTACGGTGTGCCCGGTCTTCGGGTTGAAGATGCGCGCGAGGCGGTTCTTCACGCCCCATCCCTGGTTCTCGTTGCCCTTGAGGAAGAACTGCTCGCTCTTCTGGGGCTTGTCGAGGCCGTAAGCTGCGGCCTCCTTGAAACCATCCATGTCTGCCATAGTATTTTAGCCTTTCAAGGTAATTGCGAAACCCCTCTCCGCGCCATTCGCGAGCCAAGTCACACGGCTTGACGGCACTCGCAGAAACGACACTGCGCGTCTGAGAGGTTCAACGCGCCTATTATGCCAAATCCGCGTCCTTCACGCAAGCGGGAAATGCGTTTTCTTTCGTTCCGCACCGTGGGGCAACTGCGATTCACGGGTTGACATGTCGGGCGAAGATTGGTATCATTTTCCGCCATGGAGAATTGAACCGTGATTCACAACAGATATTTAGTGTGGCTGAATTGGCCGATTGGAGCGTTCCGCATGAATGCGCGGAGCAAGGCCGTGTTGGAGGGACTCCTTCCGGCGAACGGCGCGCTCGATGATCGCGCCCTACCAACGCGTGCGTCGCTCACAGTGGTACGCAGCGAGAGCGCGTTTCTGCGCGCGCTGCCGTCCGCCACCCACGCGATATGCTGGGAGTTCAAAAAGGAATGGTTTGACCGTGCGCCGAAGTTGCGTGTCCTCGCAACGCCCGCCGCCGGACGCGAACTGCTGCCATCCGATGACGAAATGCCGCCGGGCGTGGTGCGCGTGAACGGCGCATTCCACGGCGCGATAATGAGCGAGACCGTGTTAGCCTGCATCTTCGCCCATGCGCGTGGGCTCTACCGTGCCTACGACTTCCAGCGCAAAGGCGTCCTGTGGCCACGCTCGGAAATGTCGCCATTTTGTTCACTCGTGGCTGGTACGCGCGCCGTGATTCTCGGCTACGGGAAGATCGGCCGAACCATTGGCACACGTCTTGAGGCGCTGGGCGTTGCCGTCACCGGCATACGCAGACGCAACGCGCAGGAACTGATTCCATCTTTGAAAAACGCCGATTGGCTGATCGTGGCCCTGCCGTCCGACACCGGCACGGACAACATCGTGAACCGCCGCGTGCTCGCCGCGTTGCCGCGCCGTGCTGTTGTCGTGAACGTTGGGCGCGGCAATGCCGTGGATGAGGGTGCGCTTGCCGATGCGCTTCGCCGCCGCCGTATCGCCGGCGCGTACCTTGACGTGTTCAAGAACGAGCCGCTAACCGCGTCATCTCCGCTCGCCGCCGACTTGCCCGGACTCGTCCGCCTTCCTCATGCGTCCGCGTTCGCGCCGGAGTACCTACCACTTTTCTTCAGGGAACTCGCCGAAGGAGGATGGCTTAAATGAACTCACGATACGAAGTTGAAGGTGTGGAGCAGACCTGGGCGGTCGCGAGAGAATTCGCAGCTGAGCTGAAGCCGGGCGACGTAGTGTGCTTGGAGGGGGACCTCGGCGCGGGCAAGACCACGTTCACGCAGGGTGTAGCGTCAGCGCTCGGCGCGAAGCGTCCGGTGACGAGTCCTACGTTCTGCCTAGTTGTGGAACACCCGTCGGAGCGTACACTGCTAGTCCACATGGATTTGTACCGCCTGCACGACGCGGACGACGTCCTTGCAATCGGATGGGAGGACTACCTTGCACGCGGGGCGGTGCTGCTGGTGGAATGGCCGGATCGCGCAGGCGACCTCATTCCCGCGTCGGCCAGACACGTGCGTTTCACCCTTGGCGCCACCGACGATTCAAGGACGATAGAGTTTGCGCCATGATCATACTTGGAATAGATACGTCGCTCAGGTCGAGCGGATACGGGGTGCTGTCGGTAGAAGGTTCCCGCATGAGGGCGTTGGAGGCAGGGCGCATACGCAACGATCCTAAGTTGCCGCTTTCTGGGTGCCTTCGCGCAATACACGCGCGCGTATCGGAACTGATAGCGGCGTACGCGCCGGACGTCCTTTCGATTGAAAGCGTGATCTACGGCAAGAACGCGGGGACGATGCTTCTGCTTGGCGAGGCGCGCGGAGCGGTGATCGTGGCGGCGGCGGAAAGCGCAGTACCTATTTACGAGTATGAGCCGCGCCGTGTGAAGATGGCGGTGTGCGGAAACGGCCTAGCCGAGAAGATACAGGTTCAGCGCATGGTGAAGACCCTGCTTACGCTCGAAGAACTGCCGCAAAACGATGCGGCGGACGCGCTCGCCCTAGCCATCGCGCACGCCCACTCCAATTCCGTGCTGAACGCTCGAGTGCCAATCTGAGGAACGTGACGCGCATGAACGCCAACATCAAGATGCAGGCGGGGGTGATCGTGGCGGCGGCGGTGCTGATCGCGGCGGCGGGAGGTTGGATGCTTTCGCGCATGATGCAGGACATGGAGGCCAACCAGGCGGCGTTCGAGGACATGCGGAGCGAACGATGGAAAGCGTTGATGCGCGATTTACAGAGCGAACTGAAACACACGTCGCCCGCGAAGCGCGAGTCGGTGTTTCGCAAACGTCTTGACGAGGAGCCTTACGCGCAGGGCGGATTCATCTGGGCGAAGGGCAAGGGACTGACATTTTCCATCAACATGCCGCCCGATCTCGCGTCGGAGTTCCCAACGAACTATCAATGGGAGGTGGACGGCAAGACGGGCGGGCTCGCACAGCGCGCGTTGCAGTCGTTTGGTCCTGAGCGGCGTTTGGTCGCGTGGCGGCGCATACCGAAGAACCAAGTCGTGGGCGTAATCGTTGACAACCCCGAGAAGCTTCCGTTCGACGACCCCTCAATGCTCTACTGGGCGGCGGGGGCGTTCGGTGTATTCACGCTTTTGCTGGCAGCGATCGGCGTTGGACAACTGATGCATTCAGCCCATGCCGCGCAGCAGGAGGCGTTGCGGAAGACGAATTTCGTATCGCTCGTCTCGCATGAGTTGAACACGCCGTTGACTGCGATAATCCCGTACGCCGACATGCTGCGCAAGGGGCGTCTCACGTCTGAAGATGAGCGGCGTGAGGCTTACGAGGTGATAGCGGACGAGTCCGTGCGGCTGAAGTCGCTCGTGGCCGAACTGCTGGACTTCTCGCGCCTCGAGCGCAAGACGAAGAAGTACAGCATCTCCGAGTTCGACGCAGGGGCGCTTGCTCGCTCGGTTGCACAGCTGATGCGAGGGCGTTTTGCGGAAGCCGCCCTGGACGTGCGCGCCGACGGCGAGTTCATGGCGCGCGCCGACGAGGATGCGGTGAAGGCGATTCTCATAAACCTGCTCGACAACGCGGCGAAGTACGCGCCGGGAAGTCCCGTGGAGGTGGAAGTCGAGCGCGGCGGGTGCGGCGTATGCGTGGCCGTAAAGGACAGGGGACCGGGGCTTTCGCCGGAAGGTCTGCGCAAGGTGTTCGAGCGCTTCTGGCGGGCGGATGAAACGGCCACCGCGTCCGTCAGCGGATTCGGCCTGGGGCTCACGATCGCGCGGATGTACGCGCGCGACATGGGCGGCGACCTCACGGCCGCGCAGCGTCCTGGCGGAGGAACGGTTTTCACGTTGGAACTGAAGGAGTGTGAAGATGGCAGACATACTGGTTGCTGAAGACTATCCGGCCACGCGGAGCGTGCTGCGCACGCTGTTGCGGTCAGCAGGGCACACGGTGCGTTTCGCGGTCAACGGCGAGGAGGCTCTTGCGCAGATCGCGCAGAAGCGTCCCGACCTGCTACTCCTGGACGTAATGATGCCGAAGAAGAGCGGATACGAAGTTCTGGGCGAGATACGCCGCACTGATACTGCGTTGCCGGTGATCCTGCTCACCGCAAAAGGAGACAAATCAGACGTCGTGCTTGGCCTCGGCCTTGGATCAGACGACTACGTGAAGAAGCCGTTCGACGGCGACGAGCTACTCGCGCGCGTCGGCGCCGCACTGCGACGGGGACAGCAAGCCACCGTCAGCACGGCAGTACCCATCGCGAATTCCCCCGCCGGCGACGATGACGGAGACTTCTCATTCGCTTCCTACCACGTGGAGGCGAGTCGTCTCAGGCTTGTGGATCCGCGTGGACGGGCGAAAGACCTTTTCGTGAACGAATACAAGATACTGCGCTACCTTTCACGCCATCCGGGAGAGGCCGTGAGCCGCGAGGAACTGCTGAAGGTGCTGTGGGCTGACGAGCAGTACTTCGGTACCACCCATTCCATTGACCAGGCAATCTTCCGGCTCCGTGCGAAGCTCGGCGCGGACGGCAAGTGCATCGAGGCCGTTTACCGCGTCGGGTACCGTTACGTACCCAAGGCGAAATAAACGGCCACCACCACCGTCCTCTATTCCTGCGACCAGGTGGCGAGGTGGGCGGTCAGGGAACGGTAGCGGTCGTATAGGCGCGCGTATTCCGCAGCAGGTTTTGCGTCCGGCGATTCCTGGTTGATGACGCGCGTTACGCGGTCAACTATGCCGAAGTCAGGCCAGAGTCCGCACCCGACGCCGGCAACGGCCGCAGCGCCGAGCGCGGCCGCCTGCTGTCCAATCTCCGTACGCACCACGCGCAGACCGTAAACGTCTGCGTATATCTGCCGCCAAAGTGCGGATTTAGCCCCGCCGCCAACAAGCGTGAGCGGCTCCGCCACCGGCACAAGCGCACGCAGTGAATCGAGCGCACCGCGCAGACCGAATGCAATGCCCTCCATCACGGCGCGGATCATGTCGCCGCGAGTATGGCGGAGGTCAAGGTTCGCGAACGCGCCGCGAATCTTCGGCGTCGCGTCGAGCGAACTGCCGCCAGCGAGGGACGGATTGAAGAAAAGTCCGTGTGCGCCGATTCCCGCCGCTTCCGCCAGCGCGTCCATCTGCACGTAGTCGTCGATGCAGAGTACGTCGCGCAGCCAGTTGTGGCTGGTTCCGGCGGAGAAAATCGCGAGTGCGCTCGCGTACTGCCCAGGCACCACGTGGTCGAATACGTAAGGGCGCGTGGCCTTGTCAATCACCGGCTTCGCGCTTGAAACCGCGATCCAGCTGGACGACCCCAGCGAATTGTACGCCCTGCCTTCCATGTACGCGCCTGCACCGAGCGCCATGCAGCTGTTGTCAACTCCACCAGCGACGACTTGCACCGTCTGCTGCAGTCCGAGCTCCTTCGCCGCCTCGGGCGTGAGCGTGCCCAGTACCTGCGTGGCCGGAACTATTTTCGGGAATACGGACTCAGAGAGTCCGCTTGCAGCGACAAGGGCCGGATCATACGCACGGTTGGCGAGCGAATACACGCCGGAGCCGGAGGCGTAGGAGTTGTCCGTGGCCTTCACGCCCGTGAGGCGGTAGTTGACGTAGTCCTTCGTGCCTAGCGCCACTTCCATGCGGTTGAACCATTCGGGCTCGTGCGAGCGGAACCACATCAGCTTGAACACGCTGTAGAGACCTGGAGGGAATCCGCAGCCCGTCGTCTCGTACCAGCGGACCTCGTCGATCTTCTTGAAGAACTCCCGCGCCTCGGCGTCAGCACGGGAATCGCTCCAGATCGGCACGCGGTCACGCAGGAGCTTTCCCGCCGCGTCAAGCGGAACCACGCCGAGCGAATGGCCGGATATGCCAATGGCGCGGACGCCCTTCATCGCGTCTTCGCCGGCCTGTTCCGCAAGGAGCCGCGTGGAGCGCACCGTCGCCCGCCACCAGTCCTCCGGCGACTGTTCGTGGAATCCGCTCGCGGGGTAGAACGTATCGTATGCGTCGAAACCCGAGGCACGGCACGCGCCGGTCTCGTCAAAGAGGGAGGCCTTGATGCCGCCCGTACCAAAGTCGTATGCGAGAATGTTGTTGTTGCTCATAGCGCCTCCACGATGGGCATGTCGATGTTGCGATTCTTCGGGTTGAAGTTGATGCCTATCAACGTGACCGGACGCGAACCGCCCGCCCACTTCGCAGCGTAGTCCCGCTCGCGAATCTGACGTATCGCCGCCTTCGCGCTCTTGCGGTACTTGAATTCGAACACGTACACTGCGGACGACGTCTCAATCACTGCATCAGCGTAGCCAAGCATGGTCGCCACCTCTGGCTGTGGGTTCGCACCAGTCATGAACGCGAAAAGCTGGAAGTAGCGTTTCGCCTCTGCCTCGTCCTTTATCCGCCAGTCTGGCGGGACGGAAGCATAAAGCCCGAAGAGCGATTCATACAGATACCCCTTCCAGTCGCCGGAGGCGATCTGCCGCTTCGCAGTATCGACAAGCGCGTTGAACGCACCTTCCTTCAAGCCCATTACCTGTGATAGGTATCCACGCTTCAGGGCCTCGCGCACTTCGAGGTTCGGCGGCGCGAGGACGAACTTGTCCGTCTCGTCCTTCTTTGGATCGCCGCGCTTGACTTCCTTGATCGTGAGATAGCCGCCTTGGTACAGCAAAGCCTCAATCGGAAGCGTCTCCGCATCGCACACGTCCAGCATGAACGCATCCGCAGGCACGTTTTCAAGGTCGCCCGGCATCATCCCCGCCTTTTCAATGCGGTTGACGATGAGCGTCGCCTTGCCGGTCGCTTCCCAGTAGCCCTTCAGCTTACCGCTCTCCATGGCATTCCCGAGCGACACGGGATTGCACACGCGCACAGTCGATTCCGGCGAGAAGCGGTAACCGTCGTACCACGAGAGGATCCCCTTTTTGGCCTCTTTGAAGTTCAGGCCGTTTTTCGCGCCAAGCGCCTCGACGTTCTCGCGCAGGGGTCCGTCCAGTTCATCGGACGTATAGCCAAGTAGCGTCGCAAAGTTTTTATCCATCGACCTGTCCTTGAGGTGGTTCAGACCAGAGAACACGGAAAGTTTCGTCAGCTTCGTAACACCCGTCATCAACAGAAAGCGGATGTACTTCGAGTTGCTCTTCAGTTTCTCGTAGAAGTCGTGCAGCGTGGAACGGACAAGCTTGAGCGTCTTGAGGTCGTCAAGGAACTTCGCCACGGGCTCGTCATATTCGTCGATCAGGACGACTATCTTCTTTGTAGGCGACTTTGCGGCCGCAGCCACGAGGAACGCCTCGAAATTGACAGTCGCATCCACTGCGGGATCATACGGCAAATCAATCTGGCCGCACAGACCGGATACGAGTTTCGTGAGCGCTGCCTGGAACTTGTCATAAGTCCCGCCAACGGCGCTGGACATCGTGAAGCTGTACACCGGCGTCGGTCTCTTCCATCCCTCCCACGGCAGCTTATCGATAGCAAGTCCCTTGAACAGGTCGCGCCGCCCCTCGAACATCGCCTTCAAGGTTGAGAGCATGAGCGACTTGCCAAACCGTCGCGGACGCGAAATGAAGAGCTGCGAGTCCACCGTAGGCGCCGCAAGTTTGTAGAGAAGCGCTGTCTTATCGATGTACTTCCCGGTCTTGCTCGTAATCAGCGTCTCGAAGTCGAACGTCCCAGTAGTCGGAACCTTTATAGACCTAGTCTTTCGCATAGCGCGTATTATACACCATTTTCCCCAACGCGTGTAAACCGTCTCACGCCTCGGCGAGGATTTTGCGGGCGGAGCCAACGCCCACGCCGAAGCGGCGAGCGCCGGCGTCGTAAAGCGCCTGAAGCGTGGCGAGCGAGCGGATGCCGCCCGCCGCCTTCACCTTGCAGCGCCCTGCGACGGTCTTTGACATGAGTGCGATGCGCTCCACCGTGGCACCGGTCGGTGCCCAGCCAGTGCCGGTCTTCACCCACGCCGCACCCGCCTCAACGCACCATTCGCAGGCACGGGCGATTTCCTCGTCCGTGAGCCAGTGGCACTCCAGAATCACCTTCACGGGACGCCCCCCCGCCGCCTCCACGACGCCTGCGACGTCGTCCACGTATGCGGACTTTTCCCCCGCCTTGAGCCAGGTGACGTTGTTCACCATGTCCACTTCGTCGCAGCCGAACTCCACAAGCTCGCGTGCCGTCGCCGCCTTGATGCGCGACGTCTCCGATCCGCCAGGAAAGCCTGATACGGACGCCATCGGCACCTTGAGGCCCATCGCGTCAATCCGCGCGCGCAGGTACGGCACGTGCGCGGGCAGGCAGAACACCGCCGCGCAATTATGCTCCGCCGCCAGCTCGCAGCACGCATCTATGTCCTGATGCGTGTTCTGCGCCTGCACGGCGCTGACGTCCATCATCTTTGCGATTTCTTCAACAGTCATTTCCCTTACCTCACAGTGCCTTTTTCAGAATCTCTGCAAGCGCCTCAGCCGTCACGGGCGGGTTGGAAGAAAGAACTCCGTCCGCGTTGAAGCTCACTGACTTTACGCCCTCGACGATGCCGGGGATGTCAGCTTCCGTCACGCCCTTCTCGGAAAGCGTCGTCGGCACGCCACACTCCTTGATGAACGCACGGAACGCGGCGATGCCCTCGTCCGCGAGCTGTGCGTCCGTCTTGCCGTCGCCGCAGATGCCCATCACCTTGCGGGCGAACGCCGCGTAGCGCGCGGGCTTGAGCGCCTTGTGGTAGTCCATCCACGCGGGCATGACGATTGCGAGCGACGAACCGTGGTTGATGCCGTGGCGAGAGGTGAGCACGTGGCCCACCTGATGCATGGGCGTCCAGGCGTCGCCGGGAGAGGCCCAGCCGTTGAGTCCGCACGTTGCGCACCACATGAGCTCCGCACGCGCGTCGGGGTCGGTCGGGTTCTTGAGCACGACGGGCAGGTTCTCGACGATCGTGCGCATGAGTCCGAGCTGCCATTCGTGGAGGAGGTCGCTCTTGTCCTGTCCGTTGATGTAGATTTCAAGCACGTGGCTGATTGCATCCACGGAGCCGCACGCCGTTTGGAACGGCGGCAACGTGTAGGTCAGTTCCGGATCGAGGATGGCAGTTTTCGCGAAAAGGCAGTCGGCCCAGATGTAGCTCTTCTTGCCGCGCGTCGTGGAGCTTACGACGCTACACATGTTCATCTCGCTGCCCGTCGCGGGGAGCGTGGGGATGAGCAGGAGCGGAAGCGCGCTTTCAGGCGGCTGCGCCGTCACGTTCGAGTGCGAGGCGTAAACCATGTTCCAGAGGTCGCCGTGCGTGTAGTGTACGCCCGCAGCCACGGCCTTTGCCGCGTCCATGGCGCTGCCGCCGCCGATGCCGATCACGAAGTCCGCGCCGAAAGCCTTCGCGCGCTCGACTCCGCGCGCGACCATTTCAATCGGCGGATTCGGCACCACTTCGAGGAACTGCTCGCTCGCAACGCCCGCAGCGTCAAGCAGCTCCGCCAGACGCGCCAGCGTGCCTGCTACACTGCCGTCACCATACGACACGACGAACGCCCTCTTGCCGAGCTTCGCCGCTTCCTCGCCCGCCTGCGCGAACGTTCCGTTTCCAAACACAACCTTCACCGGATTGTGGTATGTGAATCCATTCATTTCTAATTCTCCTTAAATCTACAACTTGCCACGGCTGCAAAACACACTGTTCACCGCAACACACGTATTATACCACAAAATTCCGCACCTGTGTGAACACTGGGTGGCGACGATTGACGGGATGTTTCTTCCCAGAGTCAATGTGACCAGTGTGGTCGCATTGACTCTGGGAAGAAACACGCGTCGGGCACATTCTTTTCAGTCAACAACACCGCGCCGAAATATGCTATAATATCCGTGTTCCTACATAGGAGATACACATGAAGAAAGCAACCATAGAGACGAGCATGGGCTCGATTACGGTCGAACTTGACGACGCGAAGGCGCCCGTCACGGTGAAGAATTTCCTCGACTACGCGACAAGCGGCCACTACGACGGCACGATCTTCCACCGCGTGATCGACGGGTTCATGATCCAGGGCGGCGGCTTCACAAAGTCCATGGACCAGAAACCAACGAAGGCCCCAATCAAGAACGAGGCCGCGAACGGACTCAAGAACAAGCGCGGCACGATCGCGATGGCGCGCACGATGGTGGTGGACTCCGCCACGAGCCAGTTCTTCATCAACCTTGTCGATAACGAGTTCCTCGACTTCCGCGCTCCCATGCCGCAGCACTACGGCTACGCCGTGTTCGGCAAGGTGACGGACGGCATGGAGGTGGTGGACAAGATCGCGAAGGTGAAGACCGGTTTCGCGGGTCCGCACCAGAACGTGCCCGAGGAGCCCGTCGTCATCAAGAAGGTCCACGTGGCGGCAGAGCCCGCCGCGCCGAAAGCCCCCGCCAAGGAGTGAGCGCACCCGACGAGCTGGAGACCGTTGACGGGACGGTGAAGAGCATCGTCTTCCGCAATGACGACAACGGATTCACCATCCTGCACGTCACGCTTGCGGAAGACGGCGGTTTCCGTCTCGCCCAGCGCGAGGTCACGGTGCTCGGCACGTGCGCGGCGGCGTGGGAAGGCGAGGAACTGCACGCGACCGGGCAGTGGGTGAACGACCCCGTGCGCGGGCGCCAGTTCAAGGCGAAGAGCATTTCCTGCATTCCGCCGAAATCGACGGAGGGCGTCCGCCGCTACCTCGCGAGCGGGCTCATCTACGGAATCGGCCCCGTGCTCGCCAACCGCATCGTCGATCGTTTCGGCGCAGAAACGATTGACGTGCTCGAACACCACTCCGGCCGTCTGCGCGAAATCCCCAAGCTCGGTCCGAAGAAGATCGAGAAGATACGCGAGGCGTGGCGGGAAGCGCGTGGCACGCGCGAACTGATGATCTTCACGCAGACGTACGGCATCTCGGTGGCGCAGACCACCAAGATATACCGCCGCTACGGCGCGGACTCCATCGCCGTCATCAAGGCGGATCCCTACCGTCTCTGCCGCGACATCTGGGGCATCGGCTTCATGACGGCGGACCGAATCGCGCGGGCGGTGGGAATGCCGCACGACTCTCCGCTCCGCGCACGCGCTTCGATTTTCTACACGCTCCAGACGGAGGCGGACGAGGCGGGGCACTGCTGGACGTCCGAACCCGACCTTCTCCTACATGCGCAGGAGCTGGTGGGAATCTCAGTGGAGGCGCTTGCAGAGGCGCTTGCCGCCGAGGTGGAGTCCGGACGCGTCGTGCGCGAAGGCGACCGGATTTATCTGAAGCAGCTGTACTTCTCCGAGAACCGCGTGGCGGCGAAGCTGCGTCAGCTGCTTGACGCGCCGCAGTCCTTCGGCGCAATCGATCCCGAGCGGGCGATCAAGTGGTGGGAAAAGAAGACAGGCTTCACGCTCGCCCCCGCACAGCTCAACGCGGTGCGCCTTGCGCTTAAGTCGAAGGTCTGCATCCTCACTGGCGGACCCGGCGTGGGCAAGACCACGATCATCCGCGCGCTTGTGGAAATCTACGGCGCACGGCGCGTGGGAGGCAAGCCCGCGATCAAGACTCTCCTCGCCGCGCCCACGGGACGCGCCGCGAAGCGCATGACGGAATCGACCGGCGCGCCGGCGGTGACGGTCCACCGCCTCCTCAAGTACAACCCGCAGACGAATGAGTTCACGTACAACGAGGACAATCCCGTGCCCGGCGACGTGTTTGTTTTCGATGAAACGTCGATGGTCGATATCAAGCTGATGGACGACCTCCTCTCCGCACTCCCTGCGCACGCGACGCTCGTCCTCGTGGGCGACACGGACCAGCTCCCCTCCGTCGGCCCCGGCAACGTGCTGCACGACCTTATCGCCTCCGGCGCGATTCCCGCCGCTCGCCTCACGGAGATTTTCCGCCAGGACAGTTCCGGCCTCATCGTCCGCAACGCCCACCACGTGAACGCCGGCGAGCCGTTCGAGACGCGCACGGGCGACAGCGACTTCTACTTCATCGCGCAGGAAGACCCGCAGAAGGCGCTCGCCTACGCGCTTGACTTCATGGTCACGCGCATCCCGCGCAAGTTCGGCATGGAGCCGATGCAGGACGTACAGGTGCTCACGCCCATGCGCAAGAACCTGCTCGGCTCGGAGAACCTCAACGCCGTCGTGCAGGCGCGCCTTAACGGCACGGGGCCGTCCATCCAGCGCGGCGGCACGGTCTTCCGCGTCGGCGACCGCGTGATGCAGCTGCGAAACAACTACGACAAGGACGTCTATAACGGCGACATCGGCTTCGTGAAGGCAATCGACACGGAAAGCCGTTCGCTCGTCGTGCTGTTCGACGGGCGACCGGTGGAGTACGGCCGCGGCGACCTCGACGAACTCGTGCTCGCCTACGCGACGACGATTCACAAGTCACAGGGCAGCGAATACCCCGCAGTGATCCTGTTGCTCCACCGTCAGCACTACATGATGCTCGAGCGCAATCTTCTCTACACGGCGATAACGCGCGGCAAGAAACTCGTGCTCGTGATCGGCGCGGCGTGGGCGGTGAAAAAGGCAATCGAAACCAACACCGTGCGCGAACGCCGCACCACCCTCGCCGAGCGCCTTCTACACCAAGGGCGTCCACGCGCTGAAGCATGAAATCGTAACAGACCAGACGGCGCTGGACGTTTCCGACCACTCGCCCGTCATGGCGCCAAAATTCTTTAACATTATGGTTGCAATCCATGCGCGGGATGTGCTATACTCCATGCCATGAACCACACCCTCACAGATTGGCGCAGGGCCGTTTGCGGCGGATGCCGCACCGCGCAGAACGCACGTAGAACGTGCGCTGTGCGCGTCGCCCAAAATGGGGGGGGGGGGGGTATTTTCGCAGAGAAAACGCCGTAACGCCCGTTTTTTCCGCGTCACACGCGATTTTAGACTGGGGATGGCGTCGGCGGGCCGCCGCGCTGTGGGAGGCGAACGAGGCGGTGAAGGAGGCGATGGACGCCCGCAACTCGGAGCGCGGCGAACGCGCCGATGGCCGTGCGGACGGTTCCGTGCCGGAGCTGCGCAAGACGGTCTCGGACCTGCTCTGCCGTTGCACGAAGCGCGTGACCGCGCTGTACATGATCACGCCGTCGGAAGAGGCTGCGAAGGCGATAAAGGCTGCCGTCGGCGTTGTGGAGCAGTACAGGCGCATTGCCGCCCAGCCCGCGAAGCACAAGGGCAAGGAAGACCCGGAGCCGGAGGCGTAAAACGGGAGGGACGCGCCCCGTCGCGTCCCCTCCGTCAAACAAACTTGAACAAAAACACCAATCGCCCGAAAGGGCAACAACGAAAAGGGAAAACAAAATGAACGCTAGCAAACTGATAGCAGTCGCCGCGGCGGTGTTCTGCACTGCCGCGCCGTTGCGCGGCGCAAAGGTGTCCGGCACCCCGGACAAGTACATCGACTACGTGGCCTCGTCTTCGGGGCAGTACATCGACACCGAAATCATCGGCAAGTCCGGCACCCGGATGGAGGTGAAGTTCACC